>ERZ1034969.696-NODE-696-length-17815-cov-253.034065_pt1 | contig 17815 bp, 19 predicted proteins | sample MGYA00520624_ERZ1034969 | MGnify/ENA primary metagenome ERZ1034969 (study PRJEB33766, sample SAMN09781776) | gut metagenome | biome: gut microbiome | host: Homo sapiens | place: Madagascar | study: EMG produced TPA metagenomics assembly of the PRJNA485056 data...
GAAATGAAATGACTGAGTCAGCCGAGAAGAATTTCCCCGCTTATTCGCACCTTCCTTAGTTAATACATAAATACTATTTTGATAAAAATTATTATATGTTACCTCGGATTTTAATCAGGCCCCCAGATTAAATTAAATATTGAGCGCCTGATTATATTTATTCATTAATATCTGTCATTGATTGTCTTACTATCAGTTCCCCTCCGTATTAATCAGAGTTTTCATTTGTTTTTAGTGCATAATCAGATGCCGCTTCATCATTATCCTCACTGTTATCATAGCCGAAAACTTCCCCCGGACACGGGCGTTCACGATAATAGTCATCGTCATAGTTTTCATCGTCAGATAATGATATGTCGTATTCTGAGTATGATTCACCACAATTATACATAAATCATCTCCTTTGGGATGGTTACAATAATTAGTGAGTTTATTCGAAAAAATAATGAGCGCCAGACCAATCCACCCGACTTTTGATTATAATCATGAAGATACCTGTCTCAGTACAAATAGAATCAAACTCAATACAGTATGATTCACCTTTATATTCTCTCAGGGAAACCAAATACCACTACTCAACTATTAAGAACAAAATTCTGGAGGTATGATTATCTGAAGATACCTGCATCCTAAATAATTTCAGGCAGATATTATCTCCGTGAATCCCCCGCCATCTTTCCGGTGCGCGGGGTTTTGTCTTTTTTCACCGGGAATACATGTATGAATCCGTCTGATGCCATTGAGGCAATTGAAAAACCACTTTCTTCCCTGCCTTACTCACTTTCCCGTCACATCCTGGAACATCTGCGCAAACTCACCAGTCACGAACCCGTGATTGGCATTATGGGTAAAAGCGGGGCCGGTAAATCCTCACTCTGTAATGCACTGTTTCAGGGGGAGGTCACCCCGGTCAGTGATGTTCACGCCGGCACCCGGGAAGTGCAGCGCTTCCGTCTGAGTGGCCACGGTCACAGCATGGTTATCACTGACCTGCCCGGGGTGGGCGAGAGCCGGGACAGGGATGCAGAGTATGAGGCCCTGTACCGTGACATTCTGCATGAACTGGACCTGGTACTGTGGCTGATTAAAGCCGATGACCGTGCCCTGTCTGTGGATGAGTATTTCTGGCGACACATCCTGCACCGGGGACATCAGCGGGTACTGTTTGTGGTGACGCAGGCCGACAAAACGGAGCCCTGCCATGAATGGGATATGGCCGGCATTCAGCCTTCTCCCGCACAGGCACAGAACATTCGCGAAAAAACAGATGCGGTATTCCGGCTGTTCCGGCCCGTACATCCGGTTGTTGCCGTATCGGCCCGCACCGGCTGGGAACTGGATACGCTGGTCAGTGCGCTCATGACAGCGCTTCCCGACCATGCCGCCAGTCCCCTGATGACCCGCCTGCAGGACGAGCTGCGCACGGAATCTGTCCGCTCTCAGGCCCGTGAACAGTTTACCGGTGCGGTGGACCGGATATTTGACACAGCGGAGAGCGTCTGTGTTGCCTCTGTTGTCCGTACGGCCCTGCGCGCTGTTCGTGACACGGTGGTCTCTGTTGCCCGTGCGGTATGGAACTGGATTTTCTTCTGAACCTGTCGTGACTGATGCCCTCCCTGACTCTGAGTCTGCTCACAAAAGCGCTGTTTTCGTTACTGTCTCTCTTGTCCGTGCAATAGCTCAATAATAGAATAAAACGATCGATATCTATTTTATCGATCGTTTATATCGATCGATAAGCTAATAATAACCTTTGTCAGTAACATGCACAGATACGTACAGAAAGACATTCAGGGAACAACAGAACCACAATTCAGAAACTCCCACAGCCGGACCTCCGGCACTGTAACCCTTTACCTGCCGGTATCCACGTTTGTGGGTACCGGCTTTTTTATTCACCCTCAATCTAAGGAAAAGCTGATGAAACGACATCTGAACACCAGCTACAGGCTGGTATGGAATCACATTACGGGCACCCTGGTGGTGGCTTCCGAACTGGCCCGCTCACGGGGAAAACGCGCCGGTGTGGCGGTTGCTCTGTCTCTTGCTGCTGTCATGTCAGTCCCGGCACTGGCTGCTGACATCGTTGTACGCCCGGGAGAAACCGTGAACGGCGGAACACTGGCAAATCATGACAACCAGATTGTCTTCGGTACGACCAACGGAATGACCATCAGTACCGGGCTGGAGTATGGGCCGGATAACGAGGCCAATACCGGCGGGCAATGGGTACAGGATGGCGGAACAGCCAACAAAACGACTGTCACCAGTGGTGGTCTTCAGAGAGTGAACCCCGGTGGAAGTGTCTCAGACACGGTTATCAGTGCCGGAGGCGGACAGAGCCTTCAGGGACGGGCAGTGAACACCACGCTGAATGGTGGCGAACAGTGGATGCATGAGGGGGCGATAGCCACAGGAACCGTCATTAATGATAAGGGCTGGCAGGTCGTCAAGCCCGGTACAGTGGCAACGGATACCGTTGTTAATACCGGGGCGGAAGGGGGACCGGATGCAGAAAACGGTGATACCGGGCAGTTTGTTCGCGGGGATGCCGTACGCACAACCATCAATAAAAACGGTCGCCAGATTGTGAGAACTGAAGGAACGGCAAATACCACTGTGGTTTATGCCGGCGGCGACCAGACTGTACATGGTCACGCACTGGATACCACGCTGAATGGGGGATACCAGTATGTGCACAACGGCGGTACAGCGTCTGACACTGTTGTGAACAGTGACGGCTGGCAGATTGTCAAAAACGGGGGTGTGGCCGGGAATACCACCGTTAATCAGAAGGGCAGACTGCAGGTGGACGCCGGTGGTACAGCCACGAATGTCACCCTGAAGCAGGGCGGCGCACTGGTTACCAGTACGGCTGCAACCGTTACCGGCATAAACCGCCTTGGAGCATTCTCGGTTGTGGAGGGTAAAGCTGATAATGTCGTACTGGAAAATGGCGGACGCCTGGATGTGCTGACCGGACACACAGCCACTAATACCCGCGTGGATGATGGCGGAACGCTGGATGTCCGCAACGGTGGTACCGCCACCACCGTATCCATGGGAAATGGCGGTGTACTGCTGGCCGATTCCGGTGCCGCTGTCAGTGGTACCCGGAGCGACGGAAAGGCATTCAGTATCGGAGGCGGTCAGGCGGATGCCCTGATGCTGGAAAAAGGCAGTTCATTCACGCTGAACGCCGGTGATACGGCCACGGATACCACGGTAAATGGCGGACTGTTCACCGCCAGGGGCGGCACACTGGCGGGCACCACCACGCTGAGTAACGGCGCCATACTTACCCTTTCCGGGAAGACGGTGAACAACGATACCCTGACCATCCGTGAAGGCGATGCACTCCTGCAGGGAGGCTCTCTCACCGGTAACGGCAGCGTGGAAAAATCAGGAAGTGGCACACTCACTGTCAGCAACACCACACTCACCCAGAAAGCCGTCAACCTGAATGAAGGCACGCTGACGCTGAACGACAGTACCGTCACCACGGATGTCATTGCTCAGCGCGGTACAGCCCTGAAGCTGACCGGCAGCACTGTGCTGAACGGTGCCATTGACCCCACGAATGTCACTCTCGCCTCCGGTGCCACCTGGAATATCCCTGATAACGCCACGGTGCAGTCGGTGGTGGATGACCTCAGCCATGCCGGACAGATTCATTTCACCTCCACCCGCACAGGGAAGTTCGTACCGGCAACCCTGAAAGTGAAAAACCTGAACGGGCAGAATGGCACCATCAGCCTGCGTGTACGCCCGGATATGGCACAGAACAATGCTGACAGACTGGTCATTGACGGTGGCAGGGCAACCGGAAAAACCATCCTGAACCTGGTGAACGCCGGCAACAGTGCGTCGGGGCTGGCGACCAGCGGTAAGGGTATTCAGGTGGTGGAAGCCATTAACGGTGCCACCACGGAGGAAGGGGCCTTTGTCCAGGGGAATAAGCTGCAGGCCGGTGCCTTTAACTACTCCCTCAACCGGGACAGTGATGAGAGCTGGTATCTGCGCAGTGAAAATGCTTATCGTGCAGAAGTCCCCCTGTATGCCTCCATGCTGACACAGGCAATGGACTATGACCGGATTCTGGCAGGCTCCCGCAGCCATCAGACCGGTGTAAGCGGTGAAAATAACAGCGTCCGTCTCAGCATTCAGGGCGGTCATCTCGGTCACGATAACAACGGTGGTATTGCCCGTGGGGCCACGCCGGAAAGCAGCGGCAGCTATGGCTTCGTCCGTCTGGAGGGTGACCTGCTCAGAACAGAGGTTGCCGGTATGTCTGTGACCGCGGGGGTATATGGTGCTGCAGGCCATTCTTCCGTTGATGTTAAGGATGATGACGGCTCCCGTGCCGGCACGGTCCGGGATGATGCCGGCAGCCTGGGCGGATACCTGAATCTGGTACACACATCCTCCGGCCTGTGGGCTGACATTGTGGCACAGGGAACCCGCCACAGCATGAAAGCGTCATCGGACAATAACGACTTCCGCGCCCGGGGCTGGGGCTGGCTGGGCTCACTGGAAACCGGTCTGCCCTTCAGTATCACTGACAACCTGATGCTGGAGCCACAACTGCAGTACACCTGGCAGGGGCTCTCCCTGGATGACGGCCAGGATAACGCCGGTTATGTGAAGTTCGGGCATGGCAGTGCACAACATGTGCGTGCCGGTTTCCGTCTGGGCAGCCACAACGATATGACCTTTGGTGAAGGCACCTCATCCCGTGACACCCTGCGCGACAGTGCCAAACACCGTGTGCGTGAACTGCCGGTGAACTGGTGGGTACAGCCTTCTGTTATCCGCACCTTCAGCTCCCGGGGAGACATGAGCATGGGGACAGCCGCCGCCGGCAGTAACATGACGTTCTCACCGTCCCGGAATGGCACGTCACTGGACCTGCAGGCCGGACTGGAAGCCCGTGTCCGGGAAAATATCACCCTGGGCGTTCAGGCCGGTTATGCCCACAGCGTCAGCGGCAGCAGCGCTGAAGGTTATAACGGTCAGGCCACGCTGAATGTGACTTTCTGATAATCAGGTCACTCCCCTTCAGGCCCCGGTCATCATGACCGGGGCTTTTTACTTTCAGGGAGCAACAGATATGCCGGGTTGTACATCACGTTTATTGCCCGAAGGCCCTTTCTCACGCAACCAGGCTCTTGCCGTCACAACGGCTTACCTTAATGTGCTTATTGAAGATGACCAGGGAACGCATTTCCGGCTGGTTATCCGTAATGCTGAAGGTCAGTTGCGCTGGCGGTACTGGAATTTTGAATCCGATGCCGGCAAACAACTTAATGCGTGGCTCGTCAGTGAAGGGCTTCTCAGACAATAAACGTCATTCATTTCATCGGTCAGGACGCGTCTTCTCCGGGAGACGCGGCTTTTTCATTTATACCGCTAACCCATTCATAAGGAATAAATCATGCGATTAGCCAGTCGTTTTGGTTATGCGAACCAGATACGCCGTGACCGCCCCTTAACTCGCGAAGAACTGATGCAGGTCGTCCCCTGCGTATTCGGGGAAGATAAGCACACATCCAGAAGCGAGAACTATACCTGGATCCCCACCATCACCGTGCTGGAAAGCCTGCAGCGGGAAGGCTTTCAGCCCTTCTTCGCCTGCCAGACCCGCGTACGTGACCCTGGCCGCCGGGGATACACAAAACACATGCTGCGCCTGCGCCGTAACGGGGAGATAAACGGACAACATGTCCCTGAAATTATTCTGCTCAACTCCCATGACGGTACCTCCAGCTACCAGATGCTGCCGGGTTACTTCAGATTCGTCTGCCAGAACGGCTGCGTCTGCGGTCAGTCTCTGGGGGAAGTCCGTGTGCCCCACCGGGGAAATGTGGTGGACAGAGTCATTGAAGGGGCTTACGAGGTAGTGGGCGTTTTTGACCGGATTGAGGAAAAGCGTGATGCCATGCAGTCTCTGGTTCTGCCGCCACCGGCACGTCAGGCGCTGGCACAGGCGGCACTGACTTACCGTTATGGTGATGAACATCAGCCCGTCACCACCGCCGACATTCTGACACCACGACGCCGGGAGGATTACGGTAAGGACCTGTGGAGTGCTTATCAGACCATCCAGGAAAATATGCTGAAAGGCGGGATTTCCGGTCGCAGCGCTAAAGGAAAACGTATCCACACCCGTGCCATTCACAGCATCGACACGGACATTAGGCTCAATCGCGCATTGTGGGTGATGGCAGAAACGCTGCTGGAGAGCCTGCGCTGATGCTGTTTCCCTGAAAGTGCAGCCCTGACTCACGTCTGTACCAGTCCCCAGGCATTCTTCCATTCATTTGCTTTTTATAAGGAATAATCTCATGACAACCTCTTCGCATAATTCCACCACACCTTCTGTTTCCGTAACCACTGCATCAGGGAATAACCAGTCTCAACTGGTTGCCACTCCCGTCCCTGATGAACAGCGCATCAGCTTCTGGCCGCAGCATTTTGGCCTCATTCCACAGTGGGTGACCCTGGAGCCCCGTGTCTTCGGCTGGATGGACCGTCTGTGTGAAGACTACTGCGGTGGTATCTGGAATCTGTACACCCTGAACAACGGCGGGGCATTTATGGCACCCGAACCGGATGACGATGATGACGAAACATGGGTACTGTTCAATGCCATGAACGGTAACCGCGCTGAAATGAGCCCGGAAGCCGCCGGCATTGCTGCCTGTCTGATGACGTACAGTCATCATGCCTGTCGTACGGAGTGTTATGCCATGACGGTCCATTATTACCGGCTGCGGGATTACGCCCTGCAGCATCCGGAATGCAGCGCCATTATGCGCATCATCGACTGAATGGAGAGAAGCACAATGCAACAGCTTTCCTTTCTGCCCGGAGAGATGACGCCCGGCGAGCGCAGCCTCATTCAGCGGGCCCTGAAAACCCTGGACCGCCATCTTCATGAACCCGGCGTGGCCTTCACCTCCACCCGTGCGGCACGGGAATGGCTGATTCTGAACATGGCGGGACTGGAGCGTGAAGAGTTCCGGGTGCTGTATCTGAACAACCAGAATCAGCTGATTGCCGGTGAAACCCTCTTCACCGGCACCATCAACCGCACGGAAGTCCATCCCCGGGAAGTGATTAAACGCGCCCTGTATCACAATGCCGCTGCTGTGGTACTGGCACACAATCACCCGTCCGGTGAAGTCACACCCAGCAAGGCAGACCGCCTTATCACGGAACGTCTGGTACAGGCACTGGGCCTGGTGGATATCCGGGTGCCGGACCATCTGATAGTCGGTGGCAGCCAGGTTTTCTCCTTTGCGGAACACGGCCTGCTTTAACCCGTCACCGTCACAACCACATCACACCTGTTTTCACTTTTATCTTCTGTCTTCAGAGGTATCCCATTATGAAAATCATCACCCGTGGTGAAGCCATGCGTATTCACCGTCAGCATCCTGCATCCCGTCTTTTTCCGTTCTGTACCGGCAAATACCGCTGGCACGGCAGCACTGAAGCGTATACCGGTCGTGAAGTGCAGGATATTCCCGGTGTGCTGGCCGTGTTTGCTGAACGCCGTAAGGACAGTTTTGGCCCGTATGTCCGGCTGATGAGCGTCACACTGAACTGAATCAGGGCATTCTGATGAGCAGAATTATCACCACCACCGTGTATACGCTGGATGAACTTTCCTGCCCGGCACGGGAAAAAGCCCGCGACGGGTACCGTCAGCATCATGCTGACAGCAACTGGTATGAAAACGTGTATGAAGACTTCAGGGAGGTCTGTGACATTTTCGGGATTAACCTCCGCCAGCGCGTTTTCCGGCTCAGCAACGGCAGGTTTATGGAAGAGCCGTGCATCTGGTTCAGCGGATTCTGCAGCCAGGGGGACGGAGTCTGTTTTGAAGGACGCTGGCACTGGCAGTCAGCAACAGCCAGGAGAATCCGGGAGTATGCCCCGCAGGACCGTGAGCTTCATCGTATCGCGGATGCCCTGCAGGCGGTGCAGAAGCGTAACTTCTGGCAACTGCAGGCTGAAATCCACCACCGGGGACGCTACTGCCATCCGTACAGCATGGATATCACCGTCACCCGGAACAGTCCGACTGGTCAGGTAATGACAACCGATGCGGAAGCCGCGGTCAGCGAAGCCCTGCGCGACCTGGCCTTCTGGTTGTACCGTCAGCTGGAAAACGAGTACGACTGGCTGACCTCAGACGCCGCTGTGGATGAGGCCATTCACATCAATGCATATACCTTCACCGACGCCGGTCTGCGCGCCGGCTGACCTGTCATCGTTAAACCATTCTTAACCGATTTTCTGTGAGGATTTTATCGTGTCAGACACGTTCCATGAAACAAATTATCCCGACGACAACAACGACCGCCCCTGGTGGGGGCTACCCTGCACCGTGACGCCCTGTTTTGGTGCCCGTCTGGTACAGGAAGGCAACCGGTTGCATTACCTTGCCGACCGCGCCGGTATCAGAGGGCGGTTCAGCGACGCGGATTCGTACCACCTGGACCAGGCCTTTCCGCTGCTGATGAAACAACTGGAGCTCATGCTCACCAGCGGTGAACTGAATCCCCGCCATCAGCATACCGTCACGCTGTATGCAAAAGGGCTGACCTGCGAAGCCGACACCCTCGGCAGTTGTGGCTACGTTTATATGGCTGTTTATCCGACGCCCGAAACGAAAAAGTAACTCTCCAGAATAACCTTCTGCTCCGGCCTGGTGCTTTCACCACGCCACTTTTCCATTTTTCATCTCTGCATATCAGGAAAATCTTCAGTATGAAAACATTACCTGTATTACCCGGGCAGGCGGCCAGTTCACGCCCGTCTCCGGTTGAAATCTGGCAGACACTGCTCACCCGACTGCTGGATCAGCACTACGGCCTTACGCTGAATGACACACCGTTCGCTGATGAACGTGTGATTGAGCAGCATATTGAGGCAGGCATTTCACTGTGCGATGCGGTGAACTTTCTCGTTGAAAAATACGCACTGGTACGTACCGACCAGCCGGGATTCAGCGCCTGTACCCGTTCTCAGTTAATAAACAGTATTGATATCCTCCGGGCACGCCGGGCAACCGGCCTGATGACACGCGACAACTACAGAACGGTAAATAACATTACCCTGGGTAAACATCCGGGGGCGAAACAATGAAACTGGCCCTGACGCTGGAAGCCGACAGCATTAATGCGCAGGCGCTGAACATGGGGCGCATTGTCGTTGACGTCGATGGTATTGAGCTCGCTGAACTGATTAACAAAGTCGCTGAAAACGGTTATTCACTCCGCGTGGTGAATGAACGTGACGCTACCGAAACACCGGCGACTTCTGCCAGCCCTCATCAGTTGCCGGAAGACAATATAGTGATACAGAGCGTGATGCCATTAACCACTGAAACAGCGCTGGATATCCTCATTGCGTGGCTGCAGGACAATATCGACTGCGAATCGGGAATTATCTTTGATAACGATGAGGATAAAACGGATTCGGTAGCACTGTTGCCCTGTATCGAACAGGCCCGGGAGGATGTCCGTACTCTTCGTCATCTGCAGCTTCTGCACCAGAACCGGTAAATATCACTCACCATACTTCATTCCACTGACGTCAGCCTGAACAGGGCTGGCGTTTTCGTTTATAAACCAAAAGGGAAACCGATAATGTCAGACATCACAATCTCCCGTCCGGAAGTGGTCAACGGGCATACGGACGTTATCTGCTCAACCAGTATCCGCCACATTCTGGCTGTACGAAAGAGTACACTGCTGCAAATCGACACACTTATCCGGCAACTGGCTGAAATATCAGCAATGACAGAAAGTATTGGAGGTAAAACTGCTCCGGACTGGGCCATGAAACAGGATTTTCGCTGCGGTTGCTGGCTGATGGAGAAACCTGAAACGGCAATGAAAGCCATCACCCGCAACCTTGACCGTGAAATCTGGCGTGACCTGATGCAACGTTCAGGGATGCTTTCCTTAATGGATGCACAGGCCCGTGATACATGGTACCGGTCACTGGAGTACGATAATTTTCCGGAAATCAGTGAAGCGAACATTCTGAGCACATTTGAACAACTGCACCAGAACAAAGATGAAGTGTTTGAGCGAGGGGTGATCAACGTCTTCAGAGGGCTGAACTGGGATTACAAAACCAATTGCCCCTGTAAATTTGGCAGTAAAATTATCGTCAACAATCTGGTGAGGTGGGACCGGTGGGGATTGCATCTTATCACCGGGCAACAGGCAGATCGACTTGCCGACCTGGAAAGAATGCTGCACCTGTTCAGCGGCAAACCGATCCCCGACAGCCGGGAAAATATCATTATTCGGCTGGATGATCACATCCGCTCCGTTCAGGGCAAAGCCTGCTATGAAGATGAGATGTTCAGCATCAGATACTTTAAGAAGGGCTCCGCGCATATCACGTTCAGAAAACCAGAACTGGTTGATCGGCTAAATGACATCATGGCGAAGTATTATCCAGAAATAATCCCATACAATATCTAATAAAACTAATCATTTCTTGTTGTGACTGATTTAGTTGAACCATACTGCATGGTCGAATAGACAGGGTATCTCAGACCATGCATGTATTTTTATCATCTGTTCCCAAATTTTATATGAATAACATTATCCGGAGCATTCTGCTGCACAGTAATGACGTTATTCATAATAAAATTCCCCCATTCTATAAATAAATTTTTTAATTTTTCAGCTTGTTGTCCGACTTGATATGTTCGTATTAAACGGTCTTTGGGTACATGATTTAACAGTAACTCTATTAGGCGCTCTGGAGCATCAAGGTATTCAGCGCATCCAGTCGCAACACTTCTACGCAGATCATGAGGAGAAAATGGAGTAAGTTCGGCTAGATACTTAGAGCGAACCCTTTCTAACGCGCGAGTCAGAGCGTCATTTGTGATGGGAAAGCCAGGTTTGCTAGTAGAACCAAAAACATATGCACCTTCAGTGAATTCACGTTGTGTTTTTATTAAAGAAAGCATATACGGATGTAAAGTAACAATATGGCTTTTCCCATTTTTAGTGGCTGGTATGGTCCAACGCTCTCCATTAATTTGATCCCAGCGCATTTGTGCCGCTTCAGAGCGGCGCACTCCTGTGAAAATAATCAAACGGAGTGCATTTGCGACAGAATGAGATAATACCACACTAGAGGAAATTCCATAGCCACCAGATGCAATGGAGCCTCCTCCAACAGTAGCATCATCCAAAGCCTTCCATAGCATCCGGAGTTCATTCTCAGGAAGCCATCGCTCGCGAGGTTTATTCATCGATGCACCAAACATTGCTGGTTTGAGCAGTCGTGCTGGGTTATGCTCAAGCATACCCTGTAAGTTGGCATGATCAAGAGTCATATTTAGAATAATTAATCCTTTACGAACTGCTTCAGAACTGGTTTTTCTTACATTACTGAGATGTTCAAAAATAACGCTTTTGGTAAGTTCGTCAATGCGAAGGTTTCCTAATGCTTTTTCAAGGTGGCGGTGATAAGTCCCTTCATAATCTGCAAGGGTTCTGGTGCTAATTGGTTTACTTGTCTTTCTGAATTCTATCCAATCTTTCCATAATTCAGAGTAAATAATCATTTGTTCATTTTTTTGTTTTTCATTTTTTCTAATATGACGAGGATCTATACCTTTTCTTACTAATTCAATTGCATCCGCATGAGCTTTACGAGCTTGAGCTAATCCCATGGCAGGGTAACTACCTAGTGTTAATTTAGCTGGCTTTTGAGCTATTCGATAACGATAAATCCAGCTTTTATTGTCGCTACCATAACGAACGCGTATAAAGAGTCCTCCCCCAGCTTTAGATTTTACAGCAAATAAGATTTCTTTTTCTTCTTTAGTAACGGTCAATGAAGCCAATTGTCTGTCTTGTGTAATAGTAAAAGTCATATCTTCAGCCTTTTGGGTACACAGTGGGGTACACATTTAACATGATATCATCAGAAACAAGGCGAAACATCTTGATACTGCATTTATGTCTATTTTGTTGATTTTTATATATTTTTTATTGTATGCTGAAACGGATGTGAACATCTTGAATCACTGGTCTCGCTAATTCGTAATGCGAAGGTCGTAGGTTCGACTCCTATTATCGGCACCATCCCCACTTCTTCAAACGTCCGTATTTGTCCATAAGCATACTGTTTTATAAAAGATTTTTTGTTATCGTTGTCCGTGTTAGTCCATAACCTTCCAGTAGAATCCAGTACTAAATGTGTATAGGATTATGTATATGTTCCTGTTCGATTTTGGAATTCTATACACATGCCCCTAAATGATATGCAGATTCGCCGTGCTAAACCTGAAGTTAAAGCCTATACACTTGGGGATGGGCAAGGGTTGTCTTTACTTGTAGAGCCAAATGGAAGTAAAAGCTGGCGATTTCGTTATCGCTATGCAGGTAAACCTAAAATGATCTCGCTTGGTGTTTATCCAACGATCACTCTTGCTGAAGCTCGCGCCCGCCGTGATGAGGCCAGAAAAATAGTGGCCGAGGGAAAAAATCCTAGTGAGGTTCGAAAAGAACAAAAATTAGCATTACGAATTCAATCTGAGAACGCATTCGAAAAGATTGCCAGAGAGTGGCATCAGATGAAGTCGGCAAAATGGTCTGCTGGGTATGCCTCAGATATTATTGAGGCGTTCCAAAATGATATTTTTCCGTATGTAGGGACGAGGCCTGTAGGGGAAATTAAACCGCTAGAATTGCTAAATGTGCTGCGTAAAATTGAGAAACGTGGTGCATTGGAGAAAATGCGCAAAGTGCGGCAACGTTGCTCAGAGGTTTTTCGATATGCTATTGCTACCGGAAGAGCAGAGTTTAATCCTGCGGCAGATCTGTCCAGTGCCCTCGAAGTACACAAATCAAATCATTTTCCTTTCTTAAAATCAGATGAGATACCTGATTTTCTGCGTGCTTTAGATAGTTATGCAGGAAGCCGACTTGTTCAGATTGCCACAAAATTATTGATGGTTACTGGGGTTAGAACTATCGAGTTGCGAGCGGCATTATGGCAAGAGTTTGATCTGGATAACGCTATTTGGGAAATTCCTGCAGAAAGAATGAAAATGCGTAGGTCGCACCTTGTCCCCTTATCGACGCAGGCGCTAGGCTTTCTTAATGAACTCAAATCTATGACAGGAAATTATCGTTACGTTTTTCCTGGGCGGAATGATCCGAACAAGCCTATGAGTGAGGCGAGCATTAACCAACTTATTAAACGGATTGGTTATGGAGGGAAAGTTACCGGGCATGGTTTTCGGCATATGTTTTCAACACTTTTACATGAGCAAGGATTTAATTCAAATTGGATAGAAATTCAATTAGCTCATGTAGATAAGAATAGTGTTCGTGGGACATATAATCATGCGCAATATTTGGAACAACGAAGACAAATGCTAGAGTGGTATTCGAAAAAACTATTGGAGAAAATATGAAATTAAAAGATCAAAAAATGCAGGATGTGATCAAGTCGCTAGCAAATAACATTCGTGCTGAACGAATAGATCACGGTAGTTTTTTGTCAATATATTCTGGTTATGAGAATATAAGCAATATAAAAAATATTATGAATAGCGTTATTTATGGACGCAGAGGGTCAGGAAAAACACATTTACTGAAAGCCCTTTCTGAGGTGGTTATAGATGAATTTGAACAAAAGAGAGTATTTCCTATTTATTTGGATCTACGTAGAATAATTCCATTGTTATCCTCCGATGGATTGGCTGATGTAGATGCCATCCTGATATTTAAATATATTATGGGGGAAATATCATATAGCCTTTATGAGAATTTGGGGTTTATACTTGGGACGAATGAGTTTGATGACTCTGGAGCATTAGTTAATGATATTCATGGTAAATTAGTATCGGATTATTTTTCTAAAATTTATTTGGAGATGGATGGTAGAACTTTAAAAAAAGCGACTGATTTAAAAGTATCTGAAGAAGAAGTGCGTTCATTGAATGCTGAAGTAGATATATCAAAGGATCCTAGAGTTGCTTTCAAAAAGGGTAATAATCAAAAAAAAATAACAGAAACTAGCCATCGCTCACACATATCAGTATTAGACATAACAAATGCTTTTGAGAATTTGCTAAAGGAGCTAGATCTAAATGGCGTTATGTTGCTTATTGATGAATGGTCTGAATTGGGGAGTGATATACAACCGTCATTAGCTGAGATCTTGAAAAAAACTTTTTCGGCAATAAATGTTTATTTGAAAATAGCTGCTATACCTAATCGAACAGAGTTAGGCTATAAAAGTGAGAAAAAGTTTATCGGTTTAGAAGATGGTGGAGATATATTTGGATATCATCTCGATTTGAGATATGTTTTTGAAGTTAATAAATCACAAACAAGAGATTTTTTTAACGATCTACTATATCGACATTTATCTTCAATTGATAAGGATACTATTGATTCATTTATCTCTAATGAGAGGACTACATCGGCTAATTTTATTAATTTGTTGTTTGCTAATGTTGCATTGAATGAAATACTTGTTGCTTGTGCTGGTATTCCAAGGGATTTTATAAATTTATTTTTAAATAGCTATGACAGATTTTTATTGTCTTCAACCGCATCTGCTAAAAGAATTAATGTAAAAAGTGTACGAGCTGCAAATTCTGAATGGTATGAAAAAGATAAAAAAGAGCAAGTTGATAAAAATAATACTGAGAGGGTATTATTGACGGAGATTGTGAAGGAAGTTGTTCACAAGAAAAAATCAATGCATTTTTTGATCCCAGAAGAATACTCAAATAATAAACACATACAGAATTTAATTGACTTTAGAGTTATTCACTTAAGAAAAAATGGCTATTCTCATAAGGATCATGCAGGCGTTTCATATAATGTTTATTCTGTTGATTATGGATGCTACAACTCGTTAAATATTGCTAAAAGTAAGTTAGAATCTCTAATGGATGGTGATTTAAATGTGAAGGACCTTAGGGAGATAAGGAGAATATCACTTGAGAAAGAATTTTTTGATAAATTTTTAATCAATATTGGGGAGGCCTTCTTTTGTCCAAATCCAAAATGTAAACAAGCTATTGATGTGAATCATCCTGTTTATATAAAACAGGGGATTTGTAATAATTGCTGGGAAAAAATTGCTTTGCCTGAAGGTTAAACTTCTCCACTCTCAATATATTTGTTGAGAGTGGTTTTCTTATTTGTGTAGGGTGTTGATAGATTGTGATTTTAGCTTGTTTGCAATTTTTTTTGTTAATATTTTCAAGGTGTTTTTTAATGGTGGTTTTTTCTTAAACCATTCAATTATTGTATACAGATAAGGGAACTTTTTTGAGTATAAATTTATTTTGCATGATGGATGCGCGGTGCTTTCCCCGCCTCGCCCGCCCGCTTTGCAGGTCGGTTTTAATGCAGTTGCACTGACACGCTCAGACCGCGCCGGGAATGGCGCGGTCTGCAGAAAATGAGGCAGGAAAACGCATGCAAAGCCATGCACCTTATCGATGCATGGCTTTTTTCAGTAAAAACGGGCGGATTTTCGGGGAATTTTACACAGACTGACGTGATGCCAGTTGCGCACTTTTACGCGAAAAAATCATGTTCTGCGCAGGGGTGAATTTTTCACGGCTGTCATCCACCGAAGCCGCGTCAGGCCTGAATCCGATGGTCGTTAAAATGTCGCTATCCTGTGCGGAATAATTAATTTTTTCCTCCTTCGCAAGCCAGGACAGAAGGGCTTCACGCAGGGCATCTGTGGCACGCTGTATGGCACAGTTTCGGGCAATGGCCGTCAGCTCACTGTAGCCCATCAGCTCCGGTGCCAGTGCCGCCGCCAGTGCTGTGCCGTGCTGCTGCATAAAATCATTCAGCCGGTCGCGGATGCTGATGTGCTGAACGGCTTCATGCGAACGAATATAACGACCGGCGGCCTGATTCACCTGCCATTTTCTGACTTCGATAATATTGCGTAATTCGTCCAGGCGACTGACGTTTCTGCCTTCTCCTGACTGAAGCCGCAGATATTCCTGTTCGGCCGCAGCCAGCTCATTTTTGCGTTGCAGCCATGCTGCTTTGTTATTCTGACAGGTGTCAAAGGCCTGCTGTAAGGCTGTGCTTTCCATCGTTATCTCTTTCTCATCATGCTGAAGAATAAAAATACGGTGTGCGGCGACGGCCGGTGTTAACCGGCAGCCCTCATTCCAGACGCAGCGAATATGATTGTGTTTTTAACCGTACTGGCGGCAGTTCCTGTTTTTCATGCAGGCTTTCTGCCAGTTCGTCCGGCGTGACCGGGCGGACAATGAAGCGGGTGATGGTCTGAAGCGTTTTAAACACCAGACCACAGCCCGGATCCGTGCACACATAAAAACGCTCGGTGACTTCCTGAGACAGACGCCGCGATGTTCTTGACAGTGCAAGGCCTTTACATCTCCGACAACAATATCCGGTAACAAGCATTCTTTTCTGGCGTTTCATGCTGCCGGAGGCTGACGTCAGTGAATCGCGGTATCTCTGTTTGCCTGAAATGTATTCCATTCCTGAATCTTTACAGTCAGAGAAAAAGCTTTCACTCGCTTCAAATGTCGCAGAGCAATAAATATTCCGGCACTGTGCAATCATTATCTTGGTGCCATCGTCCATGAAATGTGCGCGACGGGTGTGAGCAACATGTCCACACGACGGGCAGTAAATCATGACAGCAGTCCTCTGGCCTTAAGCTCTGCTCCCTGCTGGTCTATTTTGTCCTGCCACACCTTGCGCTGTGCCGGTGTGCCTGCCACCTCATAATCCATGTGCGGGAGTGTTGCCGCTGACAGTCCGGTCAGCCGGAGAACCGGCTCGCCGGTGAGGCTGATTTGCATCTGTTTAATTTTCTGTTCCAGCGATGATTTCACCTGCTGCATGACAGCCTTTTCGGGTGCGACGTAGCCCTGATGGCCGGTGGTGTTGGCGAGCGGATTTTCCTGTACCAGGATGCTCAGATGCATTGCCCGGACAAGCGCCTCACAGGTTTCATTCAGGGCGTGTTCCAGCTCATTCTCTGCATACAGACTCAGAAGGTGATGATGTGCCTTCCGGTAGGCGGTGGCCGTGCTGTCACACGCCCCTTTCAGGCGTTCACGTTCAAAATTCAGCACCACGGCCAGATTGTCATATTCCTGTACCAGCTCCCGGCGTGCCACGCGCTCAATGTGGCGCTGTTTCAGCTCGTCGCTCAGGACACCACCGGCTGCACGAAAGACCGTGCGCCAGTCGTCAGCGTCGTTTCCGTCGGCCTGCGCCAGCGCATTTTTTTCCTGCTCTGCCCGTTCAATGGCCGTGACAGTCTCATCCATCAGGCGGGCGTTCTCAAGGTGGGCGGCTCTGGCCTTTTCCAGTTGTGCCAGTGCGGGTTGCAGATATTCAGGGATGGTGTTGTCAGACATTTTCCGGCTCCTCGTCACTTCAGGTTAAGAAAATTGTGACGTACACCGGACAACAACACGACGCATTGCAGATGTGCCAGCCCTGACACAGGAGACTCATCCTCAGACCGGCAAGCCAGGAAAAGGTCGCAGGAAAAACCGGCTTACTGTTTGTTTTTTTATATTTTACTGTTCACCTCTGTTCACCATAAGAAAAAAGATAAGTAATACAGTAAGTTAAAGGGTGAACAATCGCAGTAATGACTGTTCACCGTCTGTTCACCACTGTTCACCCGTTGATGGGCTTTTTGTGCTGTTTATTACTGTTTGTTTTTATTAATTCGCCGGGAATGAATAAGAAAAAACGATTTGTATTTCACTATAAAAATTACGAATTGC
>ERZ1034969.710-NODE-710-length-17481-cov-14.711810_pt1 | contig 17481 bp, 10 predicted proteins | sample MGYA00520624_ERZ1034969 | MGnify/ENA primary metagenome ERZ1034969 (study PRJEB33766, sample SAMN09781776) | gut metagenome | biome: gut microbiome | host: Homo sapiens | place: Madagascar | study: EMG produced TPA metagenomics assembly of the PRJNA485056 data...
CTTTTTCTTCTTGGTTGACATATACTCTCCTCCATATTTATTTTGGAAACATACATCATACATTTTATCTCTTTTGGACAGTATATGCAAATTATCTTTTTATTAAGATTTTATTATTTTCACTGTTCCATATTTTTCCCCAGAAAATTTGCAGCTGTGGCAGACAATGCTTTCAACAGTCCAAGTGTTTCCTTTTGTCCGCTGTTATCTGCCAGAATCACAGCACCCTGACAGTCTCCATTGCACAGAATACTTGAAAGCACAATTCCCTTCGGAAGTGTTGACATTGTTTTTTTTGTAATGGAGCAGGCCTGTTCTTCTCCTGTTTTCACAACTGTGCTGCGCTTTTCAATCATTTCTTCCATCTCTTCGCTCAGCTGTTCCCCCTCAACTTCCTTTTTCCCGGTTCCCGCTGCTGCGATCACATATTCCCGGTCCGTAATGCAGACCAGGGCCTCTGTGGTCTGTGCCAGTGCCTGTGCATAACTTCGTGCAAACTCGCCCAGTTCCCCAACCGGTGAGTATTTTTTGAGCATAATTTCGCCCTCCCGGCTTGTAAAAATCTCCAGGGGATCCCCCTCCCGGATGCGCAGTGTCCTGCGAATTTCTTTGGGAACCACAATTCTTCCCAGATCATCGATTCTGCGCACAATTCCAGTCGCTTTCATATGATAAATTTCCTCCTGTTTTCCAGATTACTTTCCATATTCATGTTGTATGGGTAGTATGCCGGAATTCCGGAAAAATTATGCACAGAAAGCAAAGCATTTTACTTGAAAAAACGTTCCTCCCGTCATACAATAGAATTAGCATTCACATAGGAGAAACGTATTATGGATTATAATGAAAATGAATTTAAGGCCAAGGCCAATATCAAAACCAGACGCATCTGGCTTGTATTTGCCCTTCTGCTTAGCGCAAACTACGGCTCAGATGTATCCCAGGGTGGGTATCCTTCCACAAATTACATCATTTTTTTAATACTGTGCTGGGTTCCTTTTTTTGCCGGTGATCTTCTTTTGCGCATCAGGGGAAAGGCCGATGACCGCTATCGGTATGCACTTGTCATCGGTTACGGTGTTTTTTACACGTTCCTGATCTGCACCACCGATTCACCGATTGCCTTTACCTATATTCTTCCGGTTGTCAGTCTTCTGGTTCTTTACAAAGACCAGAAATTTATGGTGGGATGTGCAATCGCCAATATCGCCAGTGTCATTGTCAGTGTCTTTTATCATCTGGTCGTTCTCGGTCAGAATACTGCAACGGACCAGAAAAATTATCAGCTGCAGGTTGCCTGTCTCCTGCTCTGTTATATCGGCTATATCATGTCTATCCGCCACCTCATCGAATCCGACGGTGCCCTGACAGACAGTATCAAAGCAGATTTAAAACGGGTTATTACAACCGTTGAACAGGTTAAAACCGCCAGCAATACCATCATGGACGGAATCACCGTTGTCCGCGAACTTGCCACGGAAAACAAACATGGTTCAGACATCGTCGTAGACGGAATGAACAAACTGACCGACAATAACGATCAGCTGCAGTCCCGGACAGCCTCCTCACAGGAAATGACGGGAGATATCAATTCCCAGGTACAGAATGTTGCTTCCATGATCAATGATATGGTATCCCTGACTGCGGAATCCGGCAAACACGCAAAGACAAGTTCCGTTGATCTGGAGAGTCTGGTACAGACTGCCGGAACGATGGCAGATCTGTCCAATGAGGTAGAACATATTCTGGACGCTTTCAAGGCAGAATTTGAAACCGTAAAACAGGAAACCGGAACCATTGACAGTATTTCCAGCCAGACCAATCTGCTGGCACTTAATGCTTCCATTGAAGCTGCCCGCGCAGGGGAAGCCGGAAAAGGATTCTCCGTCGTTGCAGAACAGATCCGCAAGCTGAGTACCGAAACCAAAGATTCTTCCGGACAGATCAGCGAAGCACTCTCGCGGCTGGATGAAATTTCAGGAAAAATGACTTCTTCCATTGAAGAAACCTTAAAACTTATTCAGGCCACTCTGGAAAAAGTAACCCAGACCGGTGAAAATGTAAATAAAATTACACAGGATTCTTCTCTTCTGGGTGAACACATCCAGACAATTGATTCTGCCATGAAAGAAGTGGAATCTTCCAATCGTCAGCTGGTAGAAAATATGGAACAGGTATCTTCCATCGTGGAAACCATGACCACATGCATCAGTGATTCCGATGAAACAAGCAAACGCATGCTCAGCAAATATGAGGAAAGTGCTTCCAACATCAATAACATAGAAAATGTAATTCAGGAGCTGATGTGTGAACTGGGCATCGGTGGTTTCATGGGTCTGGATGATATTCATGCCGGTATGAAAGCAAAAGTTATTCTTCCAAAACATCTGGAACGCATGGAGTATCACGGAGAAGTCAGATCTGTTGCGGAAAATAGTATTTCCCTGATTTTGTCTGACAATCCACAGTTAAACGAATCCGAAACCTGTAAGGTTCAGGTCACGGTTGACAATGTTCTCTACTGTTGGGATCAGGCGCAGATACAGGCTGACACGGCGTCCGGTTCCCACGCCTATGCATTGCAGCTTTCCGCACGTCCGGAGATTAAAAACCGCCGGAAATACCCACGGGCAGATGTGTCCAATCCATGTACCATCACGCTGAAAGATTCCGACACAACGTTCTCCGGTCAGCTTGACAATATCAGTGCCAATGGATTTGCATTTCTGATCCGGGATCCGTTTTTCATGGATCACAAACATGCAGATGTTGCTATCGATATCCAAAATTTTGCCCTTTCGGATCAGTCCCATCTGGAAGGACATGTCATCCGGTGCTCGGATGATGAAGGTGTATATATTGTGGGATGTCAGATGCCGGAAGACAATTATGCAATACGCAATTATGTAGATTCCCTTCTCGGTCAATAAATAAAACAGGGAAAACTTCTATGATTCCATAAAAGTTTTCCCTGTTTTCTTATCATTTAGGCTGTCAGCAAAAGTTTTTCAAACTCATCTTTCGGAAGCGGTCTCGAATAATAATACCCCTGAATACTGTCACACTTCATCTGTTTCAGGAAATCCACCTGTTCTTCTCTCTCAACGCCTTCTGCCGTGACACACAATCCAAGTTCCTTTGCAAGTAAAATTGTATGTTCCAGCAATCGTTCCCCACTGAAATCTCCGATGTAATCAATCAGACTTTTGTCAATTTTTAACGTATCGAAACATTTCATGTTCAGTGTTGCAAGGGAAGAATACCCCGATCCAAAATCATCTACAAGCAATGGAAAACCATTGTCATGGAACTTATCTGCCAGCCCCTTGATATTGTCATTGTCAATTGCTGCGCTCTCTGTAATCTCAATCGGAACCAGATGGGTTTTTACTCCGATTTCATCAGCGATCTGCTGATACCGGCTGACCACACTGTCAAAATACAGACTCGCCCTGGACAGATTGATGGATACCGGAATAATCTCCTTTCCCTGTTTCTGCCATTCTAACTGCTGCATACATACTTTTCGGAAAACATACTCATCCAGAACTTTTATCAGTCCGTCTCTCTCAAACAACGGAATGAATTTGCCGGGTGGAATAACATTTCCCTTTTCATCTCTCCAGCGGATCAGACCTTCTGCCCCTACCATCCGCTCTGTTTCCGGATCATATTTCGGCTGATACCACACCTCAAAACAGTTATTTTCCAGAGAATGTTTAAATTCATCCTCCATGGCTTTATCTTCAAGCATGCGGATCGTATCTTCATGGCTGTAAAACTGATAGCTGATATCTTTGCGATCCTTGATCTGATTCTTGGCAAAATTTGCTTCGCTGTATACCTCTTCCACTTTGGAATCCGGTTTCCACTTCGTCACTCCAAAATAAGGGATCAGCTTCGGAACCTTCAGTCTTTCCGACAATTCTGCCAGTATGGTCTCCAGCTGCTGTAACTGCCGGATCGTCTTTTCCCGATCCTTTCCACTACTGTAAATCACAAAACGGTCTGCATTGATATGTCCTGCCAGATCATCTTTTTCCAGTATCCCCTGAATACACTTCCAGATTCCTTTGAGTGTTTCATCCCCTTTGATAATTCCACAGATCGAATTGATAATTTTAAAGGAGTGGATGTCCATGGACACCAGATATCCCGGTTGCCGGAAATCCCGGATTTTCTTCTTAAAACTTTCGTAATTATTTCCACCGGTTACACTGTCCACATATGCCATGCGCTCAAGTTCCCTCTGTTTTTCGGAACTGATATCGGAAAATCCTGCTACCATCCGGTGCAGCTGTCCTCCATCCGATGTATTTACAAATTTTGCACGGCAGTATTTTACTTTCCCATCCCGCACAATCCGGTAATCATACTGATATGCTTTTTTCAGGCTCAGCTGCTTACGGAGATTTTCAATGGAGGTCTCATACAGCATTGTCTCACGGTCTTCGGTAAGGACAACCTTCCCCACATATTCTGCCATGATAGCTTCATATCCCGGAATTGCCTTAAGCGTATCATTGAGCACAGAGCGCACTGCGGAGTTCACTTTATATGCATATACCTTATCATGATCCACATCTACATAATATACACTGTTAAAATTGCTTCCCAGTGCCTGAATAATCTCATTCTGGCGTGTGTCTGCCCTGATCTGTTCGATCAGGCCCAATACATATTCCGGCTGTTTCTGTGAACCGCCCTGAATCCCACCCATAGAGATCTGATATACCACGTCTTTTCCCGAAGACTGAATCTTTGCACTTACCGTCTTTGCGCCATGGTCAATATCCTGAAACAGTTTTAACAGTTTCTCTTTTTCCATAATTCTGTCCATGAGGATACTATGCTCCAGATCCGCAACATTCTCCACGATTCCCATGTGACGGGCTGCAAACTCTGATGGTCTGATCCTGTGTTCTTTGGGATAATAGTAAAAAAAATACTTTCCCCATTTTGCCAGAGTCTCCTGAATCTCTGTTGATATATCCCTGCACTTCTTCTGATCGATTTTTTCTACCATAGGCCTGCCTTTCCCTGGTAAACTGTAGATATTGTCTGATTATTTCTGTACAAATATACTATAGCATAAACTATTTTCCTCGTAAAGGTAGTAAATTTTCACAAAAACACACAAAAAGCGCATGCAACAGAGATGTCACATGCGCTTTCCAACTACACAGCATTCGCTTATGTTCTATTTTATTTTACGGTTTCTACCTTAATCACATTCGTATTTCCTACTTTGCCATTGATCAGACCACCGGTCAGAACAACAGCATCTCCAGTCTGTAATGAAAGTACTTCTTTTGCCTTTTTCATTGCATGGTAGAACATAACTTCCATCGAACTGAATTCCTCGCAGAGAACCGGAGTTACGCCCCAGCTTAAGTTCAGTTTCCGCCATACCTTCTCGGAAGTCGTCATTCCGATGATATCTACCGGACAACGGAAACGGCTGACCATACGTGCGGTAGTTCCGCTGAGTGTACTTGCGACAATACATTTTGCCTGGACATCAACTGCCATCGCACAGGTTGCATGCGAAATAGCATCCTGAATGCTTCTGGTCTCAAAATCAGAAGTGCGGAAACGCTTGGTATATTTGATCTGGGATTCCGTATACTCAGCAATCTCTGCCATGTTCCGCACGGCATCTACCGGATATTTACCGGCAGCTGATTCCCCGGACAGCATGATCGCGGATGATCCATCGTATACAGCGTTTGCCACATCGGAAAGCTCTGCACGTGTCGGACGCGGATTGTGAATCATGGACTCGAGCATCTCGGTCGCGGTTATGACACGTTTTCCGAGCATACGGCACTTGCTGATCAGATACTTCTGAACCGCAGGCACTTCCATGCCCGGGATTTCGACTCCGAGATCTCCACGGGCAATCATGACACCATTGGCAATCTCACAGATTTCTTCAATGTGCTCCACACCCGAACGGTTCTCAATCTTTGCAATAATATCAATATCTTCGCCGCCGTTCTCGTCAAGGAATTTACGCATATCCTCGACATCTTTCTTTACGGAGACGAAAGATGCTGCAACGAAATCCACGTCGTTTTTGATACCAAACAGCAGGTCTTTCTTATCCTGCTCACTCAAAAATGCATGATCCATGACCTTGTTCGGAAAATTCATGCTCTTTTTATCCGACACCTCGCCTCCGACAAGAACCTTACAGATGGCATCCGGTGCTTTCAGCTTTTCTACTTCCAGAATAATCAGACCATTGTTGATCAGGACATGATCTCCCACCTTCAGATTGTTGATCAGATTCTTGTAGGTTACGGAAACTCTCTCCTGATTTCCCACAATATCATCCGTTGTCAGTGTAAATGTATCTCCATCTTTTAATGTGATCTTTCCGTTTTCGAAGGTTTTGATCCGGTACTCCGGTCCTTTGGTATCCAGCATGATCGCAATTGGAAGACCTAACGCCTTACGCACTTTTTTGATCGTATCAATCTTCTTCTGATGTTCCTCATGGCTTCCATGGGAAAAGTTTAATCTGGCTACATTCATGCCAGCTTTGCACATCTGTGTCAGTACAGATTCACTCTCACTTGCAGGTCCGATGGTACAAATAATTTTTGTTTTTCTCATAATGCTTGTTCTCCTGTCTCTATCCAAATTTTTGTATCCCCTGAGTTTCATCCTATCACGCACAGACGGGATTTGCGCGGATATACCGCCCGACGATCAGCCGACGCGCCGGTGGAACAAGAAATTTGGGCTTCGAGGTCAGAATTCTCTGTACCAGCAGCCACTGCTGTGTCATATGGCTCACCGGAAGGAAACGAAGCCCGATTCGCCTGACTTGCGGAACAACGGACGTTTTCCCTTCCCTGAGCACTGTCTGGGAAATGCAAAACTCTCCTGCATCATTCAGGTAATCCTCCGCCTGCCGGTTATGCATACTGCTGCTAAGCACATTGACCTTCTGCTGCATTCCACAGGCATCTGCTGCATTCATCTCCACAGGCATCCGAAGCACAAATGCCACAATGACCACAGCGGAACAGATCAGCACAATATGATGTTTCTTTTTGGTTCGTTTTCCGAAGTGCTTATGCATTTGCAATCACATCTGCCAGAGCTTCCATCGCTGGTAGATCGGACTCTTTCATGGTGGAACGGATCGTTACCATCGGCTCCACAATGGTAATATTTTTCATGGTTTCCAGAATTCCCTTCATCGTTCTTCCGGCCGTCGGTCCCCAGGTACCGTTCTCAATAATACCTACGGTACGGTTCTGGAATGCCTTGGACTGTAAATGATGCAGGAAGTCCTGCATACATGGGAATACACCGCCATCGTAACTTGCTGCTGCAAGAACCATACGGTCATAACGGAACGCATCTTCCACAACTTCTGCCATATCATCACGGGAAAGATCCATGACAGAAACTTTCTCTACTCCTTTGGCACGCAGCATCTCAGCAAATTTCTGTGCTGCTTTTGCAGTATTTCCATGGATCGATGCATATGCTACAAGAACACCCTTATCCTCCGGCTTATAGCTGCTCCAGGTATCATATAATCCAATGTAATAACCAAGGTTTTCTTTTAATACCGGACCATGCAGCGGACAGATCGTCTGGATATCCAGTCCTGCCGCTTTCTTTAACAGTGCCTGTACCGGTGCACCGTATTTTCCTACAATATTAAAGTAATATCTTCTCGCTTCGCAGGCCCATCCTTCCGGATCTTCATAATCCAGTGCACCGAATTTTCCAAATCCGTCTGCCGAGAATAAAATCTTTTCACTGCTCTCGTATGTTACCATAACTTCCGGCCAGTGTACCATCGGTGCCATATAAAAATTCAGCGTATGGGTACCAAGGGACAAAGACTCTCCTTCTGCCACGGTAATTTTATGGTTCTCATCTACCGGAAGCTCGTCAAAAAACTGTGGAAGCATCTGAAATGTCTTGGCATTTCCCACCAGGGTCACTTCCGGGAAAAGCTCTACCAGACGTCCGATACTTCCGGCATGATCCGGCTCCAGATGGGAAACTATCAGATAATCCACGTTCCGTCCGTCTAATGCGGCCAGCAGATTCTTCTCCCACTGCTCCATGCCCCTGGTGTCTACCGTATCCATCAAAGCCACTTTTTCATCCAAAATCAGATAAGAATTATAAGATACGCCATGCGGAACCACATACTGGCTCTCGAACAGGTCAATCGTCTTATCATCCACTCCGATATACTTTACTGCTTCAGAAATTGTTACACTCATTTGTTTCTCCCTCTCTTTTTGTTTTTATTTATGTATTATGATGCATACATATCATTTTCCTCTTCACGCTCTAAATCCTCCGGACTCATATAGCGGCGGAACAGGCGCTCTAAAATAAAATCAAATACAATCGATGCAACTGCCGGAATCACCACAAGCAATACCGGTATGATATAAACCGATAAAACCGATGCAGCTAAAATCACCAGCAGCAGCAATGCCCATGGCAGATGCCTTATCATCAGCAGAAATGCATTTTTCAATGTCTGCTTTACGGTATTTTCAAATCTTGCAATATATGGAAATAAAAATGCGCTCCACATAATCGCAACAGCAATCATAATCAGAAAGAAATAGAAAAATGCGCCCTTCATACTGCCGGTTTTTAATACCTGATAGGTGATATAGGCATCACAGCCCAAAACAATCATAACGGCCAGCCATACAAGATATGGCAGTGTTGCAGCCTTAAAGTTGTCCCTGAACGCTCCGAAAAAGGTTCTTGTGGTATATCCGCGGTTTCCGCGGATGGATTTATGTACCGTGTAATACAACGCGGTGGTCGATGCTCCAATCGTGAAAACAGGAATGCAGCAGATCACCCATAAAATGCTGACCCACACGCAGTCCACAAGTTTTCCCAGCATCTGAAATACAATATTATCCCAATTAAATTTCACGCTTATTCCTCCAGTCGCCCAATAATTTCTTCTGCGATTTCTTCTTTTGTTTTTCTATCCGTAGCTACCAGAATATCTGCAGCCGCCTCATACTTTGGCCGGCGTGCTTCCATCAGTTCAGAAATGTATGCAACATTCATATGACCGTTTAAAAGTGGACGGTCCGTACTGTTTTTTACACGTTCGTATATGGTCTGCGGTGTTGCCGTAAGAAATACGATTCTTCCCCCATCCCGCATGCAGTCTACATTTTCCTGTCGCATTGCCACACCGCCTCCACAGGATACGATTGTCGGCTCCTGCTGGTTTAGTGACTGGATCAGTTTTGTCTCAAGATCCCGGAAATATGCTTCTCCGTATGTTTCAAAAATTTTGCTGATCGGCATTCCCTGTTCTTTTACGATACGCTCGTCCATCTCCACAACCGGATAACCCAGCTTTTGCTTTATCGCACGTGCAATCGTGCTTTTACCGGCTCCCATAAAACCGATCAGGAAAATATTTTTCTTTTCTTTATTCATGAAAAAATTTCTCCTTCACTTCTTCTACCGGCATATCCATACCTGTATATAACCGGAATGCAGCAACTCCCTGCCACAGAAGCATTCCCTTACCTCCAATACAGGTACACCCTGCTTCTTTTGCTTCCCGCAACAGTTTTGTCTCTGCCGGATTATAAACCGCATCACATACAACCAATCCCGGGCGAAATGCAGATAAATCTTTTACCACACTCTGGTCATCCATCGGTTTCATACCAACGATCGTCGCATTTGCAAAAATGTCACTGGATGTGATCTCCTCTGTCATCTTTGCCGTATCCGCAATGTCATATACATTGACAACAATTCCTGGCACTGCTTTTCGGATCTTTTCTGCGGTCTGAAGAGTACGCTCGAAAAATGCATCCTTAATATTGAAAATCGTGATCTCTCTGGCTCCATCTAATGCACATTGTACCTGAATGGCTGTCGCAGCTCCGCCACCGCCTGCGACCGTGATCTTTTTTCCTTTGATATCTACACCATGGTCTTTGAGATTGTGAACAAATCCCTCTCCATCCGTAATATATCCGGTTAATTTTCCATCGTCATTGACGATTGTGTTTACAGCTCCGATAATCTGTGCTGCCGGAGACAGCTCATCCACATACTTTGCCGCCTCGGTCTTATCCGGCATCGTCACATTGATTCCACGCATATGAAACAGTTTCACCGCGTCAAGTGCTTCTTTTACCTGATCTTCTTTTACATCAAATGCAACATATGCATAATCCAGCCCCAGCTTTGCAAAGCTGTAATTGTACATTGCCGGGGAACCGGAATGTCCTACCGGCGAACCGATCAGTGCAAGTAACCCTGTATGTCCTGAAATTCTTTCTTCCATCTTTTTCTCCTGTCCTTGTATGTTGGTTATATGATACCATAACTTTTAAATTAAGTACAACAATTCCAGTGGTCTTTGAATAAGTACCTGTGCTCTGTTTTTACGAAGGAACTCCGCATCGCGGAATCCCCACATGACCGAAACACATGGAAGTCCCGTGTTTTCCGCGGTCTGAATATCCACCTCGGAATCTCCTACATAAATGGCCTTCTTCGTGTCCGTTTTTAAAATTTTCATGGCTTTTTGTACCATATCGGGTGCCGGTTTTTTTGCCACACCTTCCATCTCACCGATTGCCGTAGTCATATAACCCCGGAAAAAACGTTCATCCAATTCTTTTACTGCCGAGTCCAGCTTATTGGATACAATTGCTGTCTTCACTCCGCGCGCCTTTAATTCAGTCAAAAGATGCATGATATCCGGATATGGCTTTGTATGATCCAGACAATGCTCCCCGTAATATTTTTTAAATTCCGCAAATGTCTCTTCAAACTTCGGGTTTTTCTCCCCATCCGGCACGGCACGCACCATCAGCATGCGCACCCCGTTTCCTACATATCTGCGCACCTGATCCAGCGTACAAGTCGGCATATTCTGTGACGCCAATGCCGCGTTGGTAGCGTTTTTTAAATCTTCCAACGAATATAACAAAGTTCCGTCCAGATCAAAGATCACACTTTTTTGCTCTTCCTGCTCACCGGAATCCCGATAGATTTCTTCAAACAGATCTTTACGCATAATCCGGATATTGTTGATCGTATCACTGCTGTCAACCATGTAATCTCCAACCCGGCCAAGTGTATACTGTTCGTTTTCATCTTTATCCCGGAACAGTTTTACCTTGCGCTCCAGCCTGCGTGCACGAACAATTGTAGTTCCCTTTGGCACGCAGACCTTTGCACATTTCATCGGTTCTACGATGATTCCTTTCTCTACATCTTTGATGGTAGGTTCATACTCTGCATTTCTCAGATCAAACTTCCAATCCGTGTAAATCCGGAATTCTTCCATAAAAGCCTCTTCATTACGAAAGAAACATTCCCCTTTCGGTCCAATGATAAAAACAATTCCTGCTTCCACTGTAGCTTTCATATCTCCCTGCAGAGTCCGCACAGTCACCTGCGTTCCCTCCGCAAAGAGATCCGTTGCCCGGACATATCCCCACGGAACGGAGCGTCTGCAGTACGTCTTTGCATCCTCTGCCTCTATTCTGCAATCCTGTGCATACACAATATCGGTATTTCCCATATAGTCCCGCATACGCTGCTCGATAACAGATTTAATACCCGAAGCTGCCGGCTGTTCATGTCTTCCCTGTGCATCATACTCCATGCGTGGTGCAAAATGATGTTCTTTGCAAAACTTTAAATATTCCTGTGTCATCAATTCCATCGGAATCAGGCCACCCGCTTTTTCCAGATGTCCTCCACCGGAACCAATTCCTTTGCACAACTCTGCCGCAAGTTCACTCGCCTTGACTTCTTTCACACAGCTTCTCACTGAAAACTTCACACCTTCTGGTTGCAGATTAAATGCCACACAGATATCAATCGCATCCACTTCCAGTACCAGATCGGAAATCAGTCCGAGAATATTCGGATCACACTGCCCCACTTTTACAATCGCGGCACGAAATTCTTCTACATAATCCGTATGAAGAAGTGCTGCTCCAGCAACTTCCAGTTCTTCCAACGAAAGATTGGCATTGCGGAGTTTCCTCATGATTGCCGGGTCAAAGTTTGCCTCGTCACGCAGATCCCGGTCCAGCGGATGTACAATTTCCGTCAAACTTCCGGTATCCGTATATAATCCATAATACAGTGCTGTTGACAACTCACGATTACCTCGTACATCAAATCCTTCTATTTTGAGCATATTCCAGACCAGTGTCGAGCACGCGCCCAGATTAGAACGCACCTCGGAAAGCTCTGGTAATTCCGTGCAGATCCGGTGATGGTCAATTACAGCAATATGTTCTGCTTCAAACACTGCAGAATTTCCGGAATGGTACTGGCAGTCCACCATCACCAATAACTCTGGTTTGTGCAGATAATCCACATGCTCGATTGGTATTTTCAGTTCCCGGATCAGCATCACCAGATTCGTTTTCCGGATCACATTCTGCCCTCCGTAAATCAGACGTGGTTCTTTTCCTTTGGATTTCAAATACAGATAGACCCCAAATCCACATGCAATGGTATCTGCATCCGGATTGTCATGGCACTGTATTACAATATTGTCATACGCTAATAACTCACTCAGTTTCATCTTGATTCCCCTTGCCTGATTGTTCTACTTGCTTTTTAGATTATATGGGAAGAAAAAGCTGCTACGGTTCTTTTTGTCAAACATCGAATTATATTGCAGCATATGATACTTTTCAATCCATTCTTTTTCTTCTCCCTCGGCCTCATCGATATGCAGATAGCAACCTTTACTTTTGGAATAATAACCTCTGGAATTGATGGCTGGAACAACCTCCTGCATATCTGCCAGAAACTTATTGTATGCCGGAAGCTCAATTCCAGCCCGTTCCAGTGCCATGGTAGACAGATAATCAAGACTGGTAATGTCTACCGTTTCTTCCGGTGTATCATAATTGGTCCAGATAAAAAACGGAACTGTGTACAGTTTTTCCAGTTCATCTTCCGTCAGCCCTGTGAGTCCTTTTCCATTCAGAATCGGATAAAAATTACTGTTTAAGCTTGGCTGATGATCTCCAAAGAAAATGATTTCTACCGGATCATCTACCTTTGAAAAATAACTGATCAGGTTTTTTACTGCCTCATCACTCTCGTGTACCAGGGACAGATATTGGTTGGCATCCGTATAAGAACGTCCAACTTTATAATAATTCTCCGGAAAATTGTCATAGGTTTCCGTATAACCACCGTGGTTCTGCATGGTAATTCCCATAAAGAACAGTTTTTCATTATTTTTACGGTTTTCATAACGCTTGATAATCTTATCATACAGTTCCTGGTCGGTAATATATTCCCGCAGGATCTTTGTCTGGTCAAAATAATCAATAAAATGCATTTCGTCAAACCCGATATGCGGATACACCAGATTCCGGCTCCATCCGGTTTCATAATATGGATGCATGGCAATGCACGTATACCCGTCATCTTTCAGATTTGACACAATCGTTGTCGGAGTATCACTGATATACTGCTGATAAACAACGGATCCCATCGGAAGAAATGCCATGGAATTTCCGGACATAAATTCCCACTCCGAATTAGGAGTCTTCGCGCCAAATACCGACGAAAGTGCATATCCCTTCGTTGTATTCTCTTTCAAAGAATCGATAAACGGTGTGAGCGGCATGTTGGTCTGCAGATCCCCCAACACACTCAGATCGGAAAACGATTCATTCATAATGGCAATGATCGTCGGATTTTTTGCTTTTTCATTTGTTGTGCTGTAATCCTTTTTATCGGATTGATAGGTTTTCTCCAATTCTTTGATCTTATCTTTGGAATATCCTTCCGGAGCAGAAATAAAACTGTCACGAATCCCCAGTACGTAATTCAACAGATATCCATTGCGATAAGTTCCCTTCTGTTCCCACGTCTCTGTGTTTACATCATAAGCATTTGCTGCAATGATCACACAACTTAAGGCAATCGCCATCACAGAAATTACCCGCATCTGAATTTTTCCGGTAAACCGGACATGCCATTTGCGGACAAAAGCAATAAACAATGCTGCCAGAAAGATCACATATACTCCACGATCGTTCAATTGCAATTTATAATTTCCCGCCACACTCAGACCGGTTCCAATGGATCTGATATCGGAAAACGTAAATTCATTTCCGCGGAACAGATATACAAAATAGTCTACAAATCCAAACGAAAGCAGCGACACATGGGCAATGATGCAGGTCAGCCCACTGTTGTTCGTAAAAATCTGCACAACAAAATAGACAATCAGACAGCAAAGCACATTTAAAAAGAGCTTCTCGTACGTTGTCCTCGTAAAGTTTTCAGGATCAAGCAGCATATACTGTATCGAAAAAGTGGTGAGACAGGAACCTCCGATAAACAGAATCAGTGTCCAGAGCCACGGACACCGGTCATCCAGTTCCAGATGCAGACTTTTTACCAGATAGTACAAAAATCCATATGCGATCAATGCAACAATGGAAAAATCAATGGTCACATACATTACGACTGCCAATATAATTGCAATCGCCGCCCAGATGTTATTTTTTTTATCGTATTGAAGTTTGATTTTAAATTTTGGTTTCATGCCATTACAATACAACAAAATTCCCGGCATGTAAACCGGGAATCCTGTCTGAAATCTTAATTTTGTGTGAATTATGTTACTGTTCACAGGTTACCCTGCGAACAGTAATCGAATTATTTCTTTTTGAAGTTTGTGTATCCCTTCTGCTTATATGGATGTGCAGCCCAGAGTTTATCTGCTGTTTCTTGCCAATCCTTTGCGTAATCTACGCACTTTCCACACAGGTGCTCAACCGGCTCCTCCTGTTCTACATCTGTAGAATGAGCTCCAGTCTCATGAACCATCTTCTGTAAAATCTCCGGATTCTCAAGCATCGGACATGGACGAAGCATGTTTTCGTTGAATGGCTGGTTATCACGGTAAGCCATAAACAACGGCTGCTTCAGACACTCAAGCAGGGATTTCTCGCGGATGTTTGCTCCAGAGTAGTGAATAAATACACATGGCTCTACATCACCCTTCGGGTTAATATGACAGTAGTTACGTCCTCCGGCGATACATCCTCCAACGTATTCACCGTCGTTCTGGAAATCCATAACGAAGATTTCTTTTCCACCTTCAAATCCACGAACTTCACGCAGTCTGTGGTAAATATATTCTCTCTGCTCCTTGGTCGGCATCAGTTCCGGTGAAGCCTTCATTCCTACCGGCATCAGATGAAAATACCATGCGAAACGGCTTCCATGCTCGATCAGAAGATCAAAGAACTCATCACTGGTAACCGCATCCATATTCTTGCTTGTATAACATACACTGTTTCCAAAGATCAGTCCGTTCTCATGTAACAGATCCATTGCGTGAAGGACTTTATTGTATACACCTTCTCCACGTCGGAAATCGTTGGCATCTTCAAATCCCTCAAGGGAAATGGAAAGGGAAAGATTTCCTACACGCTTCATATCCTCGCAAAGCTTCTCATCTACAAGTGTTCCGTTTGTGTAGCAATGGAATGCGCAGTCATTGTGTTTCTCACACAGACGGATGATATCAGCCTTGCGCACCAGTGGTTCTCCACCGGTCATCATATAAAAATATACGCCCAGTTCCTTACCCTGTGTAACAATGTTGTCTAACTCATCAAATGTCAGATTTAATTTATGACCATACTCTGCTGCCCAGCATCCTGTACAATGGAGGTTGCATGCACTGGTCGGATCCATAAGAATGAGCCACGGAATATTGCAGTTCTCAATTTCTCTCATTTTACGAATCTTCTTGGTTCCTGCAAACGCTGCCTGATATCCAAGATTCAGTGCTGTCATCTTGGCAACATGCGGATCTGTCTCATCCAAAAGACGATTCACATAACGCATCCACTTGCTGTCCGGATTCTGAATCATTTTCTTTGCGCCTTCGTATGCCTCAGAACGGAAATTGCTTCCCATAAACTTCTGTGCAAGGTTTACAATATTGAGCAAACCTTTCTCTCTGTCCTTATTCAGACTCTTTAACGTAGCATCGATAGCGAGCGAAAACGCCTGTCTTTCTGCCGCATCTTTTAAACTTGCCATTTTCTTACTCCTCCGTTTTCTTTCCTGTGTAAATAAATCATAAGATATTTCATCCATTGGAAGTATAGTTGTTTTTCCACCGAATGAACATATTCAATCACAAAACCATGTATGTTTGCAATATACAATCTTCTGAAAATGTCTAAAAAAACATGATTTGTGCATTTTTCCAACGATTTTTGGATATAATTTTTGTTGCAGACTCAAAACGTAGTTTTGAATACTACGTGACATTATACCACTATCTTATGTAAAGTCAACCTAAAATATTTACTTCTGCCGCAAATTGACCGAAGCAATAAAATATACTATAATGCTGTTGTTTCTTTAAAAAATTGATTATTTACTGAAGATTGGAGTGATTGTATGCCGGGTTTTACTACCCACTATCTGTTTGGCGTAGACGCATGCAGACGTCTGACCTCCACATCCATGCACAATATGATCCGACGCGATCACAGCGCATATGCACTTGGTCTGCAGGGACCTGATCTGTTTTTTTACTATCTTCCCTCTTACCTGATGCATCGAAAAAATATTGGAGATCTGGCACATCGCAAGGATACTGGCCAGTTCTTTGGCAATCTGCTGCAAAGCCGCAAACTTTTTGCAGGGAAAAAACATTCCCTCTCTATTGCAGACGCTTACATCTGTGGATTTATGGGCCATTACACACTGGATTGTACGATTCATCCCTATGTATATGCATTTACAGGCTATAATGCCCAGACCCCACCTTCCAATACGGAATATTTTGGTCAGCATGCTTATTTCGAAACGGAACTCGATTCCGAACTTTTATATGAGAAAAAGCATCTGTATCCTTCCCAGTTTCATCAGAATGCAACCATCCGTCTAACGACACTTCAACGAAAAGTAATTGTACGGATGCTGTGCTATGCTTACCGGAACACCTATCCGGAAATTTCCGTAAGTGAGTTTTCCCTGAGCGGCGCACCGTTCTGGATGAAACTCGGAACACACCTGCTGAATGATCCAAGTGGCCAGAAGAAAGTATTATCCCGTCTGATCGAAAAGATTTTCCTTGGACGTGCTTTTTTATCTCCGATGGTTGCCAGCGATTGTTATCGTTTTATACAGGACCCGATGAACCTCAAACATCACACCTGGATTCATCCATGGACAAAGGAGTCTTCCAATGCCTCTTTTCCGGAGCTCTATGAACAGGCTGAGAAAATTTATCATAAACGTCTGGTTGATTACGCACATCTGCAGCACTCTGGTTTCCCGCAAAAAGAAACCGCACGCTTTCTATCCGCGTACGGTAATCTTTCGTTTCTGAGTGGTCTGCCTTGTGATGAATAAAAGAGTTTCTTCCTATTATATAAGAGACGTATGCTTATAATATACTCTGATTTTGGAAAT
>ERZ1034969.716-NODE-716-length-17408-cov-13.398375_pt1 | contig 17408 bp, 11 predicted proteins | sample MGYA00520624_ERZ1034969 | MGnify/ENA primary metagenome ERZ1034969 (study PRJEB33766, sample SAMN09781776) | gut metagenome | biome: gut microbiome | host: Homo sapiens | place: Madagascar | study: EMG produced TPA metagenomics assembly of the PRJNA485056 data...
CAAAAAAACTAGATTTCGTTTAGAAATCTAGTTTTATTCCAAATATATGATTAGACTTTATTATTATACAATTTGAATAGTCAAAGTCACATATTTAACGAATCCAGAGATATAAGGAGTCATATCTAACACAAATGTTTTGCCTTCGTGTTCATACTTTCCATTCAATCCCTTGTATATTGTGCCATCCTTAACTGAATAAGAATAAGAGATATCCCATCCACCATTCTTTAAAGCTGTATATGCCTTGTCAAACTCAGCTTCAGAATAGTTATAAGCAGTAATGGTCAATTTGTTAGATGAGAAGTTGGACTTAAGAGTATCTTTCCAAGTCGCACCCAAATCAAAGTAAGGTAATACATAGCCATTCAAATTAGAACTCATGGCATTCTTAATATTACTATCCCAATCAGTCTTGCTGCCATCAAACTTCTCATAATTATAGATATATACTTTGAATCCGTGATTGATTCCATATTTAAGATATCCATCATCATTTAAGCTCATATCACCATCACCAGGTTGGAAATCGATCACGAAATCTCCGTTGTCAGTAGTCTTAGTAGCTGTAAATCCAGGCAAGGAACCTTTAGCAAAAGGATTCAAAGTAACTGTAAATCCTTTGGAAGTCAACGTTTCCATAGACTTGTAAATTGAATATGAAGTCAATTCAGAAGAATAATTATTGAATGAGACTCTTCTATTAGAAACACCAGATTCACTTACAGAAGTGCTAGACACACTTGAATCATTCTTAGTAAAATACAAGAAGTTAGGAATATCAGCAGCACCAGTAGTTCCAAATCTATCCTCTAAATATTCGGTAGCAGTGTATCCCCCATACTTAATTGAGGCCCAGTTAGTAGGATTCTCGTTATAAGATTGAGTGTTTTCTGCATCAAAGAATACATCCATTTCGATCTTACTATTGTCATTCTTATAAATTTTCAAACGCAAGTATTTATTATTGCCTAAATCTTTATAAGCAGTGACCGCAGAGACTGTATGCCAGCCGCTTTCTATTTGTGTAAATTCAGCATGCCATCCACCATCAGTTGTATCAGCATCTAACTTTTCTTTAGCCAAGTCTAATACTTCATCCTTCCAATTTCCACCGATAACACTGACTGACTTCGTATCGGAATTCATCAAAGTCTCAGCACCGGTAGTTGAATCAGTGACCTTATATTGGTTTTGGGAGGCACTTACTGTAGGTGCAATAGTTCCTAAATAGATATAAGGAACAGCATTCTCACCTGTCAAATAAGAGCTGAATGCAGTCTTAATAGGGGCTGTCCATTCAGTTCCTGCTGTGGGATCAAATCCTTCTACAAATGAAAGTTTGAGAACAGGTCTATCATCGGACAAATCCAAATCAGCAGTCAAAGCATCGTTATTAGTCTTTGTATACTTAGCAACCAATTCTTCACTGCTAGATGAACTTTCATCGATAGTATATCCAGCAGCAGTAAATGCAGTTCTAGCATCAGCTAAAATTTGATCATCCTTTGCATTACCCCAAATGCACATGATTTCATTGCCGCCACGGCCTTCATCATAAGTGATATAAGGGGATGTGGTTCCTAAATAGACATAAGGCAATGTGAGTCCGTATTTATTAGAAATCTCACTTGTAATATCGCTAGTCCAATCAGAAGCAGCTTTAGACTTGTTATATTTTTCTTGAGCCGCAACTGTTCCATACATATAGCCATTGGAATTTGATTCGACCTTGATTACAACCGTCTTATCATCATCAACCTTCTTAGAAGCAGAGATATAATCGAAATCACAGTTAGCATTGTACTGAGTACGATACATATTGTGACCGAGCTTGGCGAAAGTCCAACCATCAGCCTTCAAAGCTTGATAAACTTTCCAAATTCCTGTACTCAATGTTCCACGAGTATAAGAGAAGTTGATTTTGAGCTCTCCATTATAGTCAGTAATTGAAGCTTCTCCACTATTTGATCCAACGTCGAAGAAAGGCATCTCAAAATCAGTTCCTAAAACATTCTCAAATGTCTTCTTAGCTTCATCACTCCATTTAGTAGAAACATTAACATCAACTGATTTAGTAATTTCAAGGAATGCTGTCTTGTCTAAAGACACAGAAGTATCTTCATACAAAGAGAACAAAGATACCTTATATACTTCATTTCCTACTTTCTTAAGAGCAACTCTATAGACGGCACTCTTATCATCGTTATAGCCGCTTCCATATGAGTCATAGTCTTCGTTTGCGACTACCCATCCAGATTCTTCGTTGAACTTTGTATCGAATTCAGACAAAAGTCTTTGATCGAAATGACCACCATCGATAATTAACTGTCCGTAAGAAGTTACTTTAGATCCATCCATTTCATTTGATGTTGTCATATCACCATTGATAGAGGGATTAGCTGTTCCAATATAGACCTTAGGAAGTGTATCATCCAAAGTATCTTCAAACATATCTTCAAATTTAGTCTTAATTGCTTCTGGCCAAGCTGTAAATGTACCAGCGTCGTATTCTTCACTCTTCATGATAGACAAACGTGGAGTTTCATTTGCATCTTGCATCTTTGTAATAGATACCGTGATTTTTTGTCCGTTGACAGATTTAGAGAATTTAGCTGAATTAGAGCCTTCTTCAACAGCCTCGCTAGTCCAACCATCTGCTTCAAAAGAAGCCTTGGCGCTAGTCAAGATTGCATCATCCCAATGTTTTCCTAAAACTGTAACTCTAGCACTGTTTGTGTTGGTAGCATCAACTCTAGGATAAGTAGCTCCCAAATAGACATAAGGAATTTCTAAATCGCCAAATGATGCATTGAATTTAGTCTTAACTGCTTCTGGCCAAGCTGTTTGATTCTCAGCATCAAACTTTTCATTGAATTCAACACTCAACTGAGCTTTGTTGTTCTTTTCTTCCAAAGTGGCTGTAAACGTACTAGCATTAGCTGTTGTATAAGATGCTCTCTTAGTTGTGACAGGATCATCTTCCTTAGTTGCATCTGTCCAAGATGCAAATGTGCTTTCGAAGATTGATACAACTTCATCGTTCCAAACTCCACCAGTAACAACAAAATCTTCATCAGCTGTGGTTTCAACCGTAGATCTCTCACCAATCTTTACTCCGGTATCCAAGAATTCCCATTTATAATTTTGAGTTCCTAAATATGTAAAAGGAACAACTGTGCTAAATTGTCCGAAATGCTCAAGCATGGCTTCCTTGACATCATCATTCCACTCTGTGACAGATGAAGAATCGAATGGTTCATCATAATAAGCGCGCAATTCAAACAAATTATCATCAGTAGGAGAAACAATAACTGTCAAATGATTCTTTTCATTAACTGCTGTGAAGACATTATGAGCAAATACGACTTCATATCCATATTTCTTATATGTTTCAATAGCATCTTTTAAGTTAGATACAACAAATGTATCACCCGTCAATACAACACTGGATAAATAGTCGTCCTCTTTATCATCTTCAACATATTTTCCTTCAATTTGATTGCTTTTACCAATATAGACGTCAGGAATGACATTTCCACCTAAATGTTCTTGCATCAATTGAATGATTTCTTCATTCCATTGAGTCTCACTAGGATCCACATCTCCACTATCTTCGGTAGTTCCAGTAGGTGACGATGTAGTCGAATTCTTGTCTGTAGGTTTAGTAGAATCTGGTGTAGGCTTTTCAGTAGTAGAACCACTTCCTGCATTTGATGGTGTAGTAGTGGGCGTATTTCCGCCACAGCTAGTCAACATCAAAGGAAGTAAAAGCATTGAAAACAAAGCACTTCTCTTAAATTTCATAATATAAAACAAAGCTCCTTTCGCTAATTCACGGGTCAAAAATGAGTATAACACAATTCAAACTAACAACAAGAAAAAAAATAATTAAAATAACGTAAAACTTAAAGCACACAAGCTTTAAGTAACTTTATTTAGAGTACTTATATAATATAAGAAAGTCTAAAAAGTACCTATAAGTTATAGTTATTTGCTAGTTATTTCACATTAGTATATAATTGCGCATATTCACAAGAGGTTTTTATATGGAATCACAAGAACCAAAGCCAAAAAAAGATATAGGATTAACAACAATAGAATTGGAAATTCCTGAAACTTACATAGATGATGATAACTTTTTCTCAAAGTCTATTTCTTGGAAGAGAAGATTGAAAATTGTTGAAAAAGTTTTGATTGTATTCATGGCTATCATCGCAATTCCTTTATCAGCATATATAGCTTCATGGATTAAAGTTGCTGAAGGAGGAATGGTGGCATCACCATTAAGATTCAATCCTTTCTCAGAAGAATTGTGGTCGATAACAATATTACCATACATCTTATCATTCATCATTTTGATAGCATGTGAATTCTTCTTCAAAAACATCTCACTCACAAAAGGTGTTCTAAGAACGACATGCTATTCGCTAATATTATCAGTCCTAATAAACGTCACCACATTTACTTTGTGTACTGCGTTTAGACAAGCAATAATCAATTCTGAATCAAATCTATATTATGCATATATTGCAATGGGTGCTATAGATGGATGTGTCTATACATTCATACTATTAGTCATAAGATTAATTTTAAAAGTAATAAACAAATCAAACAAGAAAAGAGTGATCATAGTCGGACCTAAAGAAGATGCTCAAATATTGAGCAAGAAGATGATTAAAGAAAACAAAAAACAATGTACTATCAGATATGTTTTCTATGAAGAAGATGGTCATATATCCGATGATATATATACTAAAGTTAAAAAAGTGAATACGATTATCTTATTAGATAGTCTTACGGCCAAGAATAAACAAGCCTTGCTTCTTTATTTCTCTTCTTGCAAGAACAAAGATATCTTCGTATGTTCTTCATACTTTGACATAGTCTTCTTAGATGGAACACTCACACACGTAAATGAAAAGATGGCATTTGAACAAAGGCCTTTATATATCGATTCTGTAGAAGCTTTTGTTAAACGTGCTTTCGATATAATCGTTTCCTTGATAGCTCTCATTTGTTTGTCTCCTATTATGTTGTTGACGGCTTTGCTTGTAAAATGTCAAGATGGAGGTCCTGTCTTTTATAAGCAGACCAGATTAACAAAAGGATTAAAACCATTTGAGATATATAAATTTAGATCGATGAGAGTAGATGCTGAAAAGATTGGTGGTGCACAATTAGCTAGCGAAAACGATCCAAGAATAACTAAGATTGGAAGAATAATACGTGCTACAAGAATCGACGAGCTTCCTCAAATAATAAACATTCTTAAAGGCGATATGTCTTGGGTAGGACCTCGTCCTGAGAGACCTGAATTTGTTTATGGCTTTATTAGAACCAATCCATTATACAGATATAGATATAATGTCAAAGCTGGACTCACTGGACTTCAACAAGTCTCTGCAACTTACCACACATCATTTGAAGACAAACTTAAATACGACTTATATTACATCCAAAATCAAAGCACTATATATGATTTAATAATCATATTTAGAACTGTTGGAGTAGTTTTCCAAAAGAGCATGGCTGAAGGTGCCGACCCCGAAGAGATGGCACTTCCTATGGAAGATTTCTTGGATGAGCAAGATTATACATTCAAGGATCACGGTAGTTATTTATCCATTTTCAAAAATGAAGAAGTGGAAAAGCAACAAAAAAAGAATAAATAAGACATTAAATAGCATTAGGCTTAATGCTATTTTTTAATGTTGCACGTTTTATCATTAACTAAAAACAAAAAAGCAATTTGTTTTAACCAACAAAAAAACTCACCATCTTTCGATGGTGAGCAATTAATGTTTATATAGATTAGTCCTTGAACATTTGAGCTAAGATCTTAGAAGTCATAGCCATCTGATCGGCATCGACATATTCCATTCTTCCATGAGGATTGAAGTCTCCATCTCCGATATTAGGAGTAGGAAGTCCCATGAAAGAAAGCTGGGATCCTGTAGTTCCACCACGAACGGCAACAAATGAATAAGGAACATTCAAAGCCTTGAATGCATTTGTTATAAGCTCGATGGATTCAGGGCATTCATTAATCTTTTCAATCATATTATGATATGTATCGACTACAGTCACAGTAACTCTTCCTTCACCATACTTTTCATTGAGAATATCACCGGCATGCTTAGCAATCTCAGCCATATGCATAGCCTTAGAAAGATCATGATCACGAATAATATATTCCATTGTTGCATGCTCTTCTGAGCAAGTCATATTGCAAAGATGATAGAATCCTTCTCTCTCTTCAGTAAATTCAGGTCTTTGGAACCAAGGTAAAGATCTGTCGAATTCAATAGCTAGCATATTGGCATTTATCATTCTATTCTTACTAGCACCTGGATGAATATTGAATCCTTTGATATCTACATGCATAGCTAAGGCGTTGAATGTTTCTATGTTTATTTCTTCCAAATCTTCACCATCGACTGTGATTCCAAACTTGGCTTTGACTTTATCCATTGATACATGTTTAGCATCCTCACCTGTCTCTTCATCAGTGGTGAAATGAATTTCCAAAGTTCTATGCTTGCAACGATGATTAGGGAGTTTCTCAAGAAAATCCATGACAGCTGAACACCCAGCCTTATCATCACCGCCTAATAAAGTTGTTCCATCAGGAATAATCAATTGATGTCCGATAGACTTCTTCAAGTAAGGATAATCTTTGGCATGAAGGACAACACCATGTCCAAAGTCGATATCGCCGCCTTCATATTTGATAACTCTAGGCTTTATATCACTTCCCTTAGCAGCAGGTGAAGTATCCATATGACAAAACAAAGCTACTCTAGGAAGAGTTTCTTCCTCTGAAGGTTTAAACACAGCACGAACAACACCATAGCCATTAATATCCAATTCATCAGGCTTAAAAGTCTTCAATTCTTTATAAATTACTTCTTTACCAAAAGCATATTGTCTATCAGTAGAAGCTTTCCCTGGTCTAATCGTCTCAGATGAAGTTGTATCAAAACTGACATACTTCTTAAATCTTTCAATAATATCCATTTTATTCTCCTTATAACTCCATATAGAATAAAACAAATAAAATCATTTTATTTCGGTAATAGTCTATTTCTTCTTTCTTTTAACTGATAATATAGATAAAAGAATAAAAAAGAATACAAATAAAGCTAATATAAAAATGATAAAAAATACATTCTCATATGTATATACAGCTAATTGAGAATTAATATGATCATAAAATGGAATTTGAGGTTCCTTTGAATAATAATAAAATCCATCAGGTCTTGTCGATCCATACATATCGATCATCAATATATAATTTGAAAGATTAACAAAACATGAATAATAAAGAAAGATAGAAAGCAACAAAGAAATAACGAGCGGAATCATGTAAATCATTAAGTAATTGTATATATATTTCTTCGTGGATAGTCCGTTGTATTTATAAAACTCAAAAATACTGATAGACCATTTCTTTAATCCTTTAAGACTGAAAAATAAATAGATGATAAAAACAATAACAAATCCTACAAATAAATATAAAAACAATAAGAATTTATTTGATTCTACAGATAATGAAAACTTTATTAAATCTGCTTTGAATGATAAATGATTGCCTAGTCCATTATCCACCAATGTTTTCATTGTCTTTTTGTTCGCAACTAATGAATAATTAAATTTATTAAAAAATGATATTTCTTCTCTTGTCACTTGAGAAAGTAAATTTCTAAATACATCAGGAGAAATAACATTATCATTTGAACTTGAATCTGTTGTTTTAATTTTATAAATAATTTTTTCCTCAGAAAGCAATTCAACTTCAGTGTCTTCTCTTAAACCTTTTAATGCTAAATAATTTCTTTTACTAGGATCTACTATGAATGGATTACCATATCCATTATTAGAATAATAAATCTTTGAATCTTTAATTGTAAAATTAACAGGTAAATATAGATTGCCCCGTTGTAAAGACAAAGATGAAAATCCATCATTTAAAAAATTCTTAAAGATATCATTAGAAACTACTATTAAAGACTTTTCTGATTCATATCCTTCAAAGATTGACTTAGCTATATAAAAATCCGGGCAATTATAATCAGATAATTCTTCTTTTCTCATCATATTACCATCTAAATAGAATTCATTGTTTGACAGTATGTTGTGACTGCCGTCTTTATAATAAATACAATTATTCTCAATCCTATCATCATTAATCGACATTAAAATAATGTCATTCAATTTAGTATATCCTACATTATCTTCCACAATGGTTTCTGACACTTTTAATGTTATACACTCGGATAAATAGTCTTCATCGATCATATCAATTATTTTTTCATCAAAAGGATATGCATCTGCTGAATTAATACGATGATATGCGAACGGATCTTGCATCAAAGTATCACCTGAATATATTTTGTTTTCTGTATTAGTACTTGTAAAACTAATAGTTAATCCGAAGAAGATAAAAATGCATAGTATTAGTAATGATTTAATCACAAAATCCAATTTAAAATTTAGCAAATAAGATTTTAAAAGGCTAAAAGAACCAATTTTTTCTTTATTTTTATAAGCGATAGGAATTGATATTTTTTCATTTCTATTAGAATTAATTTCAACTCTATCATCAATAAAATTAATACTAGTATCAGGCGTGATATCATTTAATGTATCGGAATGATCAACAATAATAACTAGATTGTTTTTAGATAATTGCAAAAGCTTTTTCTTTAAAATAAGTCTACTTTCTTTTTCTATAGAGCTGAATGGTTCATCTAAAATGTAGATGAATTGTTTTGCTGATAAGCAAGATATTATTTCTGCTTTTTGTCTTTCACCACCACTTAATTCCAATATCTTTTTATTTTCCAATCCATCAAATTTAAAATCTTTAATTAATTCATCGGCCATCTTCAATTCTTCTTTAGATTTATTTAGAATATTAAAATTTTCTTTTAATGAATATTCATAAATAAGAGATGATTTTTGACCAGCATAAGAGCAAAAACTAAATACATATTCTCTTCTTTTTGAAGAAGGCATTTCATATATATCTTTATTAAACAAAAAAGCTTTTCCTTTATCGGGTCTTCTTAAACCTAGCAAAATATCAATTAAAGTGCTTTTCCCACACCCGCTTTTTCCCTTAATAACACATAATCCTTTGCTAAGAGAGAAAAAGACAAATCCTTTAAAATTTGCCTATCATCAAATTTAACACATAAGTCTTTTATGTTATACGAGTAATCCATATTTTTATTATAAATATCTTTTTTTATTTCTGAACAGGTATCACATTTTAACATAAATGTATCTGGAATTGATAAAATTATGCTAGTATATTATGAGCATAGTTAAAAGGAGATTGTAATATGAAAAAACTTGTCTTTTTGCTAATTTTGCCGATAATTTCTCTGACTAATACCTTTAATACATATGCAATTAAAAATATAGAATTAAATAAAAAAGAAGCTAATTCTTCTTTGAATTCCAGCGAATTTAAATTGTTTTCTGATTTTGATACTCATTACAATAATTCTGCCAAGACATGTTATTACTACTACGATACAAAAGTATACTATGCCGATTTTACAAGTAATTCTGACTTAATGCTAATTGAAACTCATACTGTATTTGTGCCCGGAAATGTAGCATATGATAATGGAGATAAAACGTATGATTCTGTTCATCATTTAAAAGATGGTTATGTCCATATCATCCCTAAAAAAATACAGCAAGGAAATGATAAGTCTTCTTCCTTCGTCGTAAAAGCAGCTTGGCCTCAAAGTTCGACATCTGAAATATCAGTAACAACATCATTTGGTGGGCAATATAATTTTGGTAGTGGATTCTCAGGAGGCTTTAATATGGGAGAAGGGGCTTATATCGAAGGAAATAGAAGCTATGGACTAAACCTTTCTTTTCAAAAATCAACAACAATTACAACATCAGACCCTCAATTCTCACAGCAAAAAAGTTCATCAAATAAAAATGAAGAGCAATTTAGATTTGAATACCATGTCGAAGGAACTGTAAGTTATCATTTAACATCATATGTCCTACTTGAAATGAAAAAAGATGGAGTTGGATTCAACAAAGAAAGCTTAGCATACGATGTCAGCGTACATTTGAGAACAGTATCATGGCACAACACTTGGTGGGAAGGACATGACGAAATACAAGATACATTAACTCTCTATTGTAATCTTGGATACTATCCTCAAAATCCAAAAGTGATTTATTAGCAATATGAAATTATCATTAAATAATATAAATAAATCTTTCTCAAATTTAGAAGTCTTAAGGAACTTATCATTCAATTTTGAGATTGGACATATATACATAATCAAAGGTAAAAATGGTGCTGGTAAAAGCACTCTTTTAAATATTTTAAGTGGAATTGATTCCAAATACGGTGGAGAATTATCCATCGATAATCAAGTTATCACATCAAAAAATATAATCTCTTATTCCGAAACTTATATCAGTTATCTAACACAAGATAGCATTGTATTTGATGATATATCTTGTTTGAATAATATCCTTCTTCCTTATAGCAACAAAAATAAAGAAAAAGCAATTCTTTTATTAAAACAATTTGAATTAGGAAATTGCATTGATGAGAATGCATCAAATTTATCTTATGGTGAAAGACAAAGATTAGCATTTGCGAGAAGCTTATATTCAATAAAGCCTATTATTTTATTGGATGAAATTACATCCAACCTTGATGATAAAAGTAGAAATTTAATCATCAAAAAATTGGTTGAACTTTCAAAGAATCATATTGTTATCATGGTTGCCCATGATGAGATTCCTGAACTTACAACTGATAATTGTATCTTTGTAAATTTAAAGGACGGACAATTAATAGCAAATGAACATTTATCAGATAGAGAAGAAGCAAACAATGAATCTATTTTATTGAAGAATAATCCTTCATTCTTTAATGAATTAATAAGTTCTATAAAACTAAATAAATTATCTTATGCAGTCTATTCGATATTTATCACCTTATTTACTTGCTTATCTTTTATTTTCGGCGGCTTTTATAACACTTACGAAGCAAATAATAAAATTAACATAACATTCCAAAATTATATTAATTCAGCTCCTGGATTATATGTAAAGAGAGATTCTGATATCGATTTAAATCAAATCGATTCAACTAGCATTTTTTCAGTGATCAACAGCAATCCTATATTCATCACAAACAAAACAGATCCAAATTCTAAAATTGTTGGAGTCCTAGCCATTCAATATGGCCAGAATTTTTCCGACTTTGGGATAAATTTAATTAAAGGAAATTATCCGAAGAATAGAAACGAAATAATAGTTTCTAAAAATGCATATGATTCATATGTATCATTTGTTAAAGAAAATGATGATTTGACAAATGATGAAGCTTCCAACCAATTCTTTAATTTGACAGATTTAGGTTATTCCATTGTCGGTGTATATGAGCCTGAGTTTTATGATAACTATGAATTGCATTATACAGCCACATTAAATACAGCTGCTCTTTCTTATAACTTTATGCTGAACAACGGTTTCACAATAACAGACAAAAGTACTAGATACGATATGATAATTAGGAATAATTATGATAATAGGCACAAAATTAAAGCAGATCAAATAATTGAACCCCTATTATATTGGGATAGCATTTCAAGCACTCCAGATTCTGAATCTAGGATTGAATTAGATGCTGATGGTAAATATCCGTACTCTATAATCGATAAATACAATAGTTGGTTAATCTTAATGTACGGAACAATAGGGCTTACTGCCATATTTGCAATAATAATGATAATATCCTTTTATAATTCAAATAAAAGATTATTCATATTGCTTAGAGTCTCTGGAATGTCGAGAGAAAGACAAATAAAGAATAGCTTTATATGCTTCTCCTTATTATCAATAATAGATACAGTATTGGGAATAGGAATAGGAGAAGGATTAGGTCAGCTAATAGCATTGATATTAAAAGAATCATTCAATCCATGCATATCAATTTTCAATGCATACTATCTTATCCCAATAATATCTCTAATCATTTGCTTAATATCGATAATTATTTTTTACATTGTTTTAGCATATTTCTTAAGCCCTAAAGATTTATCGAAAAAGCTAAATGAAATAAAACGTAAATAAGCTTGCAGATTGAATTTGAAAATTATTTGCAATTTATGTTGACAACATTTTTAATACACTGTATATTGAATATGAAAATGAATTTCAATTTAATATTAGAGGTGTTTAAAATATGAATAAGATAAAAATATATAGTTTTATAATGCTAAATATAATTAGTTCTTCATTACTATTTTCTTGTAACATGGAGCCATTCAATGGAATATCTACTACATTTGGACCTATGTATGACTTCACAAAAAGAATAGTCAAAGATAAATTAGATGTAATAACTATAGTCGGTGAGAATGAACCACATGGATTTGAACCAAATGATCCTCAAATAGCCGCTAAAACTGAAAGAGCAAAGTTATTAGTAGCATATGGTCAAGGAATCGATGACTATGCAAAAAATATGACATCTAAGGATAAATATTTTTGCGCCACGACAAACGTTGAATTCTTTAGCGCAAAAGATTCCGATGGAGTCGAGACAAAGGTTAAAGATCCACACGCATGGTTATCAATTAAAGATTCTAAAATAATGTTGAAATCTATTGCAGACAAAGTTGTTGAAATAGATCCAGACAACAAAAGCTACTATGAAGAAAACTTAAAAGAAGCTTTAGATGAATTTAACGCTCTAGATGATGAATATACAAATGCTCTAGTCAATGATAAAATCACCACTAATATCTTTGTAACTTCTCATGAAGCTTTTGCTTATCTAGCTAGAGATTATGGCCTAATCCAATATGGGATTGCCGACATAGCCGACAACGAACCTAATTCATCTCAAATATCAAAAATTGTCGATTATATAATGACAAATGATATTCATTATATTTGTCTAGAAGAATTAGATGAGCCTGGTCATGTAACTACAGTAATTAATGAAATCCATAAAATTAATTCGACATACAAAATAGATACTGTTCAATTAAATGCATTTGAAGGTGTATCCATAAATAATTGGTCTTCCACTGACAATTATATTTCGATAATGAAAAACAATCTGGATCAGTTGAAAAAAGCTTTAGGTTACAAGCTTTAAAGAGGAAATACATATGTTTGCTTATTCATTCATGCAAAGAGCTTTAATAGCTATAATTCTTCTCGGAATAATACTTCCTATCATCGGATTGAATATGACCACAAAAAGACTATCTATGATAGGCGACACCTTATCCCACACTTCCTTATGTGGTATAGCTCTTGGATTAGCTGCAGGTACAATGCCTACTGTTTGGGCGATAGGAGTGAGTATAGTCGCAGGAATCATAATAGAAATAGTTAGAAACCATTTCAAAAAATATTCCGAATTGACATTATCTATAGTGATGTCCACTGCTGTTGGAGTTGCAGGAATTCTAACCTCAAAATGGGCTAGTGAAAATAAAATAGAATCATATTTGTTTGGATCATTAATAACAGTCCAGTGGGATTCTATATGGATAATAATAGGTGTATCAATAATAACAATATTATTCAATTTGATCTTCTATAGAACTATTATGTATACATCATATAGCGAAAGCGAAGCTAGAATTTCTGGTGTGCCAGTAAAAGCTATGAATTTAATCAACACGATTCTCGTAGCGTGTGTAGTCGCTGTTGCATCTTCGATAATAGGATCTTTGCTCGTATCAAGTCTATTAGTAATTCCTGTTGCAAGTTCTTTACAACTATGCAAAAGCTATAAATTTACTATGTTGAGTTCAATAATAATATCTTTGATATGCGGTGTTAGTGGATTATGTATTTCATATCCTTTAAGTATCAACACTGGTGGAACTATTGTATTGATGGCTACCGCCATACTCATACTATCAATAATTTATAAGTTTATATTAAAAAACCTCTTTAAAAGCAGAGCTTTAGAGAGGAGTAAGTCAGCTTAACAATTTATATTTATTATATAGATTTGTTAAATTACATTCCTTGAGTTTTCAATCAATTCGTCAACGATTCCATCCCCCAATCCAATCAAAGGAACTATGAAATATTTTGCTCCCATAATTTTGGCTGCGGTCAAATAAATTTTTCCTGCCGGGACAATGACATCTGCACGATCGGGTTTTAGCTTATATTTTTGTCTTCTTTCATCGACAGTCATGCCGGAGATCTCGTTATATAAAGCCTTCAATTCATCAGCACGAAGAATGTTGACACCTTTCTTAGTCTCGTGTTCAGACATCTTCCAATAGCGGTTGATATTTCCACCAGTTCCGATAATGTTTAACTCACCATATTTATCATGATATTCATTGAGCAAATCCTTAAGCTTGCCCCATGTTTCAAATTTATCTTTCTTAGCTAATATTCTCAAAGTTCCTATAGCAAAGGATGTCGATTCGATAGGCTTTCCGTCCTTGATCAAAGAAATCTCAGTGGATCCTCCACCGACATCGACAGACAAATAAACTCCTTCATCACAGTGGATATCGGATATTATAGAAGTGATTGTCTGAGCTTCTTTTTCTCCAGATACTATCTGCATATCAATTCCGGTTTCCTTACGAATTCTCCAAATGATATCTGATCCATTCTTGGCTTCACGCATAGCTGAAGTTGCATAAGCTCTATAGTCTATAACACCATATATATTCATCAAAGATCTAAAAGCTTTCATAGTATCTATCAATTGCTCTTCTTTTCTAAAGCTGATGGATCCAGTAGAGAAGACATCGGCACCAAGTCTTAAAGGAATTCTTATCTCTTGAATTCTAGCAGATACTATCTGGCCTTTCTGATTCTGATAAACATCTTTTATAACAAGTCTACCCGCATTTGTTCCGACATCAATGCCAGCGTAATATCCATTTTTCATGAGCCTAAAGCCTTCCTTCATTATAGTAATCAGATTAATTATAGTAATTAGATTACAACAAAATCATCTATTTTTTTATACTTTTTTCAAGTAATTAGACATGAAAAGGAGATTATAAGAAATAAACCACGTTTAAATATGTGGATTTATAAATTGTTTTTGCTTCGAAATATGAGATATTTTCGAAGCATTTCAAATCAATATAGAATACTAAATATCTGTATCAATCAAAAATAGGGATTCTTATCCCTATTTTTAATTCTAGCAATCCTTACTTGTTCTTATAATGCTTATAAAGGATTTCTTGACTACGAATCTTTCCAGCCCCGTCAGTATATCTTATATTCTGACCTTTACCATCTACAACAAACGATTTCGTATTATCGTTGAATCCACTATCAAATATAAATTGCAATTCTTTTTGGCAGTCTTTATCTAAGACTGGAGTTACAACTTCAATACGATTATATAAATTACGAGGCATCCAATCAGCCGAACCCATAAAGTAAAGAGGTTTACCACCATTTTGGAAAATAAATATTCTAGAGTGTTCCAAATATCTATCTATGATTGCATGAATATGTATATTCTCTGACAATCCTGGAATTCCAGTTATCATAGAACAGTTACCACGTATTAATAAATCTATCTTTACTCCTGCTCTACTAGCTTCATATAATTTTTCGACCATAGCTTTATCAGTGATATGGTTGATCTTGATTTGAATTCCAGAAGGCTTGCCTGCCAAGTGATTCTTTATTTCATTGTCTATCAAATCACTAAATCTCTTCTGCATTTTGTTAGGCGAAACTAATAATCTTTGGAATGTAGGCTGTTTATAAGGCTTAGCAATCATTTCAAATATCGAATTAATATCATTTACAATCTTCTTATCAGCAGTGAATAAGAGGCAGTCAGTATATGTTCTGGCATTTCCTTCATGGAAGTTGCCTGTCGATATGACTGCGATATCAGGTCCATCCTTGACTTTCACTGAAACAATCTTTCCGTGGACCTTAAAGCCTTCAACACCAGTCAAAACTTCACATCCTGCATCTCTCAAAGTTTGTGAGATTGAAATATTTGACGATTCATCAAATCTAGCCATAAGCTCAACCATACAAGTGACTTTCTTGCCGTTTCTAGCAGCTTGAGTCAAAGCTCTGACAACCTCAGAGTTCTTGGCTGCTCTATAAATAGAAGTTTTAATAGAAACTACTCTAGGAGAAACTGCACAGACTTGTAAGAATCTAATAAAGGCATCAAAAGATTCATAAGGAACATGAACCAATAAGTCTTTTGCTCTAATAGAATCTATCATATTCTTTCCTTGAGCGACTAAGTCTATTTCATGTGTTGGCCAAGGCTCGTTCTTTAATGAGGCATCGCCAAAGAATGGGAATTTCATCAAATCTTTATTATTGTGATAACGTCCTCCAACTGAAATCATATCTGAGTCATCAATATCCAAAGATCTAATCAATTTATTCTTCAAATCATCTGGAATTCCCGCCCCAAATATTGCACGAATAGGGATTCCCTTGACACGGGTCTTTACAGCTTGAGCAATGGATTGAAGAACGCCTTCCTCTGGATCAGACTCGACTTCCATCTCAGCATCCTTAGAGAACTTAAATGCATACGCATCGAATGTATCATATCCCAAACCTTCAAATATATATGAAAGATGGTATCTTACAATATCGTCTAGATAAATTACATAATGATTATTTCCTATATCCGGAAGTTTAATAAATCTACCAGTAATTCCAACCGGGAGAGGAATCAATGCGTACCCTAACTTCTTGGCACCTTTCTTAGACATCTTAACAGCTAAATAAATATGAGCGTCATTGACATCAGAAAGATTTGCTTTTTGAGAGATGATTATTGGATTTATATATCCAGCAACATTTTTAACATAATAATCATGAACGAAGTTTTGCTGAGATTTGTTCAAATGCTTCTCATCTATAAGATGAATTCCCTTCTTCTCCAATTCATCAAATATATGTGATTTAATAACATCGTATTCTTTTGAATACAAAGCAGTAAGACTAGTGATCTGCTTCAACGTATTCAAAGCTTCTTCTCTTTCATCTTTAAATTCTTTTCCTTTAGTTTCAGCTATTCTCTTAGCTGAAGCTACTCTAACTTTATAGAACTCATCCAAATTATTTGAATAAATTCCAAGAAAACTCAATCTTTCATATAAAGGAACATCTTCATTAGCTGCTTCTTTAAGTACTCTATTGTTGAAGTACATCCAAGATACATCTCTAACGACATAGTTGGAATCATTCAATTCGATGACATCATCAATCTTTTTACTCTTGTTATTAGCCATAATACTCCCTCCCAAAACAATCATTACTCATGTATATATTTTATTGTTTTTCAAAGATTAAAGATATAAGAAGATTGTAAATACTTATATTTTGGGTTTTATTTAATACAAATAATAAAT
>ERZ1034969.721-NODE-721-length-17351-cov-29.271161_pt1 | contig 17351 bp, 9 predicted proteins | sample MGYA00520624_ERZ1034969 | MGnify/ENA primary metagenome ERZ1034969 (study PRJEB33766, sample SAMN09781776) | gut metagenome | biome: gut microbiome | host: Homo sapiens | place: Madagascar | study: EMG produced TPA metagenomics assembly of the PRJNA485056 data set...
CACAAAGTATTATCTGCGCTTTTGGCTTAGCAGCTGCCGCACCTCGCTCGCCGTATCGGCACTTAGAATTATGCGGTATTGCCCTAATTATTATCTCAAAACGCGAAATGTTTTCTCCCATGCCTGAGGATATTTCTTGTATACTATTGAAAAAGGAGGATGTTTCCCATGAAAAATACCACTGCAATGGCCGATTATGAGCTGCGCCACATCGAAGCGCTGCGCAAAAATTTAGCGGGCTGCACCGTGCTGCTGAAAAAGGACGGCAGCTTTCCGCTGGGAAAACCCTGTACCCTTGCCGCCTACGGCAGCGGCGTGCGCCGCACGATCCGGGGCGGCACCGGCTCCGGCGAGGTAAACTCCCGCTACAGCGTCATGATCGAGGAAGGTCTGCGGGAGGCAGGCTTCACCCTGACCGGGATGGAGTGGCACACCGGCTACGAGCAGGCGCGGGAAAAGGCCCACAAAGCCTTTTTGAAGCAGCTGAAAAAGGACGCCAAAGCCGCCAAGCAGAACTTTATCCTCTACGGCATGGGCAAGGTCATGCCTGAGCCCGAATATGACCTGCCGCTCAACGCTGAGGGCGATGCAGCGATTTATGTTGTCTCCCGCATTTCCGGTGAGGGCAACGACCGCACGCCGCTCAAGGGCGACATCCGCCTGACGGATTCCGAGGTGCGGGATATTTTGGCGCTGGACAAAAAGTTTACCCGCTTTATGCTGGTGCTGAATGTCGGCGGCGTGGTGGATCTCTCCCCCGTTATGGGCGTGCGCAACATTCTGCTGCTCTCTCAGCTCGGTGTCGAGACTGGCGGTGCGCTGGCGGATATTCTGCTGGGCAAGGCCAACCCCTCCGGCAAGCTGACGACTACCTGGGCCGCCTTTGAGGAATACCCGGAAATGCCTGACTTTGAGGACATGAACGAAACCCGCTACCGCGAGGGCATCTATGTAGGCTACCGCTATTTTGATACGTTTGGCAAAAAGTCGCTGTTCCCGTTCGGGTACGGTCTTTCCTACACGGAGTTTCGCCTTGGCGCGCCGACTGTCGAAGTCAACGGTACCACAGTCACGGTGCGTGCGGCAGTGGAAAACATCGGCGCTGCCGCGGGGCAACAGGTCGTGCAGGTATATCTGAGCAAGCCCGCAGGCAAGCTCGACCAGCCCCGGCAGGAGCTTTGCGCCTTTGCCAAGACCCGTGAGCTTGCCCCCGGCGAGACGGAAACTGTCACCTGCACCTTTACCCTGCCGGAGATGGCGGGATATGATGAACAGACGGCTTCGTATCTGCTCGAAGCCGGTGATTACCTTGTCCGTGTCGGTGTCAGCAGCGCCGAAACCGCCCCCGCCGCCGTCCTGCATCTGGACAAGACGGTCACGACTCTGCAGGCCAAAAATGTGCTGGGATGCACGGATTTCACTGACCTTGCCGCTCCTGCCGCCACAATGGAGCACCCGGGGGGTGTGCCGGTCATCGAAATCGACCCGGCCGCGATTGTCTGTGAAACGATAGACTATGCCCGCACCGAGGAAGTTTTGCCCGAGGTGGACGCCCTGACCAAGGAGGACGCCTCTCTGCTGCTGATCGGCGACTTCGACCCCAACGCAAAGGGGTTTGCTTCGATGATCGGCGCGGCGGGCCGCCATGTCTGCGGTGCCGCGGGCGAGAGCTGCAGCACTGCCAAGGACATTCCCTGGCTGATCATGGCCGACGGTCCTGCCGGTCTGCGCCTTGCGAAGGAGTATTTTGAGGACGCTAAAGGCAAGCACGCTGTCGGTAATTCCGCAATGCCGGATTCCATTATGGAAATGCTGTCCGGCCCGATGAAGCTGGTGATGAGCCTGATGGGCGGCAGCGGCAAGCCGAAGGCCGGCTGCGAGATCAAGACCCAATACTGCACAGCCATTCCCATCGGCACCGCACTGGCGCAGAGCTTTGACCCCGCCTTTGTGGAGCAGTGCGGCGACATCGTCGGCGAGGAGATGGAGCGCTTCGGCGTGCATCTGTGGCTGGCCCCCGCGATGAACATCCATCGTTCGATCCGCTGCGGACGCAACTTTGAGTATTACTCGGAGGATCCGCTCGTTTCCGGCAAGATGGCGGCCGCCATGACGCGCGGCGTGCAGGCGCACAAGGGCTGCGGCACGACCATCAAGCACTATGCCGCCAACAACAAGGAGTACAACCGCACCCGCAACAACAGCATGGTTTCCGAGCGCGCCATGCGTGAAATTTACTTAAAGGGCTTCGGCATCTGCGTGCGGGAGTCCCAACCCAAGGCCGTTATGACCTCCTACAATCTGCTGAACGGCACCCACACCGCCGAGCATCGCGGGCTGATCATGGATATTCTGCGTGCCGAGTTCGGCTATGAGGGCATCGTCATGACCGACTGGGTCACGGCGATGGCCGGGGACAGCCGCTCTGCCAACCGCGACTCGCAGGCACAGCTTGTGGCTGCGGCAGGCGGCGATTTGTTTATGCCTGGCAACAAGGGTGATTACGACAATCTGCTGCAGGGCATCGACAGCGGCGCAGTAACGCTGGAGCAGGTAAAAATCAATGCCTCCCGCGTGGTCAAAATGGCGCGGGCGCTGACACAGGAATAAGACGCAAAAACCTCTGCAAGGCCGTTTGCCCTGCAGAGGTTTTTGTATAAGTATTCAGCCTTCGCGGTACTCCATCGGGGTTTGGCCTGTGACCTCCTGAAAAATCCGGCTGAAATAGTTGCGTGTGCTAAAAGAAAGTGCAGCGGCAATGTCCTGCACCGTCTGGTCGGTGCTTTTTAACAGAACTTTGGCGCGCTCGATTTTGGCGAATTTGATGTAATCTGTCACGCTCAAACCCGTCTCCTCTTTGAATTTGTGGGTCAGATAATATTCCGTATAGCCCACCAGCGCTGCAAGATCTGCAGCGCGTATTTTTTTATCGAGATTCATCTCAATATAGTCCACACACTTTTGCACCTGCTGGCTGAGATGCGGGTTGGTGCGGCATTTATGCACGCGCCGGACAAAGTCGTCATACATCATAAGGCCGAGCGGTTCAAGATCATCCAATGTTTTTGCATTTTCAGCGGATTGGATGTAGCTGTCCCCCAGTGCATAGGCTTCCTCCGGCGAAAGCCCGCCCTCGATGGCGGCACGGCATACCAGCGAGGTAAACACGATAATGCTCGTCTTGCTCTGGCGCAGTGCATCATCGCTGCGCACCGGCACACCCGCGCTGATCCCCATACTGGCAGAAAGCGCCTGCTTGTAGTTCAAGTCTCCGGTGCGCACCATCTGCAAAAGCCCTTGCTCTGCCATGTAGACCTTATGGCGGTCGTGAGCGGGCTGCTGCACTGTACTTTGTCCCTGTGCCAAAGACTCGCTGTTGATGTCGCTGATTGTAAGGTGGTTGCCGGTCAGACAATAGTGCATCATCAGGGCATAGCGGTGCAAGACCGTGCATTGCAGCACCGGGACGGTTTTCAGCACCTCATACAGCTGCATGGTCCATGCCACGCTTGTTTCCAGACTGTTATAGTATTGCAGCCCGTGCTCAATCCCGCGCAGCGAAACATCCTGATAAAACACCGGCCCGATTACCCAGGCGCGTTTCAGCGCACTGCCGTCCTTTTCAAAGGCAGCCGCCCATGTCATGCCAAAGGCCGTGCCGAGTGTGACCGGCGTTGTGTGTCGGCTGCCGTAGTCCAGCATTTTTTTCTTACAGCCGAACAAGTCAAATGCACCGGAAAGAAAGCCCGCCTCCGGGCAGTTGCTCTGCAGCAGGCTGCCATCGGCATTATAACACCATGTATAAATGTTGCCGCCGCACTGGATCAACTCAGAAAACAGCTTCATATTTTGAAAAACATCCATCGAATCCCCCTCTTTTATACCAGTATACCACAAAAAAGTGGCTGCCATACAGACAGCCACTGATATTTTTATGCGTTGGCGTATCCGCCCAGCGCCGCAAGGCTGGGCTTCGGGGTGCGTTCCATCGTTTCGCGGTTCACGGCAATCAGGCCAAAGTTCATGGCATAGCCCTTCTGCCACTCAAAGTTATCCATCAGGCTCCAATGGAAGTAGCCCTTGACGGGGATGCCGTCGGCGATGCAGTTTTGTACGCCCGCCAGCGCGGCCTCGATAAACGCCACGCGGCGGGTATCATCGGCGGTGGCAATGCCGTTTTCGGTCACCATCAAGTCGCCCTTAAAGTTGGCAGCCACCTTGCGGATGACATTTTCCAGCGCCTGCGGATAGACCTCGTAGTTCATCTGGGTCAGCTCGGCGCCCTGCGGGGCGGGCAGCTGCCCCTGCGCACCGTACAGCGTGCGGGTGTAGTTCTGCACGCCGAGGAAGTCATCCTCTTTAATATAAGGCAGATAGTGGGTGAACTCCTCCTCCCACGCGGCGGCGGCAAAAGCTTCGCCGCCCGGCTGGGCTTGCAAGTCGTGCAGGGAGAGCGTCAGCCCGACCTTGACGCGGGGGCAGATTTCTTTGATGGCTTGGCGCGCAGCGGCGTGGGCGCGCAGAACCAGCAGATCCCCCTCCGGCGTGCGCTCGCTGACAAAGATTTTCGGCTGCGGGGTGCCGAACACGGCGGCGTTTTCGGCGGCGGCGTACTTCATGTTTTCCATCATCTTCTGGAAGTTCATACCCACCTGCACGCTGCCCTCGGCGGATTTGCCCGCGTTGGCGGCGGCCTTGGCAGCCTGCTCTGCCATCAGGCGGAACCGCTTGGAGATTGCCGCCAGCTGCAAGCCCATATTTGCCTCATTGATGGTGCAAACATAAGAAAGCTCGCTGCCCAGCTGCCGCATCACATAACCGGCATAGCGCTTGAAGTATTCGACCGTGGATTCTGCTTCCCAGCCGCCCTTGGCAATCAGCCACTTGGGGCTGGTGAAGTGCAACAGCGTCACAACGGGTTCCACGCCGTGTGCCTTGCAGCAGGCAATGACCTTGCGGTAATGCTCGATTTCGGCGGGGTCAAACTGGCCCTCCTCCGGCTCGATGCGCGCCCACTCAATGGAAAAGCGATAGGCGTTCAGCCCGGCGTCTGCCAACAGCTTGATGTCCTCTTCATACCTGTTATAATGGTCACAGGCGATGCCGCTCGGCTCGGCAAAGCTGGTGTGGGGCAGCTGCTCCTGCGCCCAGTAGTCGGAATGGATGTTGTTGCCCTCGACCTGATGGGCGGCAGTGGCCGCGCCCACAAAAAAGCCTTTTTCAAATTTTTTCATGGTCTTTCTCCTTTATTAAATGCTTGCGGGTTTGTTTCTGCTTGTATCATAGCACAGACCGCGCCGACTGTATGTACAAAATTTCGTGTTTTGGGATTATATTTTGTGATGCTGTAAATTTTGCGCGAATTTTTGCCCTATTATTCGGATTTTTGCCCTGCTTTGTGCGGTTTGGTCTGGTATAGTGGTGTCAGTGCGAAAAACCACTGCGGAATTATTCTAGGAGGAAAACAAAATGTTCAAAAAGAAACCCACTGCTTCTGAAATTGACGGCGTGCAATACCGCCGCGCCAAATTGTGGCAAATTATTCTTTGCGCCTGCAACGCCCTGCTGGGTCTGACGGTCTACTCCCTCATCGGTATGGCAAGCTATTCTGCCAGCATCGGCTACGGCGTTGCCACCGCGGCTGTCGGCGTTATCCTGACCGCCACCCGTATTTTTGATGCTATCACCGATCCGCTGGTCGCGTTCCTGTATGACCGCGTAAATACCAAGTTTGGCAAAGTCCGCGTACTGCTTGTCGGCGGTTATGCTATTGAAGCACTGGCTCTGTGGCTGATGTTTGACGTGATGTCCAGCAAGGGCTTCGGTGTGGTCACGTTCACCCTGCTGTATATGCTGTACGTTGTGGGTATGACCATCAACAACATGACCGTGCAGACCCTGCCGCCGCTGCTGTCCAACGACCCGCAGCAGCGCCCGACCATCGGCGTATGGAACACCATTTTCAACTACTGCGTACCTATGGTATTTTCCATCGTGCTGAACGTTGTTCTGCTGCCCATGTGCGGCGGCACCTATAACCAGCTGTTCCTGTCCAAGGCTGTACACGTTGTTATGATCGTCGGCGGCATCGGCACGATCCTGACCTGCATCGGTATTTCCGGCTTCGATAAGCCCGAAAGCTTCGAGAGCATCGGCAAGCGCGAGCCGCTCAAGTTCAAGGATATGCTTGATGTTCTGCAGCACAACCGTCCCCTGCAGTGCTACATTGCCTCCAACGCTTCCGATAAGATTGCCCAGCAGGTTGCCAGCCAGTCCATCATCGGCACGATGCTGTTCGGTATCATCATCGGCAATATGAGCCTTTCCACGCTTTTGGGCGTTGTTGCTATGCTGCCCTCTATCATCTTTGCGGTGTTCGGTGCCAAGTATGCCGGCAAGCACGGCAGCAAAAAGGGCATTGTGACCTGGAGCGCCGTCTGTATGGCTGTGGCAATCATCATGATCGTCTACTTCGTCGCCATCGACCCGACCAAGATCGCTTCGATGGGTCCCGTTATGATCATCTACGTCCTGCTGACGCTGGCCTTCAACGGTGCCAAGATGTGTGTTACCACCTGCGGCACCTCTTTCATGGCAGACTGCATCGACTACGAGTTGTACCGCAGCGGCAAGTTTGTGCCCGCCGTTGTTTCCGGCACCTACAGCCTACTGGATAAGATCATCTCCTCTTTTGGCGCACTGATCGCCACTGCCGCCGTTGCCCTGCTGGGTTATACCACCACGATGCCCCAGCCCGGCGACCCCTGCACCACGCCCCTGTTCTGGATGACGATGTTCCTCTACTTCGGTTTACCCATCCTCGGCTGGATTGTCTCGCTGGTCGCCATGCGCTACTGCGACCTGAGCAAGGAAAAGATGGTCGAGGTGCAGAAAGCCATCGCCGAAAAGAAAGCCGCTGCTAAGGCAGAGGTTATTGCCGAAAACATGAAGTAAGCTTTTCCCATAAACCGAAAGGGCGCACCGCTCTTTCGGTTTTGGAGGTTATAAGACAAGGAGTTATTTCCCTATGAGCAAGACAATTCTTTTAGATACCGGCTGGACTTTCTCCAAGGAAGGACACGAGGAACCCGTCACCCTGCCCCACACCTGGAACGCCGTGGACGGTCAGGACGGCGGCAACGACTACTACCGCGGCACCTGCCGCTACACCCGTACACTGGAGAAACCGGAGCTGCCCGACGGCGGGCGCGCGGTTCTGCAGTTTGACGGCGTAGCTATGACTGCAGTTGTCAGCCTGAACGGTGAGAAAGTGGCCGAGCACAAGGGCGGCTACTCCACCTTCCGCGTGGACATCACCGATGCCCTGCACGACGGCGCAAATGAGTTGATGGTTTCCGTTGACAACAGCGACAACGATACCGTCTACCCGCAGAAGGCCGACTTCACCTTCTACGGCGGCATTTACCGCGATGTAACGCTTCATATCGTGCCTGCCGCCCATTTTGTCCTTGCCGCAAACGGCGCTGTGCCCGTCAAGGTCACGCCGATTGTGACCGATTTGGACGCCCGCCGCTGTGAAGTGACGGTGGAAGCGTTCGTTGTGGGGGCGCAGAGCGTCACCTTTACGCTGGACGGGCAGGAGACGTCCGCTGCCGTCAAGGACGGCACTGCCAAGGCTGTGTTCACGCTCGAGCACGCCCACCTGTGGGACGGCCTTGACGACCCGTACCTTTACACTATGACTGCACGGCTGGACAACGGTGAGACCGCGACCACCCGCTTCGGTTGCCGCAAGTTTGAAATCGACCCGCAAAAGGGCTTTATTTTGAACGGGCGTGAATATCCTCTGCGCGGTGTTTCCCGCCATCAGGACCGCAAGGGTGCGGGCGTAGCCATTACCAAAGAGATGATGGAAGAGGATATGGCGCTGATTCTGGAAATGGGCGCCAACACCATCCGTCTTGCCCACTACCAGCACGCGCAGGCGTTCTACGACCTGTGCGATGAAAAGGGTCTTGTCATCTGGGCGGAAATTCCCTACATCACGATGCACATGCACAATGGCCGCGCCAACACGCTGACCCAGATGGAAGAACTCATCGTACAGAACTACAACCACCCCTGCATTGCCGTATGGGGGCTGTCCAATGAGATTACCGCCGCGTCGGCTGTCAATGAGGAGCTGCTGGAGAACCACCACGCCCTCAACGATTTGGCGCACCGCCTTGACCCCACCCGTCCCACGACAATGGCAAACGTGTTCATGCTGGAAATCACGAGCCCAATTCTCGAAATTCCCGACGTGAACAGCTACAACCTGTATTTCGGCTGGTATCTGGGCGAACTCGACCAGAACGACGATTTCTTTGACACCTACCACGCCAAGTACCCAGACCGCTGCATCGGTTTTTCGGAGTACGGCGCGGACGCGAACCCTGCCTACCAGAGCGCCCACCCCGAAAAGGGCGACTACACCGAAACCTACCAGTGCGTCTACCACGAACATATGGCAAAAATGATTGCTGACCGCCCGTGGCTGTGGGCGACCCATGTCTGGAATATGTTCGACTTTGCCGCCGACGGCCGCGACGAAGGCGGCAAAAACGGCGAGAACCAGAAGGGTCTTGTCACCTTTGACCGCCAGATCAAGAAGGATGCTTTCTACCTGTACAAGGCATATTGGAGCAAGCAGCCCTTTGTGCATACTTGCGGCAGCCGCTATGTAGACCGCACCGAGGACGTGACCGAAATCAAGGTTTACTCCAACCTGCCGGAAGTTTCGCTGTACAAGGACGGGCACTTAGTTGAAAGCAAAAAAGGCGATAAAGTGTTTGTTTTCAACGTACCCATCTCCGGCAAGCACAGCATCGAGGCCCGCGCGGGGGCGTATTCCAGCGTAATTTTGGTCAACAAGGCTGCCGAGCCGAACCCTGCCTACGCGATGTCCAACCGTCAGGTCGTGAACAACTGGTTTGACGGCGAGCTGGACGAAACCTGCTGGAGCGTCAAGGACAATATGGCCGCAGCCATGGCTGATCCGCATGTCGGCCCGATTTTGCAGAAAATCACCGAGAAAGCCGCCGCCAGTCGCGGCGACGTGGCCGCTGCCGTCAAAGATAATCCCGCGCTCGTCGCCATGATGCAGCGTGCCATGCAGCGCATGACGATTGAGAGCATGCTCAAGCAGGGCGGCGCGGACATCGAAAGCATGAAGCAGCTGAACCGCGTTTTGCAGGGCATCAAAAAGGAGAACTGAGCCATGAGAACCTACTGCAACCCGCTGGACTTGGGCTACCGCTACCAGCACATGAAGGAAGGCCCGCGCGTGGCGGGCTTCCGCGAGGGCGCAGACCCGACACTGGTCTACTTTAAAAATAAATATTATCTGTTCGTCTCGATGTCGGCGGGGTTCTGGTATTCGGACGATCTGCTGCACTGGGATTTCCACGCCGACCCAGACCTGTTGATTTACGACTACGCGCCCGATGTGCGCCAAGTCGGCGACTACCTGTATTTTTCTGCCAGCCGCAAGGGGCGCAACTGCCCGATTTTGCGCACGGCTGACCCGCTGACCGAGCCGTTTACCGAGGTCAGCGCCCCGTTCTCCTTTTGGGACCCCGATATGTTCTGTGACGATGACGGGCGCGTGTATTTTTACTGGGGCTGCTCCAATATGTCGCCCATCTGGGGCGTGGAGCTTGACCCCGAAACCATGACGCCCATCGGGGAAAAGAAAGAACTGATTTTCGGTCGTGAAAACGAACTGGGCTATGAGCGCCCCGGCAACAACGGCATTGTGGATAAAGAGTCCAGCGTGCTTTACAAATCCATGAAGCCGTTCTATAACGAGGCAACCGGCAAGCTGGAGCTGCCGCCCCAGATGGCGCAGATGCCGGGGCTGAACGCCGAGGCACTGACCGCTATGTTTCACGCCATCGGCAAGCCCTACATTGAGGGCGCGTTCATGACAAAGCACGACGGAACGTACTATTTGCAGTATGCCTGCCCCGGCACACAGTACAACACCTACGCCGACGGCGTGTACACGTCCAAGTCCCCGCTGGGTCCGTTCACCCTGCAAGCGTCCAACCCGTTTTCCTCCAAGCCGGGCGGTTTTATGACGGGTGCGGGACACGGCAGCACCATTGCCGACAAGTACGGCAACTACTGGCACGCGTCCACGATGCGCATTTCGGTCAACTACGACTTTGAGCGCCGCGTGGGGCTGTTCCCTGCCGGGTTTGATGCAGACGGCGTGCTGTACTGCAACCAGAATTTTGCCGACTACCCGCACGAAATTCCGGCTGGCAAATTGGATGCCGCCGCGCAAGCCCCGCAATGGATGCTGTTAAGCTATCGCAAGGCGGTGACCGCATCCTCCACCGCAACGGGCAGCGCCCCGGCAAACGCCGTGGACGAGGACTGCCGCCGCTGGTGGAGCGCAGGCAGCGACCAGCCCGGCGAGTGGCTGTGCGTGGACTTGGGCAAAGACTCTGATGTGCGCGCGGTTCAGGTCAATCTGGCGGACGAAGCGCTGGTGGTGGACTTCCCTGCTGACAGCTACGGCGACGACCGCAAGACCCGCCACATCGAAACCCGCCCACAGATTTCGCATTACACCGTCGAAACCAGCTTGGACGGCAAGGCATGGACGCTGCGCGAGGATGTCGCCCGCGAATGCTCCAACGGCTATTATGAATATGTCGACGGCATCCGCGCACGGTATATCCGCGTGACGGGCGGCGAGCTGCCCTACGGTCAGACGCTGCGCATCAGCGGGCTGCGTGTATTCGGCAACGGCGAGGGGGACCGCCCTGCCCAAGCCGATGCCAAAGCCGTGCGCGTGGATGCGCTGGACGGCAAAATCAGTTGGCAGCATATTGAGAACGCGCAGGGCTGCAACGTGCGTTACGGCATTGCCCCGGATAAGCTGTACCAGAGTTGGCTCGTCTACGATGCCGACGAAGTGACGCTGTCCACCCTGATGGCTGGGCAGGAATATTACGTCTGCGTGGACAGCTTCAACGAAAACGGCATCACAACGGGAAAAATCATCAAGATGGAGGGCTGAACCATGCCCACAAAAGCAGTCCAGCAGTTTATGCTGGGTACCGTTTTAGGAAACGAAACGCAGGCGCGGGAAACGCTGGCTGCCATGAAAGCCGCCGGATATGACGGCATTGAGTTGTGCGGGTTTATGATCCACCCCATCGGCTTTATGGTGCGGCTGCTGACCAAGGCGGCGGGTATGCCCGTGGGCAAGGGCGGCAACCTTGACTGGCACAAGCTGGTCAAGGACGCCGACTTGCAGGTCGTCAGCCTGCACACCGATTTGGGCAGTCTGGAGCGCGACGCCAAGGCGGTAGCGAACGAAGCCAAAAGCTTTGGCACGAAGTATGTCGTTATTACCGGAATGTACCGCTTTGATTACGGCGATGAAGCCACGATGCACGACCTTGCCGCACGGCTGAACAAGGCGGGCGCGGCGCTGAAGGCTGAGGGCGTGGAGCTGCTCTACCACAACCACAACTGCGAGCTGCGCCATGTGAACGTCGAAAAGCGTGCCTACGACATTTTGCTGGAGGAAACCGACCCGCAATTCGTCAATTTTGAGTTTGACAGCTACTGGTTCACCGAGGGCGGCGCGAACGCCCTTGCGTGGATGCAGCGTCTTGGCACCCGCATGAAGCTGTGGCATATCAACGACCGCGGCACCCGCCTTACGGGCAGCGCCGCAACGCCGATTCTGAAAACCGACAGCATGGAGCTGGGTACCGGCAATATGGATCTCGACAGCCTGATGGCACAGGCGCTTTCCGTCGGCGTAGATGCCGTGATTTTGGAAAGCCACCGCAACTGGGTGGATAACTCCCCCGTCAAAAGTTTGCAGGTCAGCGCCGAATATTTGAAAAAGCATACTTAAACCGCAATCCCCTGCCCGAAAGGACAGGGGATTTATTTTACCTGCGTTGAAATTTGGTTTTTTATGTGATATATTTAGGGCAGAAAATCGGAGTTATGAAAGAAGGAAAAAGTAATGGATGAACAGAAAAAAATGTTTACGAATAAATCAGTTACACTTTTTTTAGTAATAGTCATTTCAGTTAGTGCAATATTCGAAACGATAGTTATTGCACTAAGAGCTATGGGGTTAGCTGTTTTTTTAATGTGGGTTCCCACAATAGCGGCAATAATTGCAGGATGTATATCGCAGAAAGAAAGTAACGGAAAAATATCATTCAAAAAATTACTTCAGAGTATTGGATTTCAGAAGACATCAATTAAATGGATACTATTATCTTGTTTAATTCCGGCAGTTTACATAGGAATACCATATGTGCTTTTTTGGATTGCTTTTCCCAATAGTTTAGATATGAGTAAAGCATCCGTCATTCAGTTGGTTCTTATGTCTGTTGTTGGGATTTTCATAGGCTTGATTACAGCTATCGGTGAGGAAATTGGGTGGAGAGGTTATTTAGTTCCAGCTACCTTAGAAAGAGTAGGAATAAAAAAGGCACTAATATATACTTCTATATTTTGGGGTGTATGGCACTTGCCTATTCTTATATCAGGTCTGTATATGCCGGGAACTCCCGCATGGTATTCTGTTCCGGCTTTTCTTTTTATGATTATACCTGTTGGAATGATTTACGGAATAATAACGATAAAAACAAAAAGTATTTGGCCTGCTATCTTTTTGCATGCAGCTCATAATACTTTTGACCAGTTGATTTTTGGAACAGTAACCGTTGCTAATAACAAAATGTTTTTTGTGAGTGAAACGGGTATATTTACTATTATTTTTGCATGGATCGTAGCTGTTTTTCTTTATAAAAAATGCAATGACTAAATGGTAATTTATAGATTAGGATTACCCTATTACAAAGAATTTGACAATTTCCAGTTTATCAAAAACAGCGCCTGCCCTGCCGTAAAATTTACGGCAGGGCAGGCGCTTTCCTATTATACTGTTTATACTGTGTGTTTTCCGGGGGCAAGGGTCAGTTTACGCCCATCGGGCAGGGTGACATCGGCGGTCAGATTGGCGGGGATCTCAAACTCATAGGTTACCGCGTCGCCGTCATACCGCCAGCCGCTTACGATGCGCCCGGCCGGGGAATCGTAGGCAGCTTTTGCCCAGCCCAGCGATTTGTCAGGCGTCGGGGCAATCGTCAGTGTGCCGTCCTCGTAATGTATGCCGCACACGCCGCCGAACAGCCAGCCGCAGATGGCACCGTAGCTGTAATGGTTCAACGAATCGTGCGGCTTGCCGTTTTCGTCAATGCCCGTCCAGGTTTCCCAAACGGTCGTGGCGCCCTTGCCGACCTCGTACAGCCAGCCGGGGGCGTCGGGCTGCAAAAGCAGCTTGTAGGCAGTGTCCGCATAGCCGTATTTTGCCAGCACATCGCACAAAAACGGCGTGGAGAGGAAGCCCGTGTTCAGGTGGCAGCCGTTTTCGACGACCATCTTGTTCAGCGTGTCGGCGGCGGCTTGGCTCTCGCCCTCACCCAGCAGGGCAAAGGCAATGGCGCGGACATACTCGCACTGGCGGTCGGACGTGATCACACCGTCCTCGGTAAATGCCGCGCGGTAGGCTTTTACCGCGTTGGCAGCGGTGCCGCGGTAGTTGGCGGCATCGTCCGCCTTGCCCAGCGCTTCAGCCACTTCTGCCAGCAAGCGCCCGGAGTATGCCAGATACGCCGTACCCACGCTCTTGCGCGGGTTCATCATCGCCTGCATGGGGGTGATGCCCGGCTCGCACCATTCCCCGTAATCCATACCGTTCAGCACGGTGAACTTGGCGTAATCGCCGCCCTGCTGCTCATCGGTCGTCTGCTGCGCACGTCCCAGCAAAAAGCTGTACCAGCGCTGCATCATCCCGTAGTTGTCCGCCAGAATTTTGCGGTCACCCGTGCGTTTGTACAGGGCATACGGCACCAGAATCGCCGCATCGCCCCACCCTGCCGACATACACAGCATGGGGGTCATATAGCCGGGGCGGGCGTTCGGCGGGGCGATGTTCGCCATACGTCCGTCCGGGTATTGGTTCAAGCGGCATTCCGCCAGCCATTTTTCCGCCACAGGGTAGCAGTCCATCAGGGTCAAGCCGGTTTCGATAAATACGCCCATATCCCCTGTCCAGCCAGCGCGTTCGCGGGTCGGGCAGTCGGTGGGGATATCGCAGAAGTTGCCCTTCTGGCTCCAGATGCTGTTTTTGACAAGCTGGTTCACCGCGTCATTTCCGCAGGTAAACGCACCCGTCACCGCCATGTCAGAGTAGACGGCGTGAGCGGTAAACACGGCGTCGGACAAATCGGCGTCGGTTTCGACCTTGGCGTAGCGGAAGCCCATAATCGTAAAGTGGGGCTTGAAGTGGTTCTCGCCCTCTTTGCAGACAAGCTCCAGCATCTGGGCGGTGCCGCCCTCCTTGTGGCGGTTGCGGTCTTGGAAGTTTTCTTGGGTAAAGTTTCCGTTTTCGTCCAACGCTTCGCCGCAAGTCAGCTTGACCTTCTGTCCGGTGTGGGCGATCAGCGTTATCTCCACATAACCGGCGATATTCTGCCCAAAGTCCAGCACCGTCTCGCCGTTGGGCGTTTGCAGCAGCTTGCCGGGGAATGCTTCGTGTTCCAAGATCGGTACGGTATTCATACCGGTGATGGGCAGATCATCACGGTAGGTGTGCACACCGTGCCAGCCGGTCAGTTCGCCTTCGCGCCGTGCATCGTAGACCTCGCCCTGCTGCATATCGTTTTGGCGGATCGCCCCGCACTGCGTTGCCTGCATCGTGTTATCAGAAACGCAGACGGCTTGGCCGTCCACCTCCAGCTGAAACAGCACGCCCAGCGTGTCCCCAAACAAATCACGGTCACCGTCCACGCCGCCCGTGCTGCGGTGCCAGCCGTCACCAAGGGCAACCAGCAGCTCATTTTCGCCGTCGCGCAAATATTCCGTTACATCGTATGTTTGCGCCGCAAGGTGCTTGTCCCCGGTAAAGCTGCCGGGGGCCAGAACCATATCCCCAATGCGCTTTCCGTTCAGCCATGCCGCGTACAATCCCTTGGCCGTGATATACAGCCGTGCGTCGCCCCTGGACGCCGTGAAGCTTTTGCGCAGATACGATGCCGGGCGGTGGGGCTTGTACGGCTCGGCCGCGCCCTTGCCCGCGGCTTCTTTTTCCGCCTGCTTGCTCTCCCAGTTGGGGCGTGCAAAGGCGTTGATGGCATCATCCCCGGGGATGTCGATTTCTTCCGTTTCGGGGTCTACCCATTTCCCTTGCCAGTCACTTTGCGCCAAGCCCGTTTCAAAGTGCGCCGCACTCCACGCGCCGGGGGTATCGTTTTCGTCCCACAGGCGCACGCGCCAGCATCCGCGCACGCGCGAGCCGCCCACAGTCGTGGCATCGGCGTGCATAGCGGTGCTTTGCACCTTGCCGCTGTGCCAAACAGTTTCGCCGTTCGCGGTCAGTTCAATTTCATAAGCAGTCTGGCGCACGCCGTCCGCGCATTGCCACGACAAAAACAGCGCTCCTGCGTCAATGCCGACAGGCTCGGTCAGATGGTTGGTTTTAAGGTTTATTGCTCGCATCGCTGGGTACTCCTTTTATTATACTATTTATAGTATAATGGAAATTTCTCAGCAGGCGAACTCAAAAATTACGGATAAGGGATGAAAATTTCAAAAATATCAAATAATGCATGAATTTTTATCTCATTTCTGGATTCGATGCCCTTATTATACGCTTACTACACCGTATAATTGCCTTATTCTGATGTTCTCCAGTAAGATTTGCTATCTTTTTACCGTTTGCACCCGTTCTCATGACCCTCTTTCTGGTGAAAATTTATCACCACATGCTGTGGATGGGATCGGGCTCGACATTGCGGAAGAACTTGCCAGAGCCGGTCGTGATGAAGTACTCACCTGCGAGGTTATCGGCCTGAACGCCCATGTTTACCCACTCACGCGGCTCGGCATCGAAGTAGGGGCGGCAGGCAGCGACCTCCGCCGCCGTCATACAGTAGGTCAAGTTGCCGCCGTTGCGCTCGTGCCAGCCCTGCAGCCAGCCATCGTTGCACATGTTGCCAAACTGGAACAGCTGTTCGCTCAGGGCAGCGTACCCGCCATTACCAACCTGATTCGTAAGGATCTTTCCACCCTTGCGGAGGAGAAAATGCTTTCTCCCGCGCTGATGCAGCAGATTCACCAGGATTTCCAACAGGTTTTGTACAGCGTGCTCAGCGCCAACGAGATACAAGCACACGAACTGTTCCGCGATGATGCCTGTGTACGGTTAAACCAAACCGCAGAAAGCTCCATTATGAACATGATCAAGTGGGTCAGCGTTGCCGCCGACCGTGCAGTGCGTACCATCCGGGAAACACACCAGATCAATAGCATTGCGGGCAAGATCCGCCAATACTGCCAGGAACACTTTGCTGAAAAGATTTCCAACCGCGAAATTGCTGATGCCGTTTACCTGACGCCGGATTACGCCAACCGCGTATTCAAAGACGCTTATGGTCTGTCTATCAAAGACTACTTGACCGACCTGCGAATGCAGAAAGCTCAGCTGCTGCTGCGTGATGAAGCTAACACCATCAGCGAAGTAGCTGCCCAGGTGGGCTTTGATAATTTTTCGTACTTCTCCACCCAGTTCAAAAAATATACCGGTCTGACCCCCAATGAGTGGAAGCGCCAAAACGGGTAAATTATCGAAACATTCGCTCTATAAAGCAATAAAATAGCAAGCGCATCATCGCTGTTTTTCCTCTTCTCAGGGGATTCATGTGCAACATAAAGCGCTTGCTATTTTCATTTTACTTTTTTTCCGTTAACTCTTTCAACAATGCCCGGCACCCAATGTTGACATCCTGCCAGGTGGCTTCAAAATCACCGGTATACCACGGGTCAGCCACATCGCCGCTTTGCCCGGCGTGCGCCAGCAGCAGCGAGCACTTTCCTTCCGGGTCGCCGCCGCAAATGCGGGCCATGTTGCTCAGGTTCATCCGGTCCATTCCGATCAGGTAACCAAACTCCTCATAATCCTTGCGGGTCATCTGCCGGGCCGCATGTCCATCGCAGCGGATGCCATGCTCCGCCAGTTTGCGTCGGACCGGTGGATACACCGGGTTGCCCAGTTCTTCCCGGCTGGTTGCTGCGGAAGCAATCACGAACTCATCTTCCCGCCCCGACTGTCGCACCAAGTCTTTCATCACATATTCTGCCATCGGGCTACGGCAGATATTGCCGTGGCATACGAATAATATTTTTGTCATCCCGTCATATCCTTTCAAACATCTCGAAGCCGCAATATTACTGTAATCCGTTATTTTATTGGCAATACCGCATAATTCTAAGTGCCGATACGGCGAGCGAGGTGCGGCAGATGC
>ERZ1034969.724-NODE-724-length-17306-cov-17.477827_pt1 | contig 17306 bp, 18 predicted proteins | sample MGYA00520624_ERZ1034969 | MGnify/ENA primary metagenome ERZ1034969 (study PRJEB33766, sample SAMN09781776) | gut metagenome | biome: gut microbiome | host: Homo sapiens | place: Madagascar | study: EMG produced TPA metagenomics assembly of the PRJNA485056 data...
GCTCCACATCCTAACCAAGCCTTCCCTTCTCAGAAGGGAAGGATGTAACCGCCCTTAGTGCTGTTTTTGCCCCACCTGTCCCTCCCCAGCGGGAGGGTCCTTAACCCACACCCAATCCCTCGCCCTTTCCAAAAGGGCAAGGGATGTAACCGCCCTCCGATGCTCAGAACCGCTGCGCTCTAAGGTTGGCGGACCATCAAAGGTCTTCGCCATATTATGCGGGATGGGACCGCCTTATTATTAGAGCATTTACTTAGAAGAACGGCGAATCAATCTATATCCATAATTATCAGCTACAGCGTTTTGTAAAAGGTGGATGCTTGGGACGGGAATACCTATATATTCATGCAAAGCATCACGACTTTCAATGAACAATTTATAGATACCATCATGCTCTCCAACAATAGCTTTAAATTTAAACCATGCGCCTTTTATAGAAAACATATCTAAGTACAATTCTGGATCATATGTAAATTCTAAATTCTTCAGTTCGATTTCTGTCGTAGCAACTTCTTTAACTAAAGCCCATTTTTCCTTAGTGTCAACAGTGAATACTGAGTTATCATCTATATCTTTGAAATCTGAAGATATAGCCTCATGATCAATACGTATAACCTCGCATCGTATTGGGGGATTATTTTCTTTAAGTACCACATCTACATAATTACCAATTCTTAAATCTTCTATTCTCATATTATTAAATTATTATAGGACAGAAAGGATGAGGCGTGCTCTTATGAGAACGCCATCTATTTCTGTTTTGATTATATTCATTGATTTAACTTTTGTTCTTAAAAATAAGAAGTTCGAAAACCTACCCGTCCTTCCTTACCCTTAAGGAAGGCTCCACCTTTCTCACCAAGCCTCTCTTTCCTCAGGGACGAGAGGATGTAGCTGGCTGCGCTATAGCCTCCGCCAGAGTTTTAGTATCGTCAGCGGAGCCTGTGCTCACAAGGGGCTGCCGATAATTGCCTACGCAATAGAATTGCGATTGTTTGTCGGCTGGCGCATCATATATTATCAACTATCTATATTGAATATCTATCAATGCTTACAATTCATAGCAAGGAATCACCAGAACGCATTACAAGTTACTCCTTTGCACCTATCATATTCATATCATGCGAGTAAGAGTTTTTTTCAAATTCGGGCTGTTCCTCGGTCTAAGAGAGACAAAGAAAAATTATAAATAAAATGCAAATCTCGAATTTATAGTTATCTTGTCCTTAATTTGAAATGAGAATTTCCAATCACCATCACCAAATAATTCTCGCTTTTCTTCTATTGGAGAATCGGGGATGGACATATTCTTAACTCGAAACTTAGGTAAAGTTCCAAAGATATATCTGGGATAAAAATCCTTCGACCTTTTTATTAGGAAGTCCATACCTGTTTTCAAAAGAAGATCTTTTACAGAAAATTCTACTATAGATTCTCTTGAATATATATTTGTTGGTTTATAAATTCCTAAAGCCTTACGCAGCTGCCACATATGAGAAAGAATTTGATCATTCAAATATGCTGTAATGCTACAAGCATATTTGGCCACATAATCTACATAGTCTAAAACAATATCTTCGCTCAGCAACTCACCAGAGTTGGCACCATGAGCAATTTCATTTCGACGCTCAACAAGTTCATCTATTTTCGCATAATTATCAAATCCGTTTTTGAGAAAATGTGAAGCTAAAGGTTCATAATGTTTTAAAGACATATGAATATCAGAGACCCCTAAATTAGAAAAAGACTCCATAATTTCTTTATGTTTGTAATTTCCTCCATTTAAAAGGAAACATTCTGCTATTACTTCATTTTTATTCTCTATTTGGGATTTATATAAACTCTCTACCATATAGTTAGAAGTTATTGCATTGAACTTGCTATAATGCAATTTCCCATGAAGAGCCTTCCATTTTTCAATATACTTATTTTGTATAGCATCATCTAATTCAGAAAAAGAGGAACATACTTTCAATAGTTCTTTAACATATTCCTTTATAGAAGACTCTATAAATTGTTCAAAACTACCATATATGGAAATTATATTAGAACGATAATTAAAAATACGTTCATTTGTCCAACTTTGAATTATTGTATTTGTTTTCTCATTCGTAGTTTTCGCACTATTCAAAACATCTGGTAGCAAAGTAAAACATTTATTATGTTGAAGAACATTGTTCAGTTGTTCTTTCAACAACATAATAGACTCATGCATCATAAGTGTTGTGACCAAAATTTTTTGAACATAACAATTCTATCTTCAACATTTTTTTTAGAAGTATTTCTACCATTGAAATAATCTTCATGGTCTTGAAACAACTCCATAAAATCATTGAATATAACATTTTTGTTTTTAATAAGAGTAGTTTTGTGCTCCACAAAATATGACAAAGAAGTCATAACTGCATCATAAACAAATAAAGAAGGTTTCCTGGTCCAAGAAAAAACATCTTTTTGTTTATTACGCCTCCAAAAACAAAAAGTTTTATCTTCAAATATTGTATATGCTAGATTTATAGTTTCCTCAAATAATAACTTATATTCAGTTAACAACTCTTGACTTGCATTAGTCATACATTCTGAGTAAAAATCTAAAAATTTAGACAATGATGTATTATCCCATAAATTTATTGCCCTTAAAGCAAAAAACCTTAGTACGATTTCAACATCTTTCATTGTACTGAAATCTTTGCAATCACGTAACTCATCACTAATGACATTATGCATAACATCTTCACCTAGAGTTTTTAATGGAATATCAAAAACTTGGCAAAAGTCATCGTTTCGAGCTAATGAGACTATCAACTCGTTAAATTTCCCTGGATATTGAGCATTACGCGCTTCTTGGTCTTCAAGTTTTGCTCCACCACTATTTATTCTAGCAAAAACCAATTCTTTCAATCTGCGAGCTTCCTCTGGAGTTTTAGCAGTTTCTTTCAATAGTATTATTGAAGACAAATATCTACGATCTATGCCTTTTCTTACTTGCTCTGGTAGTTCAGAATAAGTCCTTCCATTCAATTCTGGCCATTCTTCAAGTCCTCTTAATGGATATGAATTTTCATAGAATTCTATGATAGCTGAAATACGCTGCAATCCATCCATGACTTCATATTCCGAGAAATCTCTTTCATATAAAAATATAGGAGGAATAGGTACATTCATTATAAAAGACTCTATTAGTTTTGATTTTTTTAAAACATCCCACCTATGTCTTCTTTGAAATTCAGGATGGCGCTCATAAGATTCTCCATCGAACATAATCTTAATTTGATTTAAGGGATAACGAGCTTGCTCTGTAACTATTCTTACATCGCCTTTTAAATATTTCTCATTTATCTCTGAATCAGGTAATTGTATATTCCTAGGCAGAGTAGGCATAAACTTGTTCTGGAGATTATCTTCAAATTCGACTATTTTTTCAAACATATTAAAATATTAATTCATTGTTAATAAAGATCACTAATGGTGCAACATAATTGCAACCACAAATATAATGCTATCATTGATAGAGTACTTATTTTTGTTCCCCACCGCAGTATCGCTCTGCGCTTGTCGTCACTCGAATGAGGAATATTGTATTTATAAACCGAGACTTGGCTTATGGCTAAACATTTCTATCGTTTCTCCAAATTCTGCCAAAACTTTACCAAGATTAGGATTGTCATTTCTGATGATTACAGAAGCAACATTGTCTATTCCATACTCATCTAACAAAGTAGATGTCACCATTGTAAATCGATTACGATACTTATATGTATCGAACCAATTCTTGAACAACCTTCCTCTCATCAATTGCTTGCCGTCACTTGTAGAGCATAAAAACAACATCGTCGCCTTATTGGCATTGAAGAATTCCTCTACAATTGCTATGACTGTAGCTTTGACCTTTTTATCACGAGGTGATTTCACACCGTTGAGATTACCTATGATAAATTCGTAGGACTCATCGGATTGAATCAAATCATCAGGCATAAAGCCGATTGAAAACTCGGCTCCTGAATCTGCGATAAAAGTATATGCACCTTCTTGCGTATCTTCTTTCACTGAATATGGTGCACAACTATTAATCTTGACTAAATCTAATTTTTTCATTCTTACAACACACAAAATGATTCTGCTTCCTTACCGGTTCTGCGGCGATAGTCATCACGCATACGCTTTTCCATTTGTGCTATGTATTCTGCCTTTCGCTCCCTAGAAGCTTTGAAGCGACGTATAAAATCTGCCTTTTTTTCTTCTATGTTCATAACGTAATCTCCTTATTAATTATACTTTGTGTGCAAAGATATACTTTTTCTATGATACCGCCAAATGTTTTTGGGAAAAAGTTTTTTTCTACAACACAAGCTAAAGGAACTTTTGTTCTTCTATCACCAGTTTGTTCAATACCGGCAGGAGTCTTTCTATCTTGCGGCACTTTATCTTATTATAATAGAAGTCTATATCGTCGAGGAGGTCATACGCCTGGTCTTCGGGCATATCACCACCATAACCGCCAGCGACAATCGTTATGGCGGCTAGTTTGCGAGCATTTCCTCCTGATATTGGCGGAGAAGCAATAAGTACTTTTCCTTTCCTACCTTACCTTTTATGTTTTGGGTCATCACCCAGAACAGGGCATGGGATAGGACGATTTTATCTTCTGAAGGGTGGTAATAGAAGAGGTCGTCTTCTGGGCTATTACTCTTAGCCCATTGTTCTTCTAACTTACCGAGCATTTCCTTTCGGAAGGAATTTCTTTCTTCTTTATTCATTGGTATATCGCTATTTTATTTTGTTTCTTCACCCCATACTGCTACCAGACGGTCTTTCCAGAGTTTCAGAGGACAGTGGGAATTGAGTTCAACATATAAATTGTTGACGGCATCTATGAACTTGTCTAGACCTAACTCTACCAGAGGATGGAAAGGAAGGTAAGTTGGAGCGAGATTGCGATAATCTACATTCTCGATATCCATTCCTAAGCCCATGGTTTGACCGGCATTGGCTGACATAATGAATATATCGTCGGGATGCTCGCTTTGCCATATCTGAACAAAGGTTGGGCATGGACGCTTCATTATACCAAAAAAATGCTCCTGGTCTTTGATGCTTGACATATGCAAAAAGTAATCACCCCAATCAGCATAAAGAGTAACGGAGTTTTCTCCGCCCAACATCAAATAGACATGGGCGTAGTAGGTTTTGCCGGATGGTGTCTTGGTCTTGTAAATGATCTCGACATCGTCTTTATGATAGACGAGGGTGCGGGAGCTACCTAAGAAAAAGGTTGCTCCTGGCTTTATTGAGAAATAAGATTTCATAATGTTGAGACGATTGTTAAGCGACAATCGGAAAAACGCTAATTTTTCTTTGAATAAAAATATTGTTATTCGACTCCCCTGTCCCCCTCTTGCGAAGAGGGGGTCCTTAACCCACTCCCAAGCCCTCGCCCTTTCCAAAAGGGCAAGGGATGTAACCGCCCTCTGGTGCTCAGAACCGCTACGCTATAAGGTTGGCGGGGCATCAAAGCCCTCGCCATGTTTTGCGGGATGGGACCGCCGGGGGACAACTTGCTATAACTTGCTGGTTAAGACCACCATTTTTGTTCCTCATTGCAGTATCGCTCTGCACTTGTCGTCGCTCGAATGAGGAATATTATTTTTTATTAACCTAGACTTAGCTTATGGCTAAACATTACAACACACAAAATAATTCTGCTTCCTTATCTGCTTTTTTCCTTGTATGTTCATAACGTAATCTCCTTAGTAAGTATCCAACCTGCCATTTTATTTAACTGCATAATGAGCCAAAAAATCCTTAGGGGTCAAGACTTGCAATTCCGAAAAAGGAAAATCCTTAACGTTTCTGGTAACAATACAATCCACACCTATTGCCTTAGCAGAAAAATATTGCAATGCATCTTCGAAGTCCTTTGCTTGCAAAGTTACTGCGGACTTTACAGCATTCGAATCGACAGATGCTATTTCGGCAAATTCAAACAAACTTGCAAGTACTGCATATATCGCTTCACCAGGGAACTTCTTTCTGCCTATATACGCCATATTGGCACAAGTTAAAGAAGATACATACAATGAACATCCTTGATTATATCCATAAGCCAAGATGGCTTCAGCATCATCACTAAAGCCTTCACGATCCAGATAATAATCAAGAACCACATTCGTATCTATAAATACCTTCTTCATTACTTGCTCAATATATAATTTAATCTTTCATCCTCACTATCTTCTACACCAGCTAATACTCCTCGCATCTTTTTCAAATGCAAAGGCAACTGATACAGAGATGCTTTAGATTGCGGCTTAGCAAACTTAAACTCCTCTATAAAGAAACGAAAAGACTTCTTCACAACATCTGCTACATCCAAATTGTTTACATGAGCAAATTTTTCTATGTCGTGATATGTATTATTATCTATTGTAATTGTATTCATAATTGTATCTCCTTTTTTTGACTGCAAATATAAGGTTTTTATATGAAACCACCAAATTTTTGGAGGAGTTTTTGCTTCAAGTCCAATTCCACGCAGATTTCGCTGATGCCGCAGATTGTCTTCGCTGCTTTTCTTTTTCCCACAGATTTCACAGATAACACAGATTTTAGACCTGATCGATCTGAAGTGATAGTCACGCTGATTTCACAGATTCTGTTTTTGGGAAAAAGTTATATTTTGTTCCTCATTGCAGTATCGCTCTGCACTAGTCGCCACTCGAATGAGGAATATTGTTTTATTCTACTTTTGACAGAATTACCTCTGGGGAGGTGCCCATCAGGGTTATGGCGGAAATCTTATGACCGCCATTGGCGTTTAATGAATGACCACAATGATAGAGGCTATCATCTATGATAAGCCAGCGGTCATGAGACTCATTACGCCATTTTCTAATATCTATATGATTATCGGGGAATAGGCGGTCATGCTCATCCATGAGCCGTTGCATTCCTTGACCTACACCTACAGTATAAACTGTCGCTGAAACTTCCGGTTTGCGAACATCTAGCACACTCAGGGTTAGCGATGAAACATAGCCATCTATGATGATTACTCGATGATTGGCAGAACGAACAAGGTTCTCCAAAGCAACTCTTGCTGAGTAGAAATCACCTTCGAAGAAGACCATTTCTGCTGGAGGAGTGGAGGTTCGAATAAAGAAATCAAGCTGCTGTTGCTGCTTAGCCTGGGTATCCTTTATTCGTTGCATCTCATCATGCTGCAACATAAGTTTGCTGTCAATACGTTGCTCCATTTGAAGCATCTGCTGATGTACAGCATATCCACGAAGAAGATATTCCTTCAAGACGTTGTTAGCCCATTGACGAAAGCGAATACCTTGATGACTATTTACACGAAAGCCGACGGATATAATCATATCAAGATTATAGTAATCCATATTACGTGTAACCATACGATTGCCTTCTTTTCTAACTGTTCGGAATTTCCGAACAGTTGCTGACTGCATCAATTCTCCTTGCTGATAAATATTAGTAATGTGCTCACTAATATTAGCTTTACTAGAACCAAAAAGTTCCACCATTTGAGCTTGCGTAAGCCATACCGTATCTTCTTCTATTTTTACTTGAAGAGAAATACTTTCATCTGGTTGATAAAGAACTATCTGTGAATCGTCAGCCATAGGCTGTATATTATTGTCGTTTGCCATAATCATACATTTTTATTGCTAATATAGTGACAAAAGTACGATTTTTTCGAATCCCTCCGTCTCCCTTTAGCCAAAGGGAGAGTTTTTCGAAAACCTACCCGTCCTTCCTTACCGTTAAGGAAGGCTCCACCTCTCATCTCGGTCTTCTCCCCTCAGGGAAGAAGAGGAAAACCGCCCTCCGGTGCTCAGAACCGCTACGCTATAAGGTTGGCGGACCATCAAAGGTCTTCGCCAAATTGTGCGGGATGGGACCGCCTTACTATAGCTTGCTATGGAACCGCCTGGCTAATGTTCGGGGGTCAACATAAACATATTAACAGTATTGTTGAATTCTGATACGTAATCTACAAAATGTGGATTATCCTTTCTTAGATAGTTTCCAAAGAAAGCTGTTTCATGTCACCAAACATTTACAAACTTTGGTTCTTCTCCTGTGCGAGCCAAATAATCCTGACGGAGCATCTGCTCTAACTCAGCCATACGCTTTCTTTTTCTTTCCTTTGATGCCATGAATCTTTTCATCGCAGCATCACGCTTTTCCCAAAATTCTTTATTCAATGTATCCATTTTAACCTCCTACTTTTTTAATTCTGTGCAAATATAAGGGTTTTCTTTGAAACTACCAAATTTTTAGGGGAGTTTTTGATTCTTGCTCTAACCTCCCACAGATTTACACAGATAACACAGATTTTAGACCTGCTCGGTCTGAAGTGATAGTCACGCAGATTGCGCAGATGACGCGGATCATGGGCTGGGCTGGTCTATTACTGGCACCTTATGAAGCAGTACATAACGCTGCAATAATTGACGCCAAACCAAAAGGCGGGTTCCCTTCCATATCTCAACGGCTGCTGATACAAGTTGAGTGAAGAACGAAGAATGAAGAGTGAAGAATTCATTTGCTCTTCTTCCCAATTCTTCCTTATCATCAATATAGTCGATGTCTGTTTCTATCGAAAATCCACCTATCCCATTGACCTTTTCAAATCTATATTCGCTTTGTGTGAGCAAATAGAGTAAGCGGGGATATTTCTTCGACTCTAAATCTCTGAGGAATGCTTCTTGCTCCTGGCTGCTTTGGGATGCATAATAATCATAGAATCCTCCCCATGAACAAATAGCCTTTACCTTTCCACCATCTGTATTCACCAGGGCAAAATGAGCGTAATACTCATAGTCCTCATCGAAGATCGTGGTATTTTTGTCAGCATTTACCCCCCCCTTATCCTGGAAGACATCCCGAAGATTACAGCGGAGGATAAACTCCGTGATTCCATGATGATGCAACACCGTATAATCATGTCCTTCCGGGATGATTGCTCCAGAAGTAGGTGTAAGAAATGGACGTAATGGGGCATCAGGAATCAGGTCTTTCAACCACTTTTCCAGGGTGATTTCACCTGCCTTCAAGTAATTGGAAAGAACACGGAAGTTATTTCGCATTCTTTTGTCTATCTGATCCAAAACCTTTTGCTGCTGGGCAACCGTGTTCTTTTCTTTCTTGTTTTCGTATGCCAAATCCGACATACTCTGATTGCGATAGACAGGCAATCTCTTTTGATAATCCAAGAAAAGAGTGCGCAATGTTTGATATGCATTCTCGGAAGGCTGTTTTGCCTGAAGATAGCCAACCATCTGGTCGATGGCACGCCACACGCCCACAGCCTCTGCTTTCGGTCCCTTTGTTGCCTCATGCTCTACCTGCATATCGTATTGACGAACGTTGGAAAAACTGAGACAGAGATTATTACCAAATCGCACAAAAAGATGGCGGTCTTTCTTGCCCTTGTTCTTGATTTGCTTGACCACGCCAACCCAACCAGCCAAAGGTCCACTGAATATGCGGACGGTATCATTCTCCTGAATGAGGTCATCATATCGCTTATCTACTATACTCAGTCCCTCTATGCCATCTGCCACTTTATCACTGAAATAAATAAAATGCTCCATGTCTTCATCTGGAATAGTGGCAGTTTTGACAATGTCATCCGTGGATAAGTTCTTGACATCCTTACAAAGAAGATGTGCACTTGAGACTAGCTTTTCTTTCTGTAGTTCGCCTGTTTCCAGACTACGGATGATATCTTCATAGACGAAATACCCCCAAGGTGTCAGTATTTTCTTCAAAACCTTGATGCTGTCTGCCTTGATAAATAGCAAACCATATATCAACGGGCGAAAACGGAAACGTTCTTCTCCCTGGGCATTGACATACTTCGTTCGGCATTTGGGCAGATAGACAAACTTCACTATGCCTGGATATGTTTTTTCAAGAAACTCTTTCGTTTTTTGTTCTTGAAATTTGTCTGTATTGACTATAAACCACATAATTTGAGTGAAGAGTGAAGAATGAAGAGTGAAGAATGAAGAGTGAAGAATGAAGAATGAAGAAGGAAAAATGAAGAGTAGGTGAATGTTATCTTTAGTTGGCTGCTGAATATACCTCGGTTTCTCCTGAAAAGATTTCTCTCCCCGGATTATTAGGGTTGTGATATGTATCACAGCATTGAAAAATCAATAGACTAACTTCCACTAATCTTCAATACTTTTATGTCTTTCAGCCTTCTGCATACATGATGCAGGTAAGCCCGTGTTTAGCAAATTGTGTATCATACGCTTCGCTTATATGAAAGCCACACTTATATTATTATTATCTTCGTTCTTAAGAATCTCTACATAAGAGATATAGAATCTCCTTGCAAAAATACGAAAAATGTTGGAAACTAGCAAATTATGCGTGTTAAAAAATTAATATCGTTCTACGAAAATCAACATTTTTTTACTATTCTTTTCATATACAATCTTCTAAGTCGTTGATAGATAAAAGGTTTTCTGAATTTCTGTATTTCTCATGTAGAGATTCAGAAAAATTGGTTCATTTTGGTTCATTTTACGAAATCCCTCTTTTTATCCTTTTTTTTGTGGCTCATAAAAATAATAGGGACACCTCTGCCTCTTTCAAAGAAACAAAGATGCCCCTATTTATTAAGGTATCAGAGTCAGCAGCTCATATACCTTTTTATTTTTTCTCTATCGCATCAAAGATGATATCTGCCATCTTCGCTGCTCCCTTTGCATTCGGATGAATACCATCCTTCAACATCATATCACCATAGGTGTATGAAGTATGGAGATCGATGAACTGACACTTATTCTTCTTGGCGAGTTTCTTGATGATTGGCATTTCGCCATTCACAATCACGCTATCGTTGATAGTCCAACTATCCTTAAAGGCAGGAATCGGTGAACAGAGATAGATTTTCGGCTTACTAGGCAATGCCTTCAAGGTATCTATCATCGCCTGCATGCTCTGGCGATATTCATCTGCTCCGTGCGCCCAATTATGAGTCTTGCTATCGTTGGTTCCCAACTTGATAATCACAATGTTAGGATTGAAAGCCTGCGCATCTCTCCATGCCAGTTCGTTCATGTAAGGCAAGTCACCCTTATTCATCATGGTACGGGCAGAAACACCAAAGTTCTTCACCTGATAGCCATCACCCAACTTCTTCTGCAAAACGGCAGGATATCCCTTGACAGGTGCCATTCCTATTCCAAAGCCATCGGTGATGGAATTACCAATACAAGCTACACGGACCGCATTCTCCTTTGGACCCTGGAAATGATTCAGCCAGGAAGTAAGGTCGTTCAACATCTGCTCATGATAAGGGAAACCGTGAGCTGCATCACGGAAGCCCCAGCCATGACCGCAGGTAGGATAGACATGCATCGTACATTCATTACCCTCATTCCGCATGGCAGAATAATAAGCCACACCATTGGTAACCGGCGGAACCACCTCATCATCACTCGACATCAGGATGATGGCACGGGGAGTAAGATGACGGCGAACTGCCTTATCGTTAGACCATTCCTTCACCAGCTGAGGATTGGTCTTACGCTCCTCGCCCAGGAAATTGACACAGGAACCCTTATGAGTGATGCGCTCATCCATGGAAATGACCGGATAGAAGAGAATGGAGAAATCAGGACGGGCATCATATTCTGCATGCGTGCTGACAGAAGAAGCCAGATGACCACCAGCCGAGAAGCCCATGATTCCCACATCCTCCTTATTGATATGCCAGACAGCAGCACTGTCACGAACCGTGCGCATAGCCTGATAGGCATCACTCAAAGGAATGTTACGGTCGCCCTTAGGCATACGATACTTCAACACAAAGAAAGCAATACCCTGCCTGTTGAAATATTCCGCCCACTGATGACCCTCATGATCCATTGCCAGATGGGAATAGCCACCACCAGGACAATCAACCACAGCACGACCTGTAGGATTCTGAGGTAAATAACAAGTCAGCTCGCTCTGACCGTCAGCACTGTTTTTCAGCACGAATTTGCGGGCTGTAGATTGTGCCAATGCAGACAAAGCGCATAACATCAGCACAGAAGAAATAACCATCTTTTTCATTGTCTTATCTTATTAGTTTCTTAAATCTCCGGCAAAGATACGCATTTTTTTGTTAATACTATGTTATATTTTCAACAATTTTCGGTTATTTTGTCCAAATCTCTTTGTCGTTTGTCGCTTTTTTATTATATTTGCAGCTATAATTTAAATATTGGCATTATTATGAAACAATTTTTCAAGAATGTAGCAGCCACCATCGTTGGTATCTTCGGATTCAGTATCATCATGGCGATACTCGGATTCATCTGCCTCATTGGTATGGTAGCAGCAAGCAGCAGCAAACCTTCGCTGAAAGACAATTCGGTGATGGTGCTCAAGTTGCAGGGGCAGATCAGCGACAGAGTTGAGGACAACTGGCTGGGTGAACTGACAGGAGACAAGTTCAACAACCTTGGCATGAACAACATTCTCTCTGCCATCAAGAAGGCCAAGAATGAAGACAAGGTGAAGGGAATCTATCTGGAAACCGGTGTCCTGACTTCTGACTATGCGACACTTCAGGAAATTCGTGATGCACTGGCTGACTTCAAGAAGAGCGGCAAGTGGATCATCGCATACGGTGACCAATATACTCAAGGAGGCTATTACCTGGCATCTGTTGCCAACAAGGTCTACATCAACCCGGAAGGTATGGTAGACTGGCATGGTATTGCCTCACAGACACAATATATAAAAGATGTGGCAGCTAAGTTTGGCGTTCATTTCAATATCGTAAAAGTGGGCAAGTACAAGAGCTTCACAGAAATGTATACCGAGGACAAGATGAGCGATGCCAACCGCGAGCAGGTTACCCGATACGTAACCGGACTCTGGCAGAAGGTGCTTACCGACGTCAGCAAGAGCCGCGGCATCAACAAGGATTCGCTGAACCATTATGCCGACGGACTGATGGTATTTGAAGACAGCAAGCTCCTGAAGACCCGCAAGATGGTAGACGGATTCTGCTATTACGATGAAATCAGGGACGTGGTCAAGAAGCAGCTCGGACTGAAAGCTGACGACAAGATCAAGCAAGTATCAATGGCTGACGTGAATGCTGCCATTGACGACAGCAATATCCTTGCCGACCAGATTGCCGTATATTACTGTTCCGGAAGCATCGTCAGCACAGCTACTCCTAGCCTCTATGGGAATGAAGAGCAGATTGTCAGCACCACGGTCATCAATGACTTGCAGGCCCTGGGTGATGATGAGAGCATCAAGGCTGTGGTGCTCCGCATCAATTCGGGCGGTGGCGACGCCTACGCTTCAGAGCAGATCTGGCGTGCCGTCAGTGAGTTGAACAAGAAGAAGCCTGTGGTGGTTTCCATGGGAGGAATGGCAGCATCAGGTGCATACTATATGAGTATGGGAGCCAGATATGTCATGGCACAGCCTACTACCCTGACCGGCAGTATCGGCATCTTCGGTGCCCTGCCAGACTTCAGCGAGCTGATGACCAAGAAGTTGGGATTCAAGTATGACGAGGTGAAGACCAACAAGAACAGCAGCTATGGAGCCGCAGGAAGCAGCCGTCCATGGACAGCCGACGAGATTGCCAGCATGCAAGGATACGTGAACCGCGGTTATGCCCTCTTCAGAAAGCGTGTAGCTGACGGCAGAAAGATGAGCGTGAACCAGGTAGAGAATATCGCACAGGGAAGAGTATGGTTGGGAACAGACGCCAAGAACATCAAGCTGATAGACGGTTTCGGCAGTCTGGACGATGCTGTTGCCAAGGCAGCCCAACTGGCAAAGATTTCAGACTATGGTACTACCGAGTATCCTATGGCAGCCGACTGGCTCACCCAGCTGATGGGCGAACTGTCGGGCAATGGCGGCAGCTATCTCGACGAACAGCTGCAGTTGACATTAGGCGACCTGTACAAACCATTCATGCTGATTCGCAGCATCAAGGAGAAGGAGCCAGTGCAGGCAGCCATGCCATTCGTGCTCAATATACATTAATATATAATAAGGTGTAAAAAACAAAGGAGAGAGACATGAGAACAGAAGGTGATCTTATCAAGGTCAATGATTGGTTATTACCACTGAGTTGGATATACGGTTCCATCGTGAGATTCCGCAACTGGCTCTTCGACATCGGACTGAAGAAGAGCAGAGCATTCTCGATACCGGTTATCTCTGTGGGCAATATTACCGTGGGTGGTTCGGGAAAGACTCCCCATGTGGAATATCTTATCCGATTACTTCACGACAAAGTGAAAATTGCCGTACTATCTCGTGGCTACAAACGAAAGAGTCACGGCTATGTGCTAGCCGATGAAAATACCGAGATGACAGAGATTGGCGATGAACCCTTCCAGATGCACCAGAAATTCAAGGACATCTATGTTGCAGTAGATGCCAAAAGAGTAAGAGGTATTGACCATCTGCAGAACGACGGGGAAACCAAGGACGTGGATGTAGTATTGCTGGACGATGCCTTCCAGCACCGCTATGTCAAGCCAGGCATCAACATCCTGCTGGTAGATTATCACCGTCTCATCATCTATGACAAGATGATGCCGGCAGGAAGGCTCCGCGAACCGCTGAGCGGAAAGAACCGTGCCGACATCGTGATCATCACCAAATGTCCGAAGGACCTGAAACCGATGGAGTTCAGAGTGCTGACCAAGGCGATGAACCTCTACCCTTTCCAGAAGCTCTACTTCACCTGCATTGACTATGATACCCCAAAGGGCGTATTCAACAGCAAGGAACTGAAGCCAAAGGAAATCAAGAGCGATGAAGAGGAAGAAGTGAAAGACCCTGCCCTGACGGGAATGACCGACTATCATGTGCTGCTCCTGACGGGTATTGCATCGCCCAAACAGATGGAACACGACATCAAGCCAATGGCAAAGGGAGTACAGACCCTCTCCTTCGGTGACCACCATCAGTTTAAGCGCAAGGATATCGACCGCATCAACAGCACCTTCGAAGCCATGCCGGAACCCCGTATCATCATCACGACAGAGAAAGACGCCGTGAGACTGAGAGATACTGAGGGACTCTACGAAACTGTAAAAGAAAGCATGTATGAACTGCCTATCAAGGTAAGCTTCATGCTGGAGCAACAAGATAATTTTAACGAAAAAATCATTAGCTATGTACGAAAAAATTCAAGAAACAGCATCCTGGCTAAAAGAAAGGATGACAACAAGTCCGAAAACGGCAATCATCCTGGGAACCGGTCTAGGACAATTAGCTTCAGAAATAACTGATAGTTATGAATTTCCATACAGCGAGATACCCAACTTCCCGGTTTCTACCGTAGAAGGCCATGCCGGCAAACTCATCTTCGGAAAGTTGGGTGGCAAGGATATTATGGCAATGGAAGGCAGATTCCATTACTATGAAGGATATAACATGAAGGAGGTTACCTTCCCTGAGCGCGTGATGCACGAACTGGGCATCGAGACCCTCTTCGTAAGCAATGCATCTGGAGGTATGAATCCTGACTTCGAAATCGGTGACCTGATGATTATCGACGACCATATCAACTTCTTCCCAGAGCATCCGCTGCGGGGCAAGAACTTCCCTACCGGTCCCCGATTCCCTGACATGCACGAAGCTTACGACAAGCAGTTGCGTGATTTGGCTGACGAGATTGCCAAGGAGAAAGACATCAATATCAAGCATGGTGTATATGTAGGTGTTCAGGGTCCTACCTTCGAGACTCCTGCAGAGTATCGCATGTATCGCATCTTAGGCGGTGACGCTGTAGGTATGAGTACCGTTCCGGAGGTTATCGTGGCTCGCCATAGCGGCATCAAGGTATTCGGCATCAGTATCATCACCGACCTCGGTGGCTTCGACGTTCCTGTAGAGGTGAGCCATGAGGAGGTACAGGTTGCAGCCAATGCTGCCCAGCCAAAGATGACAGAAATCATGCGAGAGATGATTCGCAGAAGCTAACTGTCAATGATAAATTATAAATTATTAATTATTAATTATCTTGGATATAGCAAAGTTGGGTGAATTTGGTCTCATCGACCATCTCACCAAAGGATATGAAAACAAAAACGCTTCTACCGTCTACGGTGTAGGCGATGACTGTGCCGTGATGCACTATCCGGACAAGGAAGTGCTCATTACTACAGACATGCTGATGGAGGGAGTACATTTCGACCTCACCTATATCGACATGCAGCACCTGGGTTACAAGAGTGCAATGGTGAACATCAGTGACATCTTCGCCATGAACGGAACCCCTAGACAGATGGTAGTAAGCATCGCATTGAGCAAGCGTTTCAAGGTTGAAGACCTGGATGATTTCTACAAGGGTCTGCGCATGGCTTGCGACAAATGGGGCATTGACATCGTGGGTGGAGATACCACCTCTTCGCTTACAGGTCTTGCCATCAGCATTACCTGCATCGGTGAGGCCAGCAAGGAAGACATCGTTTACCGCAGTGGTGCGAAGGAGACCGACCTCATCTGCGTTTCGGGCGACTTAGGTGCAGCCTATATGGGACTTCAGTTGCTGGAGCGGGAAAAAGCAGTATACTACGGACAGGTGGAAGACATCCGCAAGAAGATGGCAGAAGCCAAGGCAAAGGGAGACGACCAGAAGTTGGCTGCCCTCAACCGAGACCTGGCAGAGATGCGCAACTTCCAGCCCGACTTTGCCGGCAAGGAATACTTACTGCAAAGACAGCTTCAACCGGAAGGACGTGGCGACATCATTGCCCAACTGAGAGAAGCAGGAATCCGTCCTACCGCCATGATGGACATCAGCGACGGACTGAGCAGTGAACTGATGCATATCTGCGAACAGAGTCATTGCGGATGCAGAGTGTACGAGAAGAACATCCCTATCGACTACCAGACAGCCGTACAGGCAGAGGAATTCAACATGAACCTCACCACCTGTGCCATGAACGGTGGCGAAGACTATGAACTTCTCTTCACAGTACCTATTGGTGACCATGCCAAAATCGAGGAGATGGAAGGCGTGAAGCAGATAGGCTACATCACCAAGGAGAGCCTGGGCAAATTCCTCATCACACGAGATGGTCAGGAATTCGAGCTCAAAGCTCAGGGGTGGAATCCTTTGAAAGACTAGATTTAGTTAATAAACATTAAGCAAGAGAAAATATTTCGTTTTCTCTTGCTCAATTTAAATTTTTATTGTACCTTTGCAACCGCAAAAGAAATGGTGCCATAGCTCAGTTGGTAGAGCAAAGGACTGAAAATCCTTGTGTCCCCGGTTCGATTCCTGGTGG
>ERZ1034969.727-NODE-727-length-17257-cov-5.753866_pt1 | contig 17257 bp, 12 predicted proteins | sample MGYA00520624_ERZ1034969 | MGnify/ENA primary metagenome ERZ1034969 (study PRJEB33766, sample SAMN09781776) | gut metagenome | biome: gut microbiome | host: Homo sapiens | place: Madagascar | study: EMG produced TPA metagenomics assembly of the PRJNA485056 data set...
GCGTTGCCGCTCCCCCGGCGCCCCCCCCGTTGCGGGCTTTGGCGGCGGCGATGCTGATCGCGCGAAGCGGAACCGTTCGCCGCAAAACGGAGCGAGACAGGATAATGGGTCTTTCCAATGCTCTTTATTGTGATAAAGTGGCTACCATGATTTTTTCAGAGGGACATATCGCACGCAGCAGCGCAACCGAGTTGGCAAAGGCCAATGCTGGCATCGCTGTGGTTTTGGATTCGTGCGCCGTTATGTCTCAGCATCTTGCTCAGAAGTGTATGTCTGCTTGCGCCGTCATGTCCGAGCACCTGGCTCAGGGCTGTTTCGGCTTGGCAGCTGTTGCTTCCCAGCATTGGGCTCAGCGCTCGCATTGCGTAGCTGAGTTTGCCCCCATAACGTATCGATATTAATAGCACACGGGTTTTTCCTGGGTGCTTTTTTTATACCCGAAAAGGTCGTGTGCGTTCTTATTTTCCCTGGTCAGTTGTGCTTGTTTGGCGTTGGTGCGCTGAAGGGGACGTCCTTTTGGCGATCGGTCTTGAGGCGCGCTGAAGGTGACGCCCTTTTAGCAATCGGTCGTGAGGTGTGCTTGCTCTGCCTTCGTGCGGGTTTTGACTGCTGGATCCTGTAGCTTGCCGATCGATCAGGAGGCGTACCTACATCACTTTTTGTGCGGGTTTCGATCATGGGGTTTTGTGATCTGCCTGCCTGGTTCGAGCCGATTTGCGCCCGCCGCCGCATCGGCTGACCAATATGTTTTGCTGAAGATAAAGGAGTTCTTTCGTGGTTGCAAAGATATGCATCATTTTGATTTTCGTGGGTGTTGTGGTTGGCGTTGGCATATATGCGCGCCAGCACACCAAGAACGTTGATGGCTTTGTTCTGGGCGGACGCAACGTAGGTCCCTGGCTTTCGGCGTTCGCTTTTGGCACCAGCTACTTTTCGGCGGTAATCTTCGTCGGCTACGCGGGTCAGTTCGGCTGGAAGTACGGTTTGGCGGCGTTCTGGATCGGCATCGGCAATGCCCTTCTTGGCTCGTTGCTGGCATGGTGGGTACTTGGTCCGCGTACGCGCGAGATCACGCAGCGCCTGAAGGCTACTACCATGCCCGAGTTTTTCGGCAAGCGCTATCAGTCGAAGGGGCTGCGCATCGCTTCGGCGGCAATCGTCTTCGTGTTCCTGATTCCCTACACCGCTAGTGTCTACAACGGCCTTTCCCGCTTGTTTGGCATGGCGTTTGGCTTGCCTTACGAATGGTGCGTAGTGGGCATGGCGGTTGTTACCTGCATTTATGTGGTGCTCGGTGGCTATATGGCCACCGTGCTGAACGACTTCATCCAGGGTATTGTGATGCTGGTTGGCATCGTTGCGGTAATTGCGGTGGTGCTTGCGGGCCAAGGCGGTTTTTCCGAGGCCATTATTTCTCTTTCGCAGATCCCCGCCGAAGGCACCGATTTGCAAGGCGCGTTTGTTTCGATGTTTGGTCCCGATCTGTTTAACCTCGTTGGCGTGATCGTTCTTACTTCGCTGGGTACCTGGGGTCTGCCGCAAATGGTTTCGAAGTTCTACGCCATCAAAACCGGTCCCGCCATCAAGCAGGGTGCCATCATCTCTACCGTATTCGCCTTTGTGGTTGCGGGAGGCAGTTACTTCCTGGGCGGATTCGGCCGTCTGTTCGGTGACCAGATTGCCTTTTCTTCCAGCGGCATTCCCATTTACGACTCCATCATCCCCACCATGCTTTCCGGGCTGCCTGACATCCTGCTTGGCATTGTGGTGGTGCTTGTTCTGTCGGCTTCCATGTCGACGCTTTCTTCGCTGGTGCTCACCTCTTCCTCCACGCTGACTCTCGACCTTCTTAAAGGCAATGTCATCAAGAACATGCCCGAGAAGAGCCAGATTGCGTGGATGCGCGGCCTTATCGTGGTGTTTGTGGTTATCTCGGCGGCTATCGCGCTGGTGCAGTACACCTCCACCATCACGTTTATCGCTCAGTTGATGAGCATTTCTTGGGGTGCACTTGCTGGTGCGTTCCTTGGTCCGCTGATCTGGGGTTTGTACAGCTCGCGCATTTCGAAAGGCGCGGTATGGGCAAGCTTCTTCGTGGGCGTTGGCCTTACCGTGTCCAACATGTTCATCGGGTTCATCTCCTCGCCCATTAACTGCGGCGCGTTGGCTATGCTTCTTTCGTTGGCGGTTGTTCCGTTGGTGAGCTTGGTTACGCCTTCGGTTCCGTTCCAGGTGAAGATGCCGACTGGCGAAGGCGCTATCGACCGCGAAATCGAGCGCGAGCTTCGCGAGGAAGCGGCGGCTGCCCGTTCATAGAGGCACAGATGTTCCGCCCTGTGAAATGCTGAAACTGTTGGGCTATTTGTTCGGACTTGTGCTTGTAGCCGCCTTTCGCCCACCCACCAGGTAATTTCCTGGCAGAACGCGGCAACCAAAAGCTCGGTTGCCAATTCGGTGTTGCTTCCGAATTGGAAGATAGGGGGTTAGGCAAGGAAGCGCCGCTTTTGGTCCGTAGTGTCACGATTCTGCTAAACCTTGTGTTTCCTGAGGTGGCCGTAAGGCACTGCCGTTATCCTGACTTCAGGAATGAATGCGGGCCGTGCGTGTTTGTGCGCGGCCCGCTTGGCTATAGCAAGGAGTGTGCGCATGAAGCCGATGAGCATCAGGGATATTGTGGGGCCGATCATGGTGGGGCCTTCCTCTTCGCACACGGCGGGTGCGTTACGCATTGCCAGCATGGTGCGCAACCTGCTTGACGGCGAGCCGGCGGAAGTAACGTTTACCCTTTTTGGATCGTTCGCCCACACCTATCACGGGCATGGCACCGATCGCGCCCTGGTTGCGGGCATGCTGGGGCTGCATACTGACGATCTGCGTGTGCGCAATTCCTTCGATCTGGCAAAGGAGCAGGGGCTGGAGTTTTCGTTTGAGCCCGACACCGTTACCAAAACCGCGCACCCCAATACTGTCGAAGCCCACGTGCTTGACTGCTATGGCAACGAAGTGGTGGCACGTGGTGTTTCGATTGGCGGCGGCGCGGCAGAACTTACCCGCATCGATGGCATCGATGTGCATATCACGGGCGAATTCAATAGCATGATCGTTCGACAGCAGGACCTGCCGGGAACACTGGCTCATATCGCCAGTACTTTGGGCGATGCGGGCATCAACATCGGCACCTCGAAGCTCCACCGCACGCGGCAGGGCGGGGAAGCATTTACTGTTATGGATGTGGACGATCCCGTTCCTGAAGAGGTGATTGATCGTATCCTGGAGTTCCCCTCCATTCGGTCGGTTCGTTTTATTCCTGCAGACGGTCTGCACCGCAACCCTGGCGAAGTGTCGTCCGATATCGATCCGGAACTTGCTTTGCGGGAATTCCAGAAGCTCGATTTCGCTACGGCGGCCCAGCTCCTTTCCTTCTGCGAAGAAAACGGTGTCTCCTTGAGCTACGCCGCCGAAGCGCGTGAACGTGCGCTGTTGGCGAGCCGAGGGGTGGCGGGATCCGCCATTGCCTCGTATCTTCAGCGTGTGCTGGATGTAATGCGTGCTTCGGCGACGGCCCCTGTGGAAGCCCCGCGCTCTTCTATGGGCGGGCTGATTGGAGGGGAAGCCGCCAAGCTTCGCGAGCTGGAAGATTTGGGCGCAGGTGTGAACGGTTCTCTTCTTGCTTTGGCAACGCGGAATGCTGTTGCCGTTCTGGAAACGAATGCCACTATGGGCGTTATTGTCGCGGCGCCAACTGCTGGCTCGGCAGGCGTGATCCCCGCCGTGCTGCTTTCCTTGCAGGAAGTGCACGGCTTTAGCGATGCGCAGTTGATGGACGCGTTGAAGAATGCGGCTGTTGTGGGCTCGATCATTGCCCGAAACGCTACGGTGGCAGGTGCTGAAGGGGGCTGCCAGGCGGAAATCGGGTCTGCTGCTGCTATGGCGGCGAGTGCTGCCGTTGAGCTTTTGGGCGGCACGCCGCGCATGTGCCTTACGGCGGCTGGCTATGCGCTGGCCAACATGCTGGGCCTGGTGTGCGATCCCATCGGCGGATTGGTGGAAGCGCCCTGCCAGAAGCGCAATGTCAGCGCCGCGGTGAATGCGCTTTCTGCGGCTCAGATGGCTCTTGCGGGTATCGAGGGCCTTATTCCGTTCGACGAAGTGGTGGATGCCATGCTGAAGGTGGGCAGAAGCCTTCCTTATGAGTTGCGCGAAACCGCGCTGGGCGGAATGGCCGCCTGTCCCTCTTGTGCTAAATTCTGCCGTTAACGGTTCTTGAGATTGAGAGATTTACCGTTTACCGAGAGACTCAATCCGACTGCTTCCACTAATCAACCGTTCGCGCGTGACCCTCATTAGCATCGTTGTCATCAAATGAAGCGCAAGCGAAAGGGGCTCGAATGGGACTTCTCGATGGAAAAGTGGCTATCATCACTGGCGGCGGCAAGGGCATTGGCTTCGGTATTGCCAGCGCTTTTGCTGAAGAGGGTGCGAACCTGTGCATCACGGGCCGCAACGAGCAGCGCTTGATCGATGCCGAGGCAAAGCTCAAGGAGCAGTACGGTGTAGACGTTATGCATGTTGCTGCTGAGGGCTCCGACGAAGAAGCGGTAAAGAACGTTATCGCCCAAACCATCGCCCATTTCGGCAAGCTCGATACCGTGGTAAACAACGCTCAGGCATCCAAGTCGGGCGTTATGCTGGTCGACCATAGCAAGGAAGATTTCGACCTGGCTATCAACTCTGGTTTGTACGCTGCATTCTTCTACATGAAGCATGCGTTCCCTGAGCTCAAGAAGACCAAAGGCTCCGTTGTCAATCTTTCCTCCGGTGCCGGCCTGTTCGGCAAGCCTGGTCAGTCCAGCTACGCTGCTGCCAAGGAGGGCATTCGTGGCATGACGCGCGTTGCGGCTACCGAGTGGGGCCCCGACGGCGTACGCGCCAACGTTATCTGCCCGTTGGCCATGACCGAGCAGTTGGCAGCTTGGAAGGAAGAGTACCCCGATACCTTTGCTGCGACCATCAAGGGCATCCCGCTGGGCCGTTTCGGTGATCCTAAGACCGACATCGCCCCTGTTGCCGTGTTCCTGGCGAGCGACATGGCATCCTATGTTTCTGGCGAAACCATTACGATTCAGGGCGGATCTGGTTTGCGCCCGTAGTTTGCGGGGAAGGCGCCGCTCTTCGGAGCGGCGCTTTTTTTGTGCCCTGTTGGCTTTGCTCGTCGAGCCGCCCTTCGAGCCCGGCGTGCGAACCTGATGTGCGCATCGAGCCGCCTCGCAAACCTGGCGTGCAGCCGTGCCTTGCGCGTCGAGCCGCCTTGCGAATTCGCCTTGCGCGTCGAGCCGCCTTGCGAGCTAGCCCCGCGAATCCGTTGTGCGCGTCGAGCCGCCTCGCGAATCCCAGTGAGCGGCCGTGCCTTGCGAGCCGCTCTTGCGGATCCCGGCGAGCGAACCCGCCTTGCGCGTCGAGCCGCTTCGCGAAGCCGCCTTGCGAGCTGCCCCCCCCCAACGTTCGACGGCGGCAAGATTTCGCCGTGGTGCGCTCCACGGAGGCCGGCGCCATGGCAACGTACGCCCGCGATGCGCTCTCGGCAGTTCGGCGACGGCGGGATGCTCGCGAAATGCGTTCCCAGGCGCCTGGCTGTGGCAATTTTCTCGCTTCGTGCATCCCCGAAGGGGCCCCGGACGGGAAAAGCGCCCCTCCCTGGCAACATATCGCCGCCATGCATCCAAAACGGGCTGGCTTTGGCAAGATATGCGCGCCATGTATGCGAAAAGCCCCGCAAACCGCCTTTCGGGAATGCACCGCGCGAAGATCTTGCCAGGGAGGGGCCCTTTTCGCTGCACTGGCCCCTCGAATCATGCATGGTGCGCGAATCTTGCCAGGGCCCCCACTGCACGGGCCCCCCGAATCTTGCCAGGGAGTCCCCACTGCACAGACCCCTCAAACCATGCATCGTGCGTAGATCTTGCCATCCTCTGGCGATCTTTGCCTTTCGGTGGCGAGGTGTCCTCCCCTGAAGGATGGGAATTCCGTTTCCTCTGCTTTGGTGGTGCGAGGTCGAGCGTCCTTGCCCGGCGAGCAATCCCCCCGTGCCGTTTGGGATACGGAATCCTCGAACTTCTTGGTCTGCGGCATCCTTGTCTAGCGGGGAAGTCGCCTGTGCCGTCCCTGTCCAGTGCGGGTTACCCAGCAGCCGCCTCCCCCCGCTTCGGCCGCTTGAGACAGGGCATAAGAAAAGGGGGACCCGTATGGATCCCCCTTTAGCTGGTTAGGTGCGAGCCAGCTAGCTCTTTAACGGTGCGAGCCGGTTAGCCCTAGCGACACGAGCCAATCAGCTTTAACGGTGCAGGCCGATTGACTCTAGCAGTGCGAGCAAGCTAGCTCTAATGGCGCGGCCGACCTGCTAGTTGGCTATGAGTTGATTAGTTCTGGCCAGGCTCAACAACCAGGGTTTCTTCGTAAGCGGCGCCGTAGGTGTCAAGCAGGGTCTTTTCGTAGTCTGCGTGGAAGAAGTTTTCCGCGCCGAGGTTCTTCAGGTCCTCGTTGATCCAGTTCAGCAGGCTTTCGTTGCCCTTGGAAACAGCAGGAGCGATGGTGTCGGTGTCGCCCAGCTGCTCAATGCCGACAACGTACTCGGGGCCAGCCTGGTTAGCGAAGGCGATAACCTCGGTGTTGTCATTTGCCCAAACAGCGTCGGGGTTGTTTTCGAATGCGGTCTTAGCTGCGGCGTAGGTGTCGTACTTCTCGAGCTTGAGGTCCTTGTTGTGCTCGGTGAGATAGGTCTCAGCGGTGGTGCCGGAGATTACGATTACCGTGCGGTCGCCAATCTGGTCGAGGTCGGTAACAACCTTGTCCTTGTGGGAAACAACGCCCAAGGCAACGTTCATGTAAGGATCGGCGAAGTCGACTGCCTCAGCACGCTCGGGGGTAACGGTGAAGTTTGCCAGGATAACGTCAACCTTGCCGGTCTGCAGGTATTCAACGCGGTTGGCTGCTTCGGTGGATACCAGCTCAACGTCTACACCAAGGTCCTGGCCAAGGCGGTTTGCCAGCTCGATGTCGTAGCCCTGATAGTTGCCGTTTTCATCGACGTAGCCGAAGGGGCTCTTGTCGCTGAATACGCCGATGGTGATCTTGCCGCTGTCCTTAATCTGGTCAAGGGTGCGGTAATTTGCGCTCGAGGAATTGTTATTGCCGGAGCAGCCCGTGAGCAAGGCTCCCGCAAGAGCCAAGGCTGCAACAAGCACAGCAACAAGCTTCCAGGTGCGTTTTGTCTGGGTCATGTCTTTCTCCTTACTTCTGCCCTCTTGAGTGTGCGAGGGTTTCTTTGATTGATGGAAGTAAACCGCTTAAATCCTACAAAGTCAATAAGGATTGGGGGAATTAGTCATTTTGCTTTTGTGAATGGCTGGTTATTGCGGAGTTGGGGGGCGTAGCTGTATCGCGGGCAATGCGCCGAAAGCGCGCTTCCGCTCCCATCGCCTAGTTGTCGCTGTTGGCGCCCACCGTTCCCCAAGCTGACGGCGACTTATCTGCGGCTGCAACGTGCATCCGTGCGGGGCATTATGGAGCAGCACGGGGCGGGCAACTGTCCCCATGGAACAGCACGGGGCGAACAATCGCCCGAATGCACATCATTGAAAAAAACGGGGCTCGCTTGAGGTTGTAGCGATCCGCGCCTTTTTTGGGGGCGCGGGGCGGGTTTCCGTGTGCGCAGGCGCTGTCAGGCGGTTGCCTGTAACATCGGTGGGAACGGGGCTCTCTGCGGGCGCAGGCGTTGCGATTTGTTGAGAAGGCCGTATTGCGAAAACGAAAAGAGCCCCATTGTTGGGGCTCTGAGGGTGCGATGGGATTCGAAGCGGATTTCGTTTTGGTCATGCGATCGGTTTCGCGCGACTGCATCGGGTCCTGGCAGTAGCGGGCTTTAGCCCGACTCTGCTTGAGTCTCTGGTTGTGACAGGCTTCACCCGGTCGCGTTGGGTTCCTGGCTACGCTGGGCTTCCAGCCGTTCTGGCCGAAGCGCTCGCTAGGCTTCGTGTTGACGTACGGCGTCGAATTCGAAGGTGTGCAGGAACTTCTGAGCACGCTCGGTTTTGGGGTGCTCGAAGAAGCGCTCGGGGATATCTTGCTCCACGATTTCGCCTCCGTCGAAGAACAGAACGCGATCGGCAACGGCGCGAGCGAACTGCATTTCGTGGGTAACGATAAGCATCGTCTTGCCCTCCTGCGCCAAGCCGAGGATAACGTCCAGCACCTCGCGTACCATTTCAGGGTCGAGTGCGGCGGTAACCTCGTCGAGCAGCAGCACTTCGGGCTCCATGGCCAACGCACGGGCAATGGCAACGCGCTGCTTCTGGCCGCCAGAAAGTTCGCGCGGATAGCTCTTTTCCTTGTCGGTAAGCCCAACGCGCTTCAGAAGGGCGCGCGCCGCTTCTTCAGCCTGCGCCTTCGGGATCTTCTTAACCTTAGTAGGCGCCAGCGTGATGTTGTCGATCACCGTCATATGGGGGAACAGATCGTAGCTCTGGAACACCATGCCAACCTTCTGGCGAAGCTCGGTGAGGTCCTTTTCGGAGCTGGTAACTTCCTTGCCGTCAACCTTGATGGTGCCTCCCTGAATAGGCTCAAGGGCATTGATGCAACGCAGGAACGTGGACTTGCCGCATCCTGAGGGGCCGATAACCACGATTACCTCGCCGCGCTTAACGGAAAGGCTGATATCTTCCAGAACCACGTTGTCGCCGTAGGCTTTCTTAAGATGCTCAATGGAGAGCAGGGCGGTATCGCTCATTGCTTAGTTCCATTTCTTCTCGAGGTGGTTTGCCAGCATGCTGATGGGCCAGCAAATTACGAAATACAGCAACATAATGGTGCCGTAAATGCCGAATACGGCGTTGGGGGAGGTCATGCGGTTCGCCTCGATGATCTGCTGGCCAACCTTCATCATCTCGATAACGCCGATCATCAGCAGCAAGCTGGTTGTTTTGATCATGCGGGTGATGAGATTGATAGATGAGGGGATAAGGCGGCGGATTGCCTGCGGGATGATTACCTGGCGGTAAATTTGCGCCTTGTTCAAGCCCAGTGCCGCAGCGCTTTCATATTGCTGTTTCGGGATGCTGGTAAGGGCGCCGCGAACCAGGTCGCCCATTTCGCCGGTGCCCCAGAACACAAACACGATGATGGAGGAAAGCTCCGCCGAGATATTGAGACCCATAACGCGCGTAGCGCCGAAGAACACGATGTAGAGCAGCACCAGCTGTGGCATAATGCGCACGATTTCCAGGTACAAACGGGAAATAGCCTTGGCAACAGGGTTCTTCCATGTCATGAAGATACCGAACAGCATGCCCAGGATAATGCTGAGCACGACGGAGATCGCGCTGATCTGCACCGCAACCCAAAGGCCCTGCAGAAGGCGGGTGGCGTTTGAGCCCATGAACAGAACATCAAGCCCCAAAGCTTCCATGGCGCAACCTCCTTTCGATGTACGTACCGGCAACGGAAACCGGCACCAGGATAATGAGGTAAAACGCTACGAGCATTACCAGGCATTCGGTGGTTTTGTAGTACAGACCCATCAGGTCTTTTGTGACGAACATGAGGTCCATCAGGCTGATTGCGGAAAACACGCTGGTTTCCTTCAGCAGGAAGATCACGTTGGCGACAAACGAGGGGAAGCTTAGCGAAACTGCCTGTGGAAGCACCACGTAGCGCATGGACTGCAGCCTCGAAAGGCCCAGGCTGATGGCACTTTCGCGCTGGATGGGCTCAACGTTCTCCAAGCCGGCGCGAAACGATTCAGCCATATAGGCGCCACCGTGCAATGCGAGGCCAATCATGCCGCACACTTCCGGCGTGATGGAAAAGCCCATGCGAGGCAGGCCGAAATAGAAGAAGAACAGCTGAATAAGCAATGGCGTATTGCGGAACAGCTCGATGTATACGCGGCAAAGCTGGCGAAGCATAGGGATGCGGAAATGCACGATCATGGCCACAACGAGGCCGATGATGATGGATCCGGCGATGCCGATCCATCCAATGCTCAACGTCAGCCACGCCGCATCCTCATACAGAGGAAGGTATTGCGCCATGGCGTCGAAGTTCAACGCGGGGTCCTTTCTACATTGCAAAACCTATCAGTTTGATAGGATTAAGGGGGATTGTAGAACGATGGCAATGCAAGTCAAGCATTTTCGAGGGCAAGACAGCATGCCTTGGCAAAAAGCCAACAGCTTTACATATTACTGGTTTAAGCGACCATTGTGGCACTCGGCGTGCGCGAATCTCGTATTCGGCGAAGTATGGCGGTTTGCGTTTCGACGGGGTGTTAGACTTCGGTGGTAAAAGCGCGGCGCGAAATCGCGGTCCGCCTGATTTCGCCTTCTGGTGCAGGGCTTGTTGCTGACAATCGGCGCCTGCATGGGGGTGGGTTGCACGCTACCTGTGCCACATGGACGATCCGAACTCGGTGCCTGCGTTGGGGGCTTGCCGTTAGCTGGCGCCTGCGTGGGGCTCGCCGTTAACTGCCGGTTGCGGGTGACCCGGTGGCAATCGGCGCCTGCGTTGGGGGCGGTGGGGCTTAAAGCTTGCCGCGATTATGAGAACCCATTGCCCGAAAATGGAAAGGAAGCATGTTTTGAGCGAGCCAGAAAAGCGGGAGGTTCCCTTTAAGGAAGTGGCGCGAAAATTCGTCAGCTACTACAAACCATTCACGTTTTTGTTCGTTGCCGACTTGGTATGTGCAACGCTGCTTGCTGCCATTGACTTGGCATTCCCTCAGATCCTCAACTTCTTCGTGCGCGATTTCTTCGTCAATGCTCGCGATGCCATTATGGGTGTATTGCCGTGGGTGGCTGCTGGGCTGGTGGCAATGTATGTGGTGCGCAGCTTGTGCCAGTACTTCATCTCTTGCTGGGGCCACATTATGGGCGCACGCATAGAGGCGCGGATGCGCATGGATTTGTTCCAGCAGTATCAGCGTTTGAGCTTTTCGTACTACGACCGCAACAACACCGGCGAAATGATGTCGAAGCTGGTTACCGACCTGTTCGATATTTCGGAAGTGGCCCACCATGGTCCCGAGAATCTCTTTATCGCAACTTTGAAAATCGTTGGCTCATTCACGCTGCTGATGTTCATCAATGTTCCGCTTACGCTGGTGATGCTGGCAGTAACGGCAATCATGGCCACGTACGCGTTTGTTCAGAATTACCGCAAGCGCATAATCTTCCGTCAGAATCGCGTGCGCATGGCGGGTTTGAACGCGCGTTTGCAGGATTCGCTTGGCGGCATTCGCGTGGTGAAGGGTTTTGGCAACGAGCATATCGAGATCGACAAGTTCGGCCGCGCCAATGAGGAGTTCATTGAAACGAAGGAGCTTTCGTATCGCTTCATGGGCCAATTCCAAATGGCGTCGAGTTTCTTCACGGGCGCGTTGTACACGGCGACTATTGTGGGCGGCGGCCTGTTTGTTGCGCAGGGCATCCTTGATCCTGCCGATATGGTTATGTACGCGCTGTACATTGGCATTTTCATCGCTCCTGTCGAGCTGCTCATCAACTTCACTGAAACGTTCCAGAAGGGATATGCGGGCTTTCGCCGTTTCGTTGAAACGTTGGCCGAGCGCCCAGGGGTGGAAAACAAGCCCGATGCCATCGATCTTGCGGCAGTGGTCAATGAGAGTGCTGCTCCGAGCATCAGTTATTCTGACGTTCGCTTCTCGTATGTTGACGGCAAGGAAGTGCTGCGCGGCTTGAATCTTGAGGTGCCCGCGGGGGCTACGGTGGCGTTGGTCGGCCCTTCGGGTGGCGGGAAAACAACCACCTGTTCGTTGCTGCCGCGTTTTTACGATGTGAATTCCGGTTCGGTGAAAATCGATGGCGTTGATGTACGTGATGCTACGTTAGAGTCGCTTCGCGCACAGGTGGGCATCGTGCAGCAGGATGTGTATTTGTTCGAGGGCACTATTCGCCAGAACATTTTGTACGGCGATCCGTCCGCTTCCCAGGAACGGGTTGAGTGGGCTGCGCGTCAGGCGAATATCCACGAGTTCATCGTTGGCTTGGAAGATGGCTACGACACGTTCGTGGGCGAACGGGGCACCCGCCTTTCAGGTGGCCAGAAGCAGCGTATTGCCATCGCGCGCGTTTTCTTGCGCGACCCTCATATTCTGGTGCTGGATGAAGCAACCAGCGCGCTGGACAACGAAAGCGAAGAGCGCGTCCAGGCATCGCTTGAGCGTTTGAGCGAAAACCGCACCACCTTGGTAATCGTGCATCGCCTTTCCACTATTCGCAACGCCGATTTCATTGCCGTGGTGGACGAAGGGCGTGTGGTTGAAGTGGGCACCCATGAAGAGCTGCGGGCTCAGGGCGGCATTTACGATCGCTATTACCGTATGCAATTCGCGGGAAAGCGGGAAGCGGAGTAGCCTCCGTTTCATTCAGGTGGGATTCTGGCCTTTTGTCCCCTTGGCGTTGCGCATCCATCACAGCATCTGCGTTGAGGCGAGGGTGTATGTTGGGTTGGCCGCCCGAAGTTTCCTCCCATGATTGTTCGCGGTAATTGTTGGCGCCGCGGAACAATCTGGGTGTACCCTGTGCTTGTTAGATAAGGCAAACTTTCAGGGAAAGGTCAAAGATGATCAGAACCGTAGTTGATATCGACGGCATGATGTGCGGCATGTGCGAATCGCACGTCAACGATGCTGTGCGCAACAATTTCAAGGTGAAGAAGGTGTCTTCTTCGCATGGTAAGGGGCGTACGGTGATCGAATCGGAGGCTCCTCTCGATGAAGGCGAGCTGCGTCGCGTGATCGGAGCAACCGGCTACGAGGTGCAACAGGTGACTTCTGAAGAAGCTCAGAAAAAGGGCCTGTTCGGCGGCTTGTTTGGAAAATAGCCGCAATGCATACGGCGGCGTTGTTGCCGCCGCTGCAGTGGCGTTTTGGCGACGGAGCGGCTTCTAGCGAACGAGGCAAAACCCGCATAAGGCATCGCCGCTGTGCCAGATTTTGGAATGGTGCTAACGCACGCGATAGGGCTTGTTGCCCCAATAGAATTTCAACAGGTGTTTCTTGGGTGCGCCAAGTGTTCCCACCAAATCGAGCGTAGCCACGGCGGCATCGTGCGCGGCATTCGGGCGGCGCAGCGATTCGCCTCCGCTCAGCATGGTTTGAAGCTGTGCCGGATTATCGTGGATTTGCTGCAAGCGCTCAACCAGTTCTTCTGCGGTTTCGGCGGTAACGGCAGCGCCGGCTTTGGTGACCGTAAAGGTGTTGGCGCGTTCCTGGCCGTACGACTTACCCACCAAAACCAAGGGCAAACGCGCGCACAGGCACTCGGTGGTTGCCAGGCCGCCCGACTTTGCCACGATCATGTCGCTTGCTTCCATCAGCTGCGGAATGCGCTCGATGTAGTTGTACACGGAAACGTTCGTGATACCCCGTTCCGCAAAGAACCCTTTCAGCCCATTGGCGTACTCTTCGTCGGCGCCGGCTAGGAAAGCGAAGTGCATGTTGGGGAATTCGGAAAGAAGCGGCACAACCTTGTTCACGATTTCGCGGAATGGGATATAGGGCTGTGAATGACGAGCGCCAGCCATAACCATGACGATCATCTTATTTTGCGGAAGGCCGAACTGCTTTAGCACTTCAGCGCGATCGATGGGGTCGGTAAAGCCTTTTCGTACGGGAATGCCCGTGACCTTGATGTGGCTTTCGGGAACCTTTCGCGGTATAAGTTCCTTCACCATGGTTTCGTCTGCGGCGCAGAACAGGTCGCAGTCAAGGTGCGGCCACAGGCCCTCGGCACCGTAGTCGGTGGGGATGCACGTTACGGGGAAGGTTTGCCCGGTAACCATTTTTGCGGCAACCGATGCGTTGGCTGCAACGATATGCGTAGCCAAGATGGCGATAGGCTTGCGCTTCTGAATGATTTTGGTGAATGGGGCAAACATGAACGGCGACCATGCTGAACCGCCGCCCCACAACAGGCGCCCGGTAAAAGTGCGATGCCAGGTGATGTCGTAGAGCCAGTTGAATGAAACGGTTACGTTGGCGGTTTTGTCGCCGTCAAATTTTATATAGCCGTAGTCGAGGATGTCCAGAACAGCGATTTCGGTGTTTTTCGGCAGGGCGGGGTGCTTGCCGCACAGATCTTCAAGGGCTTGGGCGGTTGCCTGCGCGGCGCTGCGATGGCCTGAACCAACAGAGGCGTACGTGATGACAACCAAGGGACGATTCGAGGTTTCGTCACATGTGGTGGTGATCATCGCGCCTCCTTTCGGCTGTGGCTTTGCGCTCTGCGGCAAACCCGAAAGGGATGCGCGCTCTTGTTCCATTCGGCGCGAGACAGTATGCGCCAAATATCAGGGTCTTATTTCGTCTAGTCTATCTAACCAGAAATAAGGCACAAACGGGAGGAACGTTGTTGCAAAAACCGCGGTAAGAGCGTAAGCGGGTGGCTAATCTGCGGGAGTGGGCATTTTAACTCTTGCGGAAAAATTGATCGTTGCGTATACTTCTATGGCGCTTGTTTTTAGCGTCGGGAGTGCCAACGTGGCTCAGTTGGTAGAGCAACGCATTCGTAATGCGTGGGTCGCCGGTTCGAGTCCGGCCGTTGGCTCCATCGAATTTGCAGGTCAGTCGTTTACGCGGCTGGCCTTTTTGTTTTTCTTGATCCGAATAGCCAGCTCGGAAAGATGAGAATGCAGGGACAGATACCGTTTCCCCGCTCAGCAAACAGGGCCTAGCTTGTGTTGAGATTCGCTAGCTAGGCCCTGTCTTTTTTTGCGCTATGGCCAAGCAGGAAAACAGTGCCTGTCCCAATATTCCCGCTTTCTTTGCGGCGGGGCTTTTGAAGGCTCGCGTTTCTCGCCGTTCCTTTTGCTAGATTTTGATACTGTTGGGAAGAATCAAAATAAGCATGCTTGATTTAGCATTATTTAAATAACGGCTGCGCTTGTGCGGCCGCTCGTGAAGAAGGATGGCTTTCGTGACAGAGGGTTCAGCGCGCACAAAACTCGCAACGGTCGCATTGATTATCGTGGGTTTTGCCTTGGGTTTTGCAGAGTTCATCGTTATCGGCATCACGCCCGATATTGCCGAAGAATATGGCATCTCTCTTGCTTCTGCTGGCAATCTGGTGGGCTTCTTTGCTATTTCCTATGCGGTGTCAACGCCGATCATTGTGCTTTCTACTGGGCGTTTTCGCAGGTTTCCCCTGTTCGTGACGTTCCTTGCGGTGTTCAACGCAGGCAACCTCCTGGCCATTGTGGCTCCTACGTATGAAACGCTGTTGGTGGCCCGTGTGCTAACTGCGGTGGTTTCAGGTGTGCTGCTGTCAACGGTGATGACGTTCATTAACGACATCGTTCCTCGCGAACAGTCGGCACGCATTATCTCGTTTGTTTACGCGGGCTTTTCGGTTGCCAGTGTTTTGGGCACGCCTGTCGGCACGCTGCTTGCCGATGCGTTTGGCATTAAGTCGGCGTTTATGGCGGTAGAAGCCGTGGCACTTATTGTTACGGTGCTGCTGCTGATTTCTGTGCCGCGTTCCGGTTCCACCGACGTTTCTTCTCGTGTGCGTGATCAGCTGGTGATTCTGAAGGATCGCCGTATCATATTGGTGCTCATCATGAAGGGATTCGGAATGGCGGCAACGTACGTGTTCTACGTGTACGTAACGCCGATTCTTGAAGACGGCGTGGGTCTTTCGGTGTGGATGGTAAGTATCGTGCTGTTCTTCTACGGAGCCGCAACTATCGTTTCCAATCTGGGCAGCGGCTCCATTGCTCAGCATTACGGCTTGGCGAAAATGCCCCTCATGTTCGGTTTGCAGGCACTCGTGCTTCTGCTGCTTGGCCCCAGCCTTGCTTCGGGCAATACCGCACTTGCCGTGATTAACGTGGTTCTTACGGGTGTGTTTATCTACCACATGAATGCCCCGCTGCAAACGTTCTTGCTGCAAACTTCAGCCAAGGATTATCCGAAGGCGCTTACCCTTGCGTCTGCCGTTATGCCCACTTCTTCCGACTTGGGAATTGCTACGGGATCGTTCCTTGGCGGCGTGGTGGCTTCGGGCCCTGGCTTTGTGTGGGCGGGACCGGTGGGTGCCCTGTTCGCAGTTGTTGCCGTTGTTGCTGCCGTGCTGATTTTGCAGCCGGAAAACCGCAAGCGCGAAACCGCACGGTAAAAAAGCACCGCGAAAGAGCACTACCTGTGCGCGAAAGCGGCCGATCCATGGGGTCTGCCGCGTAAAATGCCATAGCGAACCGTGAAGGGCTGCCTCGATGCCGCATCGAACCCTGTTTTCAGTACGGGAAACAGGGGTGTATGCTGGCGTCAGGCAGCCCTTTGTACTTCGCGGGGTCGGCCGCAGTGAACCTGCGGTTTGGCGCAGTGAGTGTTCCTGATAAAGAGCGTTCCTAGTACAGGAAGCCGAGCTTCTTCGCTTCGTGGGTAAGCTCGTCGCGGAAATCGGGATGCGCGATGCTGATAAGGCGCTGCGCACGGGTGGGGATGTCTGCCCAGCGCAGGTCGACCACACCATATTCGGTTGCAATGAAATGCACGTCGTTGCGCAGGCTGGTTATGGCACTGCCTGGTGCCAAAGTGGGCACGATTTTCGAAACGGGACCGTTCTTAGTGTGCGCCACGCTCGTTACGGCGATAAAGCCACGACCTCCCTTTGAGTTTTTCACACCTCGTACGAAGTCGAACTGTCCGCCGCTTGCGGAGTACTGACGTGCGCCGATGCTTTCAGCGCACACTTGCCCGGTAAGGTCGATGCTTACGGCGGTGTTCACTGAAACCAGGTTGTCGTTCCTAGCGATGAAGGCGGGGTTGCATACCATTTCGTAGGAGGAATAGTACATGCTGGGGTTTTCGTGGATGAAGTCGTACAGACGCTGCGTGCCAGTCGAATAACCAGCAACTGAAACGCCTGGCATGAAGTTCTTTCGTGAGTTGTCGATGACGCCCTTTTGCTGCAGCTCGACAAAGGCATCCGAGAACATCTCGGTGAAGCAGCCCAGATGCTGCTTGCTTTCCAAGCCTGCGGCGATAGCGTTGATGATGCCGCCGATGCCCAGCTGAATGGTGTCGCCATCATTTACGCGATCAACAATGAATTCTGCAACTTTGGCCTCTTCGGGTGTTGGTGCGGACACCTGCACGTCTTCGAGCTGCTCTTCTTGCAGCACGAAGACGTCGATGGCGCTCACGTGGTAGTTGTGCGAGTCGCCGAATACACGGGGAAGG
>ERZ1034969.732-NODE-732-length-17188-cov-9.602113_pt1 | contig 17188 bp, 10 predicted proteins | sample MGYA00520624_ERZ1034969 | MGnify/ENA primary metagenome ERZ1034969 (study PRJEB33766, sample SAMN09781776) | gut metagenome | biome: gut microbiome | host: Homo sapiens | place: Madagascar | study: EMG produced TPA metagenomics assembly of the PRJNA485056 data set...
ACATCACTCGTTATGAAATGGCTCAAATGGTAGCTAAAGCTATGGCTAACCAAGATCGTGCTAACGCTGAACAACAAGCTATGATCAACCGTTTGGCTGATGAATTCTCCAACGAATTGAACAACTTGGGCGTTCGTGTAGCTCGTTTGGAAGACCGCGTTGGTAACGTAAAAGTTACTGGTGATGCTCGTCTTCGTTATAAAGATGCTGAACACGCTAAATCCAAATTCGACGCTCGTGCACGTGTACAATTCAATGCAAAAGTAAACGATCGCACTGATGCAGTAGTTCGTTTGACATCTGGTAACTTCGAATTGGGTGACTCCAGAACTGAAGGTAAAGCAAATGCTACAATTGACCGCGCATATGTTAACCATAAATTCGGCGAACGCGTATCCTTGAAAGCTGGTCGTTTCGGCCAAGTTGTTGGTGGTGGCTTAGCATTTGATGGTACTTTCGATGGTGCTCAATTCAATGCTGGTAATAACAAAGTTAATGCACAAGTAGCTTATGGTTACATGGTATCTGGCGATGCAGCTGGCTTGACTAAAGAGGAAAATGTTACTGATCTTATCGTAAATGTTAATGGTAAAGTTGGTAAACATGCTATGGTTGGTGGTTTCTATGACCGTATTAACCAAGATGACGATGTTAGAAACGTATATGGTTTCAATGCTGATGCTAACTTCGATAAAATTTGGGTTGGTGGCGAATGGTTGAAAGCTTCTAGCCTTGAAGAATCTCAAGCTTGGACAGCAGGCGTAGGTTATGGTAACTACGACATCAAAAAACAAGGTACTTGGGGCGTAAAAGGTCAATACTTTAACGCAAAAGAAAATGCTCCTATCATTGATACTACTTACAACCACATCTACACTACAGATGCTAAAGGTTGGATGGCAACTGTTGACTATGCATTGCAAAACAACGTAGGCTTAACAGCTAACTACGGTTTTGATTGGAAAGATCAAAACGGTAATGACAAAGCTGATTTCTACCGTGCAGACCTTAACTACAAATTCTAATTTGATAGTTACTCATACGAAAGAGACTCCTTCGGGAGTCTCTTTTTTTGTTGTTTAATATAAAATTATATGAGGCTTTTTATATAGTGTTTCATTAATGCTGTCTATTTAATTAATATAGAATGATTTATCGAAAATAGATGACTTTTCATTTAATGAAAATTTCATGAGTAAACTTTCTTATCATTATTAGGCTTATTACCGCTTATTTCTATCTATAGTGCCACTATTAATGGTATAATAAAGAGTATTTAAAATTTCTATAAAGGCGACGAACATGAATTCTTCTTTTTCTCATATCAAAATGGTTGCCATCGATTGTGATGAAACTTTGGTGCGTAGCGATAATTCTATATCTGACTATACAGTAGATGTATTACATCGGTTGCAGCAAAAGGGTGTTGCTATTACGATTGCTACGGGGCGTATGTACCAAACGGCTAAGCCCATTGGTCAGGCGTTAAAGCTTGGTAATGTGCCGCTGATTTTATTTTCTGGTGGCCTCATTCAAGAATTAGAAACAGGATATAAACTATTTGAACAGACTGTTCCTATTGTAGCCGTACGTCGTATCTATGAATTAGCAAAACAATATGATTGGCATATACAATCGTATGTGGATGATCATTTATTATGCCATCATAAGACGTGGCAGTCCGCTCTCTATGAAAAACAGACTGGTGCTACGGCAGAATTTTTAGGTGATATGTTATATCGTTTAAACTCTGAACCGAATAAGCTAATTGCCATAGATACAGTAGAAGGAATTGACCGAATTATTGAAATTTTAACTCCTAGAGTTGGTGATTTGGTGACTTTAGTTCGTAGCCAAAAAGATTTTTTAGAAATCATTGCCCCTAATGTGTCAAAAGGGCGTGCCTTGACACAACTAGCTTTAGATAATCATATTAGTTTAGAACATATTATTTCTTTTGGTAATGCAGAAAATGATATTTCTATGCTACATAAAACAGGTTACTCTGTAGCTGTTGATAATGCTACAGATCATGTTAAATCTGTGGCTCATACAATTTGTGGCCATCATAATGACGATGGAGTAGCCCATTGGATTGAAGATAATCTTTTATAATGGAGTAAAACTATGGAAGCATTTCGTTTGTTAATAGTTACAGGTATGTCAGGTGCCGGCAAAACTCAAGTATTGCAAGCTTTAGAAGATATGGGGTATTTATGTATTGATAATATTCCCCCTGTGCTGATTCCTAAATTAAGTGAAATTTGCCGACAAGGTGGAGAACGGACCAATCGCGTTGCTCTTGTTGTAGATATTCGGGGTGGCGAATTTTTTGAAGCTCTTTCTTCATCTTTAGATACATTAAAAGATATGAAGGTAGATTTTGAAATTGTATTTATGGATGCTACAGATGAGACTTTGATTCGTCGATATAAGGAAAGCCGACGAAGTCATCCATTGGCTCCTAATGGGCTGATTACAACAGGGCTAAAGAAGGAACGCCAAATTCTTAACTCTGTGCGCCATAAAGCAGATTTTATTATTGATACTACTAATATGAAAACAGCCAGCTTGAAAGAGTATTTAAAAACGCGCTTTGCTCAAGTTGATGAAGCTCATGGTATGGCTATTACTGTAGTGAGCTTTGGTTTTAAATATGGTATTCCTCTCGATGCAGATATGGTATGGGATGTTCGTTTTCTACCAAATCCATTTTATATTCCCGAGTTTCGTCATAAAACAGGTCGTGTAAAAGCAGTGAATGAATATATTCATTCCTTTGAAGTAACAGAGGAATTTAAAAGACGTTACTTTGATACTATGGATTTTCTTGTGCCAAATTATGAACAAGAAGGAAAATCTCAATTTATTGTGGCAGTAGGCTGTACAGGTGGTATGCATAGATCTGTAGCTATGGCAGAGGCTCTATATTCCCATTTATTAGAAAAAGGATATCGTGTCACTGTTGAACATAGAGATATGATGAAAAATAATGTAGAAGAAGATTATAATCCTCATGAAATTATAACACTTGATAACTAGATAGGGGGGATTATGTTGCGAAAAGGATGGTTCCGGTGGCTAATTCCGGGTCTAAATATAAAACGTTGGCTTGCCTTATTTAGTTGTGGTGTAGGTCTTTTAATTATTGGCATTTCCTTGATGTTTAACTATCAATGGCTTGCGGTTCTTGAAGATATTGTACTTGCCTTTTCTTATAATATGACGGGCTTTTACAATTATAATGTACTCATTGCTGTAGGGGCTGTAGTATTATCGATTGGCGCTGTATTAATGCTCATCGGTACAAGTAAAGTTATAAAAACGATTATTCGTGCGGTACTACCTAATCCTGACAGCAAGGTATCAGATATTATCTTTCAAAATATCCGACTCGATAAGGGCCCTAAAATTGTAGTAATCGGTGGGGGTACGGGCTTATCAAATTTATTGCGTGGTTTGAAATCACATACATCAAACCTATCTGCGATTGTAACAGTTGCTGATGATGGAGGTTCTTCTGGCCGCTTGCGAGAAGACTTTCAAATGATAGCACCTGGTGATTTGAGAAACTGTTTAGTATCACTAGCTGAACAAGAAGGGGTAATGGAGAACTTATTCCGTTACCGCTTCGAAGGGGAAAATGAGCTTTCTGGACACAGCTTTGGTAATCTCTTTATCACTGCGCTTGCTCAAGTTTACGATGGAGATATTGAAGAAGCTCTTGAAGCGGCTAGTAAATTGTTGCGTGTCCGTGGTCGTGTAATTCCTTCCTCTACAGAGTTCATTAAATTGCGTGCAGAGATGACAGATGGCACTATTGTAGAAGGTGAAAGTAATATACCACACTCGGGTAAACGAATTCGTCATATCTATAGTGATCCAGCATTGCCTAAGCCAGAGGGGGCTGCATTACGTGCCATTGATGAAGCAGATGTGATTATTTTAGGTCCTGGTAGTTTATATACAAGCATTATCCCAAATTTACTAACTGATAAGTTGGCCTCTCATGTACGTGCTAGTAAGGCTAATAAAATCTATATTGCTAATGTTATGACACAACCAGGTGAGACCACAGGCTACACATTAAATGACCATGTAGAGGCTTTAATTGCTCATGGCGGAGAAGGAATTATAGATACTGTGCTTGCCAATGATGGTCCGTTGCCAATTCAAATGGTTGAACAATATAGTGCTGTAGGATCTGAACCATTGGTATTAGATACTAAAAAATTACAAGCCAAAGGAATCCGCACTATACGAGCTACCTTAATTAACCCTCAAAAACCAGCTGTTCACGATCCTGAACGGCTAGGTAAAGTTATTATGGATATTATTCATGCTATGCAATCTAACACTGAACCGCATATCTTAGAGTATTATCTTCAACGAGATGATCATTAATGAGAAGGGATGCCCATGTCATTTGCAGAAGATGTAAAAAATGAATTATGCCAATATGAAGCCTCTAGTGATGCGGATGTGGCCATGAAAATTGAAGCGTCTTGCTTATTGCGTATGGGTGGATCTATCATTTTGGGGATGAAAGGTGCCGTCGGTATTCGTTTAGCTACGGCTAATAATGCAGTAGCTCGTCGTTTGCTTGGTATTTTGAAAAAGCAATACGAATTACCTACAAATGTTTTAGTACGACAAGGTTTAAACTTGCGTAAAAAAAATATGTATACGCTATCTGTAGAACCCTCTGTAGAGGGTAGACAAGCTCTAGAGGATCTTGCTTTATGGCCTGTGAGCGAACAAATTCCTCGTAGTTGGCTCAAATCAATGGAAGCGCTACGGGCCTTTTTAAGGGGAGCTTTTTTAGGGGGCGGCTCTGTCAATAAACCACAAAGTGATTATCATCTTGAGTTTATGACGGGAAACGAGACCTTTGCGAGGGAAATTATCCATGTATTACGGCTCTTTCACATTCATGCGGGCTTAACGGAGCGGAAGGAAGAGTATGTAGTATATCTTAAAGAAGGGGACGCAGTAACAAACTGTTTGCAAATCATGGGAGCTCAATCGGCTCTTATGGAATTTGAAAACGTGCGGATTATGAAAACTGTACGAAATCAAATTAATCGACAAGTCAACTGTGAGACTGCAAATTTACAGAAGGTTGTGGATGCAGCAGTTCGTCAGGTAAAAGCAATCCGGATTATTGATAGAGAAATCGGCATTGAAGAATTACCAGAAAAGTTGCGCGTCGTTGCAAGACTTCGGTGGGAGAATCCTGAAGCGAGTTTAAAAGAACTTGAAGAGTTGATGGAGGGGAAACTATCTAAATCTGGAATTGGCCATCGACTAAAGAAGATTGAAGCATTAGCACTTACGTATGACCCGTTGGGGCTCGAAGAAGTATAGAGGTAATAATATATGTTTTCCTATAAATCAAGATATTGTGTAGCTGCGGCTATGGCCGCCATGGCTGCCCTTACAGGCCATGTAGAAGCTCGTGATATAGATTTACAATCAATTGGATATTTTCAGTTTTCTCCGTTGCCACCATCGTTGGTGTCTCAAACGGATACATTGCTCCTATCGGATAGTCCTGAATATGTAGGACCTGTAGGAGGTACGTTAAGTGCAGGTACAATTAATGGCAATGGTCGTATCTATTTCTATCATGTAAATGAAATGGATTTACCTCACAAGATTGCTATCGTCTTAGAAAACCAAACGGCTTATCCAACTTCAGTACATGTCATGAGACAATTAAAATCTGTAGCTACACCTGACTATTTTGCAGCAGGTCGTGATTTGTCGCGAAAGGATTTGGAGCAACCTCTTAATGAAAGCCCAGATGCAAGACCGTTATACTCTCTTAGCATCCCACCACAAGGGCGTCAATTAATCTTTAGTGACTTAGAAAATACACCGGTAAATCGAGATGCATTATTTACGGGTATTGTAGATATTAAAACAGAAGGGCCTATATTTGCGCGTGTCATGATGTTGCCTATGGGGATGGACCCTGTAGATGCGTCACATTGGGTGAAAAACCTTCCTATTGATGAAATACAATTACGCGGTACTTATACTGGTGCTAAACGTAATATGGAGGTTACTACACCATTCGACACCGCTTTAGGTGGTGCCTTTGTAGAAATTGGTAATGATCGAGAGGATACGTTTATCAATGGTGTAGACGAAATGCAAAATAAAGCATTTGTTCGTGACCGTGGTAACTATGGCGTATCGTATACGTTAAAAATTCCAACAAAGGGGAATGAACCATTTAGACTGTATTTTAACCCTCTTGGGGGGCCTTATTCCGGTTCCTTTATGGTAAAAGCATTGCATCAACAAGGTGCTAGACGGGGGCAGACAGATACACGAACTTATCATATTGGTGGTGAAGATGGTATTACCGCATTAGGGGAAGGTACTATATTAGATAGTCGTTTATTAGGGAATTATAATGCGGGCGATTTATTAACATTAAACTTTATGCCAGCCGGTGCATCGAATTTGCCAATTCGTTTCTTGTTAATTCCTGAATCTCTTGCAAATCCACAAAAACATCAAACTATTGCTGTTAATGTGCCGAAAGATGTTAAAGATATTTTAGGGCATCCAACTCAAGGGGGCACACAAATACCTGTAGGCCCTGTAGGTGGTAAAGATGGAGATAAAGGAGCAGTAGATACTAAAAAATCTACTATTGAAAGTCCAGCTAAGCGGGCAGAAACAATTGCTCATGAAGAAACTAAAAAGTTGAGCGATAAAGCTGTAGCAGATGTAAAAAAAGAAGCACAACTTAAAAAGGCAAAAGATGAGAAAGAAGCATTAGCTCGTAAAAAAGCTGAAGAGGCTCGACTAGCTGCAGAAAAAGCCGAAATGTTGCGAAAGGCTGCAGAAGCCAAGCATGCTGAAATTGAGCGTAAGATGGCTGAAAAAGCCGAAGCAGAGCGTAAAGCAGAGGAAGCTCGCAAGGCGGAAGCGGCTCGTAAAGCTGAAATGGCACGTATCGAGGCAGCGAGAAAAGCGGAAGCAGATCGGCTAGAGGCGGCTCGTAAAGCAGAAGAAGCTCGACTAGCAGCGGAAGCAAAACGTCTTGAAGAAGAACGTAGAATTGAAGCTGCTCGTATTGAGGCCGCACGCAAAGCGGAGGAAGAAAGAAAAGCGGCCGAAGCTAAGGCACGCTTTGAAGCGCAAAGAGTAGCAGAAAAAGCTGCTTTAGAGGCCAAAAAGGCCGAAGAGGAACGCTTGGCTGCTGAGGCTAGAGCTCGTTTAGAAGCACAACGTAAAGCTGAGCAGGAAGCATTGGAAGCAAGACGTGCCGAAGAAGCTCGTAAAGCAGCAGAAGCGAAAGCTGCTTTAGAAGCACAACGTGCTGCTGAGCAAGCCGCTCTTGAAGCGAAGCGTCAAGAAGATGCTCGTAGAGCGGCAGAGGCTAAGGCTGCTTTGGAAGCACAACAAATGGAAGCAGCAAGAAAAGCAGAAGAGGCTCGTCGTGCGGAGGAAGCGCGTAGAGCAGAAGAAGCTCGAATTGAAGCGGAACGTAAAGCTGAGGCCGCTCGCGTAGCAGCAGAAGCAAAACGAGCAGAAGAAGCACGCAAAGCTGAAGCTGCGAGAATTGAAGCGGCGCGTAAAGCTGAACAAGCTCGTTTAGAAGCAGAAGCACGTAGAGCAGAAGAAGCTCGTAAAGCAGAAGCAGCTAGACTTGAGGCACAACGTAGAGCTGAACAGGAACGACTCGAAGCAGCGCGCCGTGCTGAAGAAGCTCGTATTGCTGCAGAAGCTAAACGTGCCGAAGAAGTGCGTAGAGCCGAAGAAGCTCGTCGCATAGAAGAAGCAAGACGTACCGAAGAGGCTCGTAAAGCAGAGGCGGCCCGTATAGCGGCGGAAGCTCGTAAGGCAGAGCAAGAACGACTTGCTGCAGAACGAGCTGAAGCAGAACGTCAAGCAGCCGAGGCACGACGTATTGCTGAGGAACGATATAGAGCGCAACTAGAAGCAGAACGTAAAGCTGAAGCTGCTCGTCAACAAGCGTTAGTTCAAGCTGAAATAGAGCGTAAAGCAAAAGAGCGTGCTGAAGCTATTCAACGAATTCGAGATCAACAAGAGAGTGCTCGTCGTCGTGCAGAACTTGCACGTCAACAACTTGAAGCTGAACGTAAGGCTGCTCAAGCCTCTAAGAGAACTCCTTCCTTCAGTGAACTTGATGATATTCATGGGGATACATCAAATGTAACTATTCCAAATGCTGTATCCATTGATGAGTTGACAAAACCTAGACCGACGGCGTCCCAAAATACACGCCGTCGTGAGCAACGTCAACCTCAATTGCCACCAAATCAGCAAAATGTGCAGATAAATCCTGTAGCGAATGAATCGCAACAAGATCAAATGCCAAATACCTCACAAAATGAACAGCAAAATGATGAAGAAAACCCACCAAGATTATATCCATTAGGTTAAGACTCTTAATTTCTAAAAAAGAAATGTTAGATTAAAGTTTAAGATATAGTAGTGGCTTAATAGCTGTTAAAATATAGAGAGGGCAAGCAATTGTATATGCTTGTCCTCTTTTTAAAATCCTTATGAATTTTGTGTTTTACATTGACTTTCAAAGGTGGATTCAGTACAATAAATAAAGAAAATGCATATATGGTACGAGAGACCATTGCATAATACAATACCTTTTAATTTAGTCCAGAGAGGCTGAGAAAGGAATATAGTTGAAGTGCCCATAGGGGCTTCTTTGTGCAAACTATTTGACCTTTTGCCCTGGGCAAAAGGTCTTTTTTGTTACGTGAGTTAGGAGGAAATCATGGGACAAGTTAGCCTAAAAGGCAAAGATTTATTGGGTTTGCAAAATGTGTCACCTGAAGAAATCAAATTGATTTTAGATGTGGCAAAGAAAATGAAGAAGATTGTTCTTTCTGATGACAAGAAGGTTCCACTTTTAAAGGGGAAATCCATTATTAACCTCTTTATGGAGCCAAGTACTCGTACCCGTAGTTCCTTTGAGTTAGCCGGCAAATACTTAGGGGCTGACGTGATCAATCTTTCTCCTAGTGGATCTTCCATGGGTAAAGGTGAAAGCTTCCGCGATACATTGTTAACTATGTCCTACATGGGCACAGATGCTATCGTAATGCGACACAGCGCAGAAGGTGCACCTTTATATGCTACGAAAGCCGTAGATCCTATTATCATTAACGCAGGCGATGGCGCTCATGAGCATCCAACACAAGCATTACTAGATATGTATTCTATCTTAGAGAAAAAGAAATCTATTGAAGGCCTAAAGGTGGTTATCCTTGGCGATATAATGCATAGTCGCGTAGCACGCTCCAACATTTATGGCCTTACAAAAATGGGGGCTGATGTACATCTAGCTGGTCCTCGTACAATGGTATATCCAGAATTTGAAAAATTAGGTGTTACCGTACACCATGATATTCGTGAAGCAGTGGCTGATGCAGATGTAGTTAACGTACTTCGCATTCAATTAGAACGCATTCATTCTGCATTGTATCCTACAAATAGAGAATATGCTCGTATCTTTGGTATTAACAATGATGTATTAAAATTAGCTAAAGATGATGTAATGGTAATGCATCCAGGTCCTATGAACCGCGGCCTTGAAATTGCACCAGATGTAGCATATTCTGATCAATCCGTAATTCAAGAACAGGTACGTAATGGCGTAGCTGTACGTATGGCTGTATTGTACTTAACTATTATCGGAGGTGACGGTAGTGAGCTTGCTTATTAAAAATGGTACGGTAGTTAATCCGGCAAAAAAACAAAATGAAGTAGCAGATGTTCTCGTAAAAGATGGTAAAATTGCAGCCATCGGTCAAAACTTGAGTGGTGAAGGTGCTGAAGTTTATGATGCAACAGGGCTTATCGTAGCACCTGGCCTTATCGATATTCACACACATTTGCGTGAACCAGGCCAAGAAGCTAAAGAAGATTTTCACTCTGGTACACAAGCGGCTGCTGCAGGTGGTTTCACACGTGTTGTCACTATGGCTAATACTAACCCAGTTGTAGATAATGCTGCACTTGTAAGAGGTTTACAAAAACAGGCTGAACTCACTGGCGTTGTGAAAGTAGAATTTATTGGCGCTGTATCAAAAGGCCTAGAAGGTAAGGAACTTGCTGAAATGGGCGATATGGCAGAAGCTGGTGTAGTAGCATTCTCCGATGATGGTCACTATGTAGAAAATGCTGCATTTATGCGTCGTGCCTTAGAATACTCCTCCATGTTTAATAAAATGGTTATCGACCATGCAGAAGATATTACATTGACTAAAAATGGCCATATGCATGAAGGTATTGTTTCTTATGAATTAGGTGTTATTGGTCGTCCTGCAGTAGCTGAAGATTTGGCTGTTGCTCGTGATATCTTGTTATCTGAAATGACAGGTGGTCATATCCATATCGCCCACGTAAGTAGTAAAAATACTGTAGATATGGTGCGCCGTGCGAAGGCTAAAGGCCTTAATGTAACATGTGAAGTTACAAGCCAACATTTATCTTTCACAGATGAATACCTACGCGAATATAACCCAGCATTCAAAATGGCTCCTCCAATTCGCTCTGAAGATCATCGCCAAGCATTATTAGAAGGCTTGAAAGATGGTACAATCGATGCGATTATTACAGACCATGCACCACATGCATATGAAGAAAAAGACCATGAATTCTGCTGTGCACCAAATGGTTTCAGTGGCCTCGAAACATCTTTGGCGGCGGTTATTACTAATGCATATGGTCCTGATAAACTAAGCATCGATCAAGTTGTGTACTATATGAGTACTCGACCAGCTGAGTTGATGCACCTTGATGCAGGTGTTCTTGAAGTTGGCAAGCCAGCAGATATTACCGTATTCTCCACGACTGAAGAATGGACAGTAGATCGAAATAAATTCTATACAAAAGGTAAAGTTAGCCCATTTGATGGTATGACTGTTACAGGTAAAGCTAAACTCACAGTCGTTGATGGCAAAATTGTTATGAAGGAGGGCGTAGTCTTATAATGAAAGGCAAGTTAGTTCTTGAAGATGGTTCCGTGTTTGAAGGTTCCTTATTAGGTGGCGCCCCAACGGTAGGCGAAGTTGTATTTAACACAGGTATGACAGGGTATCAAGAAATCTTGACTGATCCATCCTATGCGGATCAAATTATTACATTAACCTATCCTTTAATTGGTAATTATGGTACTTTAAATTCTATTATTCAAGGTCCTAAACCATATTGTAAAGGTTTTATTGTAGGTGAACTGTGTGACTTTCCATCTAACTGGCAAAATGAGGGGTTATTTAGTGAGTATCTTCGTTTGCACGGCATCCCTTGCCTTTATGATGTAGATACACGTGCTATTACACGTGTTCTTCGTAACCATGGTGTAATGAAGGGCGTACTTGTACGCTCTGATTATCCTATGGAGGATATTCAAAAATTGTTTAAACAAGACTTGCCAACAGATCAAGTTATGCGTGTAACTACAAAATGGCAAGGTATGCGTGGCGATAAAAATGCTGAATTCCACGTAGCGGTAATGGATTATGGTGTAAAGGAAAATATCCTTCGCTCTCTAGAAGCTGCAGGCTGTCGTCTTACTGTATTTCCTGCAGATGCTAAGGCCGAAGATGTGTTGGCAGCAAATCCAGATGGTATCTTTTTATCTAATGGCCCTGGAGACCCTCAAGATCTTGGCTATGCAGTAGAAGAAGTAAAGAAAATGTTTGGTAAGAAACCAATTTTTGGCATCTGTATGGGGCATCAAGTATTGGCACAAGCTTATGGTGGGACCACATTCAAATTGAAATTTGGTCACCGTGGTTCCAACCATCCTGTACAAGATTTACGTACTGGTCGGGTATATATTACATCTCAAAACCATGGCTATGCGGTAGATGATACTTCTTTGCCAGATTTTGTAGAAATTACACATCGTAGTGTAAATGATGGCACTGTAGAAGGTATGCGCCATAAAGAATTGCCAATCTTCTCCGTACAATACCATCCAGAAGCATCCCCAGGACCTACTGATAACCTATATTTATTTGACGAATTTGAAGACTTAATGAGAAAGGGAAAATAATATGACCTCAGAAGCAAAAAAAGTACTTGTAATTGGTTCTGGTCCAATTATTATCGGCCAAGCTGCAGAGTTTGACTATGCTGGCACACAAGCATGCCGTTCCCTTCGAGAAGAGGGTTATAAGGTAGTATTGGTTAACTCCAACCCTGCTACTATTATGACTGATACAGATATTGCAGACCGCGTATATCTAGAACCGATTAGTCTTGAATTCGTAACAGAAGTAATTAAAAAAGAACGCCCTTGGGGCTTGTTGGCTACATTAGGTGGTCAAGTAGGCCTTAATATGGCCGTACAATTGTCTGAAGCTGGCGTATTAGAAGAATATGGTGTAAAACTTCTTGGTACAACTCTTGAAGCTATTAAACAAGCCGAAGACCGTGAACTCTTCAAAGAAGCGATGAAGGAAATTAATCAACCAGTTCCTGAATCCGATATCTTTAACGATCTTGAAGAAGCAGTAGCCTTTGCTAATCGCATTGGGTATCCTATTATCATCCGTCCTGCATACACATTAGGTGGTACTGGTGGCGGTATTGCCCATAACGAAGATGAAATGTATGAAATCACACGTCGTGGTTTGAAACTTTCACCAATTCACCAAATTCTAGCAGAACGTTCCGTTGCAGGCTGGAAAGAAATTGAATACGAAGTAATGCGCGATAGTGCCGATAATTGCATCATCGTATGTAACATGGAGAATATTGACCCTGTTGGTGTGCATACTGGGGACTCCATCGTTGTGGCACCAAGCCAGACTTTGAATGATATTCAATACCAAATGCTGCGTACCGCATCTGTAGAGATTATCCGTTATTTGAAAATCGAAGGTGGTTGTAACGTACAATACGCTTTGAATCCAAATAGCAACGAATATATCGTTATCGAAGTAAACCCTCGCGTATCTCGTTCCTCTGCATTGGCATCTAAAGCAACTGGTTATCCAATTGCGAAGGTAGCCGCAAAAATTGCAGTAGGCATGACATTGGATCAAATTACAAATGCTGTAACCGGTGAAACTAAAGCATGCTTTGAGCCGACTCTTGATTATGTAGTAACTAAGTTCCCACGGTGGCCTTTTGAAAAATTCAACTTAGCGGACCGTACATTGGGCACGCAAATGAAGGCTACTGGTGAAGTTATGGCCATCGACCGCTCTTTAGAAGGGTCTTTGTTAAAAGCAATTCGTTCCTTGGAGATCGGTTTAGACCATATTGAGCTTAAGAAAATCGCCCATGAATCCATGGAACAGCTTATCGAACGTTTACACTTAGTAGATGATGAACGTATCTATGTTGTGGCAGAAGCTCTTCGCAAGGGGATTAGTGTAGAAAAAATCCACTATATTACAAAAATTGACACATTCTTTATTGAAAAAATCAAAAACATTGTTACTGTGGAAAAAGCATTGGCTGAACATGGCTTAACAGAGGATGTATTGCGCAAAGCAAAACGCTATTCTTTCACCGATTCTGTTATTGCTCGCTATGCTAATACAACTGTAGAAGAAGTTCGCGCAAAACGTAAAGAATGGAACATTCTACCAACATATAAATACGTAGATACATGTGCGGCAGAATTTGAATCTAAAACACCATACTACTATAGTGCTTATGCGCAAGAAGATGAAGTTAAACCACTAGGTGAAAAATCCGTAGTAGTACTTGGTTCTGGGCCAATTCGCATTGGTCAAGGCGTAGAGTTTGACTATTGTTCCGTACACTCCTCTTGGGCCCTTCGTAAAGCGGGTTACCAATCCATTATGATTAATAACAATCCAGAAACAGTGTCTACAGACTTTGATATTTCTGATTCTTTATACTTTGAGCCATTGACTGTGGACGATGTTATGGAAATCATCGATAAAGAACAGCCAGCTGGCGTTATTGCTCAATTTGGTGGCCAAACAGCGATTAACTTGGCAGGTCCATTGGCTAAGCGCGGTGTAAAAATTCTTGGTACATCCGTGGATAGCATCGACATGGCGGAAGACCGTGAACGCTTTGATGAATTGTTGTCGAAACTTGGCATTCCTCGTCCAGTAGGTGCACTTGTAACCTCTGATGAAGAAGCACAAGAAGCAGCTAAAAAGTTAAAATACCCATTAATCGTTCGTCCTTCTTATGTATTGGGCGGCCGTGCGATGGAAATCGTATACAATGATAAAGAGCTCGATGTATACATGAAGGAAGCCGTAGTAGCATCTAAGGAGCATCCTGTTCTTATCGACCGTTACATGGTTGGTATGGAGGTAGAGGTTGATGCTATTTCCGATGGTACCGATGTATGTATCCCTGGTATTATGGAACAAATCGAACGTGCCGGTGTTCACTCTGGTGACTCCATGGCCGTTTACCCAGCTCAACATTTGAGCCAAGAATTGATTGATCAAATTGTTGACTATACACGTCGTATTGCAGTAGGCCTTAATGTTAAAGGTGTACTTAATATTCAATACATCGTAGCTGATGGTGAACTTAACGTGATCGAAGTTAACCCTCGTTCTAGCCGTACTGTGCCATTCATTTCCAAGGTTACAGGCATCAATATGGTAGAATGTGCAACACGTATTGCCCTTGGTGAAAGCTTAAAAGACTTAGGCTTGCCACTCGGTCTTGTACCTAATAAGCCATATGTAGCTGTAAAAGCACCTGTATTCTCCTTCTCCAAAATGGGGCTTGTAGAAATCGCCCTTGGACCTGAAATGAAATCTACTGGCGAAGTTATGGGTATTGGTCGCACATATTCTGAAGCTTTATTCAAAGCTATCAATGGTGCCAACATGCGTATTCCAGAGGATGGTACAATTCTCATGACAGTAGCAGACCGTGATAAAGCAGAAGCTTGTGAACTTGCAAAAGGGTTCATCGATCTTGGTTATCATATTGAAGCAACTGGTGGTACAGGTAAATACTTTATCGAACACGGTGTTGATTGTAAGGTGGTTAATAAAATCTCTGAAGGGGATGACAACTGTGCTGACCACATTCGTCAAGACAAGGTCGATCTTGTACTTAATACATTGACTGCAGGTAAACGTCCTGAACGGGAAGGCTTCCAATTACGTCGTCTCGCTGTAGAAATGGGTACACCTTGCTTAACAAGTCTTGATACAGCTCGCGAAGTATTGCGCGTTGTAGCAAACCGTAAAGATGATGCGAACTACAATGTAGAAGCATTGCAAGATTTTGAATTGGAGTAAAACCATGAGTGGCTATGTAGAACAGGGCGAAGTCGTTCGCAATGAGCAAATAGGCTCTGATGTGTGGATTATGGATATTCACGCACCAAAACAAGCAGCAGAAGCACAGGTAGGACAGTTTTGTAATGTTCGCGTAGCGGACTCTACGGCGCCATTATTGCGTCGCCCTATTAGCTATGCTGGATTTGATGCCCGAAAGGGTATAATTACCCTTTTGTATCGCGTCGTAGGTAAGGGGACTGAAATTATGACACGTCTCGTGCCTGGTGATACATTAGATTGTTTAGGCCCTTTGGGCGAACCGTTTGTAACATCTAATAATATGCTTCTTATTGGCGGTGGCGTTGGTATTGCACCGATGCTATGTATCGCATCTCATTTGAAAGAAGGTGAAGAAGCACAAGTTATTTTGGGCTTTAGAAATGAAAGCGAAACCTTCTGGGCAGATTTATTTAAAGATACACCTATTCAAGTCCACATCACTACTGATGATGGTAGTGTGGGCACAAAAGGTTTCCCTACGGCTATTATGCCTGACCTAATTAATGCTAATTCCTTTACTTCTGTCATGACTTGTGGTCCTACGCCGATGATGAAAGGCGTAGCTCAAGTGGCTAAAGAACTCCATGTGCCTTGCCAAGTTTCTCTTGAGGAGCGCATGGGCTGTGGTACTGGAGGTTGTTTAGGTTGTGCTTGTGATGGTGCAGAAGGTAAACGCTATAAAGTTTGTAAAGATGGTCCTGTATTCCCAGCTGAGGAGGTGTTCTTTTAATGAGTGAACGCGATTTAAATAACACCGTTACGCCGAATCCAAAGCTCGCTGTTGATTACTGCGGTATTAAGATGAAAAATCCTATTATCGCTGCATCTGGCACCTTTGGTAATGGCCCTGAGTATGCTGGGTATTTAGACCTTAGCAATGAGGTAGGGGCTATTTCTGTAAAAGGTTTAACACCAAAAGGACGTCATGGCAATCCTGGTACTCGTATTGCAGAAACTCCATCTGGTGTATTGAACTGTATTGGCCTTGAAAATCCTGGAGCTGAACATTTTGTTAGAGAAATTCTACCAGAGCTTAAGAAATATGATGTACCATTGCTAGCGAATATGTCTGCTGGTACGATAGATGAATTTGCATGGATGGCAGAGACATTATCTGTAGATGGCATTGCAGGGTTAGAAGTCAACGTATCTTGCCCAAATGTAGAATGTGAAGGCATGGCCTTTGGCGTAGATCCAAAGGTCGTTGAATCGGTAACTAAAGCGGTTCGTAAGGTAACGGATAAACCTGTTATCGTTAAGCTTTCACCAAATGTAACAGACATTGTAGAAATCGCAAAGGCTGTTGAAGCAGGCGGTGGCAATGGGGTAAGTCTAATTAATACCTTGTTGGGCATGGCTATAGATATTCATCGTCGCAAGCCTGTATTGGGGAACACTTATGGTGGATTATCTGGCCCAGCCGTAAAGCCCGTGGCTCTTCGTATGGTGCATCAAGTTTATAAAGGCGTAACCATTCCTATTATTGGCCTTGGTGGTATTATGACTGGTACAGATGCTATCGAATTTATGATGGCAGGGGCGCAAGCCGTTCAAGTTGGTACAGCTACGATGGTAGATCCAACAGCAATTTCACGTATTGCCCGTGAAATGAGCGAATATGTAGAGCAATATAATCTTAACAGCATCACTGATATTGTAGGTGCTGTTCATCAAGTATAATAGAATCATATGTACGGCGAACTTAAACAACCATAAGATTTGTCGTTATATAGGATATGATACAAAAAGACCTAGTACATTTAGTACTAGGTCTTTTCTTATGTATTGAATTGGGGTCTATAATTACATAGATGCCAATTATATAGACTGTTAATGTCATAGTATGGTAATAATATGTATAATTATGATTATACATA
>ERZ1034969.738-NODE-738-length-17050-cov-8.235893_pt1 | contig 17050 bp, 19 predicted proteins | sample MGYA00520624_ERZ1034969 | MGnify/ENA primary metagenome ERZ1034969 (study PRJEB33766, sample SAMN09781776) | gut metagenome | biome: gut microbiome | host: Homo sapiens | place: Madagascar | study: EMG produced TPA metagenomics assembly of the PRJNA485056 data set...
GTTGAATTGAACATATCAAAATCAGGCAATTACACAAATCTATGTACAGGCTCGCACCTGGGCTTGCCTGACTGACCGCAGGCCGGCGACGACAAGGTGGAAAAGTTCGGCGTGTGGCTCTGGCGGCAACGATCCCGCGAAGGGCGGACGGTGCTTGAGCTGTTGAACGTAAGCATGCGGGCAAACCATCTTGCGCGACTATGCCGGATGCCACCTATGCGGCAGCAGCTCTGCAATCTCACTAGCTCGCTGCGTCGGCAACCGTCTCAGCACATCCTTGAGATAGGCATACGGATCGTGCCCATTATTACGGGCCGACTGGATCAAACTCATGATCGCAGCAGCGCGCTTGAGCATGCGAACCCGCGCCGAGCATTTGAGAAGGCAACGGGATGAACGCTGGCTGGATAGCCGTGGTTTTCTGGGTAAGCTGGCGAATCCATTTGTGGACGAGGTTGGCATTGAGGCTGTAGCCCAAGGCGATGTTTGCGATGGAGGCACCGGGTTCAGAACACTCCTGAATGACCTGGGCCTTGAAAGATTTGCTGTAGGTACGGCGCTGAGGGCGCATGGAAAATCCGCTTGATGGGCCATGGCCTTCGGCGGCGGTGTCGGGAAGGTGTGTTGGCCGGACGGATACTGTTGAACTACGTTGTCTGGGGCAACGGAAGTGTTTCGGCCCGACTCTGGAACGCGATCCGCAGCGACGACTGGGCAATTCCGCACGTTGGCCTGAGCAGCCTCGGGGAAATCGTCGTCTGGGCGCGCCCAGACGAGTTTCCGCCAAGGAACATGCAGACAAGCAAGGGGCTGCGGGCACTCGGCTACAACGTGAGGATCGGTGTTTGATCGAGGCGCCTGTGGCACACGCAGGCTGAGGAGCCAGGCGCTGTCCATTGCCTGATCAGGCCGCCCCCCTGTGCCTTGCCTGAGCAGTTGACCTGCATCAATGGGGCGGGAGAACGCTGCACATTGACTCTTGAAGTTTTTCATAGCAGGTCTAGTATTACAAAGTATTGCAAGGATTTCCTTGGCCGGAACCGCAAAGCGACGCGATTGGAGAGGGTGAGATGAAAGCGCACCTACAGGTGATTTTCACGCTCGATGAATTGGCTGCGTACTTGAAAGTCGGCAAGCGGACGTTTTATCGGCTCGCCGCACACGGGGAAATTCCGGCTTTCAAGGTGGGCGGGACGTGGCGGCTTCGTCAAAGTGAAATCGATCAGTGCATCAATGATCAGACCCGAGCCGGAGCAAAGAAGGAGGTGATGCGCAAGCGTGAACAGCAGAAGTCATCCGAGCAGCCCGTGTCGCCTGGGCGCACTGCCCGTCGCAGCAGGCAAAGGGCTTGAGTAACTCGTTTTCCAATTTTTCTGGAGGTATGACATGGACATCGATTTCAAGAAGTTGGCTCCCTGGAACTGGTTCAAGAACGAGCAGCAAGAGCAGCAGACCGCCTCTTCCCTGCCGGTGCAGCGCAATGACCTGCCAGCGGCGAGCGGGCCAGTCAGCCCGCTCCTGCAACTGCATCGGGAAATCGACCGGCTGTTCGATGACGCATTCCGGGGCTTCGGTTTTCCGGCGTTGAACATGCCGCAGTGGCCATCCGATTGGTCGGGCATGCTGAAGCCGGCCCTGGACATCCAGGAAACCGACAAGCAGTACAAGATTGCCCTGGAAGTGCCCGGTGTCGAGGAGAAGGACATCCAGATCACCCTCGACAACGACGTGCTGATGGTGCGTGGCGAGAAGCGCCAGGAACAGGAGAAGAAGGAAGGTGGCTTCCACCGTGTGGAGCGCTCCTACGGCAGCTTTCAGCGTGCCTTGAACCTGCCTGACGACGCCAACCAGGATTCGATCAAGGCATCGTTCAAGAACGGGGTGCTCACGGTCACGATCGACAAGCGCGAGGTCAGCGCGCCGAAGCAGGGACGCTCGATCCCGATCAACGGCTGACGTCGCCGGCTCGTTCGTCACAAGAAAAACCCGGCCCGAGACGAGGTGTCGCGGCTCGCGATGCCTCGTCGCCTCAACCTTTTCAACCTTCTAAGGAGCATCAGAACGGGGTGCTCACGGTCACGATCGACAAGCGCGAGGTCAGCGCGCCGAAGCAGGGACGCTCGATCCCGATCAACGGCTGACGTCGCCGGCTCGTTCGTCACAAGAAAAACCCGGCCCGAGACGAGGTGTCGCGGCTCGCGATGCCTCGTCGCCTCAACCTTTTCAACCTTCTAAGGAGCATCAGCATGGCCAGAAAACAATGCCAGGTCTGCAGCCAACCCGCCACCGTGCGGGTGGAAGCCAATCTCAACGGTCGTCACAGCACCATGCTGTTGTGCGACGACCATTACCGGCAATTAGTGCGCCAGCAAAAGCGCACCGTTTCGCCGCTGGAAGCCTTGTTCGGTTCGCGCAGCGGCCTGTTCGAGGACTTCCTCGGCAGTGACTTCTTCCGCATCGGCGACGACGCGACGCCAGTTGCCGCCGATACCGATGACGTGGTCGATGCCTCGTTTGGCGAGCCCGCCGCCGCAGGTTCGGGTGCGCCGCGCCGTCGCGGCAGTGGGCTGGCCAGCCGCATCAGCGAACAGTCGGAAGCCTTGTTGCAGGAGGCCGCCAAACACGCTGCCGAATTTGGCCGCTCCGAGGTGGATACCGAACATCTGCTGCTGGCGCTGGCCGACAGCGACGTGGTCAAGACCATCCTGGGTCAGTTCAAGATCAAGGTCGATGACCTCAAGCGGCAGATCGAGTCTGAGGCCAAGCGCGGGGACAAGCCCTTCGAGGGCGAGATCGGCGTGTCGCCGCGCGTGAAGGATGCGCTCAGCCGCGCCTTCGTAGCCTCCAATGAACTCGGCCATTCTTATGTCGGTCCAGAGCATTTCCTGATCGGTCTGGCCGAGGAAGGCGAAGGGCTGGCCGCCAACCTGCTGCGCCGCTACGGCCTGACGCCGCAGGCGCTGCGCCAACAGGTCAGCAAGGTGGTCGGCAAGGGCGCCGAGGATGGCCGCGCTGAGACGCCGACCAACACGCCAGAACTCGACAAGTACTCGCGCGACCTGACCAAGATGGCGCGCGACGGCAAGCTCGACCCGGTGATCGGCCGCGCGCAGGAGATCGAAACCACCATCGAGGTGCTGGCCCGGCGCAAGAAAAACAACCCGGTGCTGATCGGCGAGCCGGGTGTGGGCAAGACCGCCATCGTCGAAGGGCTGGCGCAGCGCATGGTGGCGGGTGAAGTGCCCGAGACCTTGCGCGACAAGCGCCTGGTGGAACTCAACATCAACGCCATGGTGGCCGGCGCCAAATATCGCGGCGAGTTCGAGGAGCGCGTGCAGAAGGTGCTGAAGGAGGTGACCGAGCACCAGGGCGAGCTGATTTTGTTCATCGACGAGGTGCACACCATCGTCGGTGCCGGCCAGGGCGGTGGCGAAGGCGGGCTGGACGTGGCCAACGTGTTCAAACCGATGATGGCGCGCGGTGAACTCAACCTGATCGGCGCCACGACGCTGAACGAGTACCAGAAATACATCGAGAAGGATGCCGCACTGGAGCGGCGCTTCCAGCCGGTGACGGTGCCCGAGCCGACGGTGGCCCAGACCATCATGATTCTGCGCGGCCTGCGCGACACCTTCGAGGCGCACCACAAGGTCAGCATCTCCGAGGACGCGATCATCGCGGCGGCCGAGTTGTCCGACCGCTACATCACGGCGCGCTTCCTGCCGGACAAGGCGATCGACCTGCTCGACCAGGCGGCCGCGCGCGTGAAGCTGTCGGCCACGGCCCGGCCGGTGGCCGTGCAGGAGCTGGAGTCCGAACTGCACCAGCTGCGGCGTGAACAGGATTACGTGGCCGCGCGCAAGCAGTACGACCAGGCCGCCGAGCTCGGCAAGCGCATCGAAGCCAAGGAGGCCGAGCTCAAGAAGCTCGTCGAGAACTGGGAGCGGGAGCGGGCCTCCGGCAGTGCAGAGGTCAAGGCGGAACACGTGGCGCAGATCGTCTCGCGCCTGACCGGCATCCCGGTCAACGAGTTGACGGTGGAAGAGCGCGAAAAGCTGCTGCACTTGGAACAACGGCTGCACGAGCGCCTGGTGGGACAAGACGAGGCGGTCCGTGCCGTGGCCGATGCCGTGCGGCTGTCCCGCGCCGGCCTGCGCGAAGGCAGCAAACCGGTGGCTACCTTCCTGTTTCTGGGCCCGACCGGGGTGGGCAAGACCGAGCTCGCCAAGGCATTGGCCGAATCGATCTACGGCGATGAGCACGCCCTGTTGCGCATCGACATGTCGGAATATGGCGAACGCCATACCGTGGCGCGGCTGGTGGGCGCGCCTCCGGGCTATGTCGGTTACGACGAAGGCGGTCAGCTCACCGAGAAGGTGCGGCGCAAGCCCTACAGCGTGCTGCTGCTCGACGAGATCGAGAAGGCACACCCTGACGTCTACAACATCCTGCTGCAAGTGTTCGACGACGGTCGCCTCACCGACGGCAAGGGCCGGGTGGTGGATTTCACCAACACCATAATCATCGCCACGTCCAACCTGGGTTCGGACATCATCCAGCGACGGCTGAAGGCGCGTGGGGCGGCCGACGAGGAGTACGAAAAGACCAAGGCCGAGGTCATGGACGTGCTGCGCGGCCACTTCCGGCCCGAGTTCCTCAACCGCATCGACGAGATCATCGTCTTCCATGCGCTGGGCAAGGAGGAGATCCGCCACATCGTCGGCCTGCAGCTCGATCGCGTGGCGCGCAGCGCCGCCAGCCAGGGCGTGACGCTCACTTTCGATCAGACGCTGATCGACCATTTCGCGGAAGAAGGCTACAAACCCGAGTTCGGTGCGCGTGAACTCAAGCGCCTGATCCGCAGCGAGCTGGAAACTGCGCTGGCGCGCGAGATGCTCGGTGGCGGCATCGGCAAGGGCGATCACGCCAGCGCACGCTGGGACGACAAGGCCGAACGCGTGGTGTTCGAACGCAAAGAGCCACTGCAGACCCCGGCCGAGCCGGAGCAGCCGGATGCCGCGAAGGCGACCGAGACGCCGCACGGCGACGCTGGCAAAGGCTCGCGCAAGAAGAAGTCGGCGAGCGACGCATCTTGATGGCGGGCGAGGCTGCCGTGTCCGACCCCATCGGCCTGGCATGGGCAGCCTCCCTGGCCTCGATCGCGGTGGCGGTCGTGGCCGCGGGTCACGCGGTCGTCTACAAGCGTGATCCGCGGTCGGCCACGCCGTGGGGGCTGCTCATCAGCGGCGGCACTGCCCTCCCGCTCGCTGGCCATCCGTTTGCGTGACGGTGCGGCCCGTCTGTTCACCTGATCCTCTGGCAACTCGACTTTCGAGGAACACAGCCCATGGAAAAAAAGAATCAATGGAATACCGGCTACTGGATCGTTGCCCTCCTGCTGTTGTTGAGTTTGCAGAGCTACTGGCAGACGGCGAAAACCGTCGAGCCGGTGCCCTACAGCGAGTTCGAGAAGGCGCTGGCCGAGGTGCGCGTGGCCGAAGTGCTGGTGTCGGATCGTACGGTGACCGGGCGCCTGAAGTCGCCGGACAGCCGGGGCAAGACGACGATCGTGGCAACGAGGGTCGAACCCGATCTTGCCGATCGCCTGTCGAAGTACGACGTGCCCTATGCCCGCGTGTTGGAGAGCACCTGGCTGCGCGATGTGCTGTCGTGGATCCTGCCAGCGGTAGCCTTCTTTGGCGTCTGGTTCTTCCTGTTCCGCCGCTTCGCCGAGAAGCAGGGCATGGGCGGGTTTCTCAACATCGGTAAGAGCCGCGCCAAGGTGTTCGTGGAAAAGAACACCGGTGTGACGTTCGCCGATGTCGCGGGGGGGGATGAGGCCAAGGCGGAGCTGGTCGAGATCGTCGATTTCCTGAAGAATCCGCAGGACTATGGCCGTCTCGGGGCGCGCATTCCCAAGGGCGTGTTGCTGGTCGGCCCACCGGGCACCGGCAAGACATTGCTGGCCAAGGCTGTTGCCGGCGAGGCGGTGGTGCCCTTCTTCTCCATCTCCGGATCAGAGTTTGTCGAGATGTTCGTCGGCGTGGGTGCGGCCCGTGTGCGCGACCTGCGCGACCTGTTCGAGCAGGCCCGCGGGCAGGCGCCGGCCATCATCTTCATCGACGAGCTCGATGCGCTGGGCCGCGCGCGCGGCGTCGGCGGCCCCATCGGCGGCCACGACGAGCGCGAGCAGACCCTCAACCAGCTGCTCACGGAGATGGACGGCTTCGACAGCTCGGTCGGGCTGATCATCCTCGCCGCCACCAACCGCCCCGAAATCCTCGACCAGGCGCTGCTGCGTGCCGGCCGCTTCGACCGCCAGGAGCTGGTGGACCGGCCCGACAAGAAGGGGCGGCTGGACATCCTGAAGGTTCATGTCAAGAAGGTGACGCTGGCCCAGGATGTAGACCTCGAACAGGTAGCAGCACTGACCACGGGCTTTTCCGGCGCGGACCTCGCCAATAGGGTCAACGAGGCGGCGCTGGCGGCGAGGAGACGCCGTGCGTCCGCCGTGGAATTGCAGGACTTCACCGCGACCATCGAGCGCATCGTGGCGGGCCTGGAAAAGAAGAGCCGCGTGCTCAACCCCAAGGAGCGGGAAACCGTGGCCCTCACGAGATGGGCCATGCGCTGGTGCTGCCCGAAACCGACCCCGTACACAAGATCTCGATCATCCCGCGCGGCATCGGCGCGCTGGGCTACACCTTGCAGCGCCCCACCGAAGACCGCTTCCTGATGACGCGTACCGATCTCGAGCACAAGATCGCCGTACTGCTGGGCGGGCGTGCCGCCGAAAAGCTGGTGTTCGGCGAGTTGTCTACCGGGGCGGCGGACGATCTGGCGCGAGCCACCGACATCGCCCGCGACATGATCACCCGCTTTGGCATGGACGAGGGCCTGGGCTACATCGCCTTCGAGGCGCAGCGGCCCCGCTTTCTCGATACACCGGAACTGGCCCACGGCGGTTGCCGGGTGGCCGAATCGACCCAGGCGCGCATCGATCAGGCTATCCGCGACATCGTGATGGGCGTGTTCGAGCGCGCCTACCGGATTCTCGACATCAACCGCGCGGTGCTGGAGCGCTGCGCGCGCGAGCTGCTGGCGCGGGAAACGCTCGACGAAAGCGATATCCGTCAATTGACTCAAGGACTTGTTCGGAACTGAAAACAGTAGTAGGTGCCATTCAGAGTAAACCGACGGCTCTGTTCAGTGCGTCATCCAATTCGTCGGCATTGTTCAAGGAGAACCGATATGTCTGCATTGACTCCGTGGGACCCCTTCCGGGAACTGGATGAATTGCAAAACCGCCTGGCGACGATGTTCGGACGAATACCCCAGCGACAGGGCGCCCGTACCGGCAACGAAGCCATGACCACGGCGGACTGGGCACCAATGGCGGACATCAGCGAGGATGAGAACGCATTCCTCCTCAAGCTGGATCTGCCGGAGGTCCCCAAGGATGCCGTGCGCGTCAGCGCGGAAAACGGTGTGCTCACCATCAGCGGCGAGCGCAAACTGGAAAAAGAGGAGCAGGGCAAGAAGTTCCACCGCATCGAACGTGCGTATGGCCGCTTTGTGCGCAGCTTTGTCTTGCCTGACAACGTTGATCCGACCAAGGTGACGGCTTCCATGAAAGACGGCGTACTGGAAGTGCGGCTTGTCAAGGACGAGCAAGCCAAACCGAAACAGATTGAAATCTCAGTCAACTAACTTCAATCAGGAGCCCAAGATCATGAATATCAAACAGCCACAATACACCTTCTCCGCACTTGCCCTGGCGGTCGTCGTCGGACTGAGCGGACCGGCTCTGGCCCAATCGGCGGCAGGTTCTAGCCCAGGTGCTGCAGCACCCTCTGCCGCATCCAAGGCGGCACAGCCACAGGTAGATGACAAGGCCGCCCGGGAAGCCGATAAAAAGCGTGCCGAGCTCACTCAAGACGCCATCACGGCGCTCACCAAGACCCAGGAGGCTTTGACCCTCCTTGATGCAAAGAAGACCAAGGAGGCGCTTGCTGCGCTGGAACTGGCCAGCGGAAAGCTGGAACTGGTATTGGCACGCGACGCCAAACTTGCTTTGGCGCCGGTCGATGTACGCGTCATCACCCACGATATCCACGCCAACGTGGAATCGGTAAAGAAAGCGGTCAAGTTGTCTCGGGAGTTGTTGGGTGATGGCGAGGTGCAAAAGGCCCGGCCCATCGTTGCCAATCTGGCCAGCGAAATCGTAATCCAAACCGACAACCTTCCGATGGCAACGTACCCGGCAGCGATCAAGTCGGCCGCACGGCTCATCGACAGCGGCAAGATCGACAACGCCAAAGCGGAACTCGCCCGAGCACTGAACACGCTGGTGGTGACCTCGGTCGCCTTTCCTCTGCCCGTGCTACGGGCCGAAGCCGCGATGGCAAAAGCTGAAAAGCTGGCCGAGACCGACAGGCGCGATGCCAAGCAGAACGAGGAGCTCAGCACCTTGCTGTCGTCCGTGCGCACGGAGATCGAGATGGCGCAGATCCTGGGTTATGGCAAGAAGGCGGACTTCAAACCCATCTTCGATCAGGTGAAGTCCATTGAGCAAAAGTCGGCTGGTGGCAAAAGCGGCAAGGGATGGTTCGACGAGTTGAAGACGCGCATCCAAAAGCTGTTTTGAGGTGATGAAGGGGCTGACTGCTCTGTCGGTCAGTCTCGCGATGTTCGCATTCAGCCCCAATAGATTCGCCTATTTTCACTATCTCATACGAGGCATATCACCATGAATGAGCAAACACCGAATCCCAATGCGACGAACGAAGGAATAAACGAACAGGCCGCGGTAAGCAGCCTTCCTGTCAGTCCAGAGTCCAAGCCTGAAGTCGTCACGGAGGTACAGCCTGAGGTTCAGAAAGAAACGGACTCGCAGGCGGCAGACAAACGTAAACAAGTCCTCGATGAGGCAGTCTCGGCCTTGTCGCTGACCAAATCAGCGCTGGCCGCACTTGACGGCAAGGACACTGCACGCGCATTGGCAACGCTGGCCGAAGTGACGGGAAAGCTGGAGCTGATCGTCGCGCGCGAACCCACGCTCGCCCTGGCCGGCGTTGATGTGCGCACCATCGTGCACGACTTGTTCGCCAACACGGAAACCATTGAGGCGATGACCGACGAGGCGCTGGATGCCCTCAAACATGGCGAGGTGCAACAGGCTCGCCACGTGCTGGCTTTGCTGGCCAGTGAAATCGTGATCACGGTCACCAACATCCCTTTGGCGTCCTATCCCGCAGCCGTGAAGGCAGTCGTGCCGCTGATCGATCAGGGCAAGATCGAAGAAGCCAAAGCCGCGCTGCAGTCAGCGCTCAGCACGCTGGTCGAGGAGCGCAGCGTGCTTCCGCTGCCCGTCCTGCGTGCGAAGCTGCTCCTGAAGCGCGCCGAGCCTCTGGTAGAAGATGGTCAGCGCAGCGAAGCATCCAATGAGCGCCTGGAGACATTGTTGAACGAAGCCCGGCAGCAGTTGGAAATGGCAGAACTGCTGGGCTATGGAAAAAGGAAGGACTTTGAGCCCCTGTACGCTGAACTCAAGAAAATCAAGGAAAAGACGGGAGGGGGAGGCTTCGGAAAAGGCTGGCTCGATGAAGTCAAGGCAAAACTGTCCAAGTTGTTCTGAAACCGCTGGAGAGGGGGCGCATAGCGCCCCCTCTCTTGTCCCATGAGTGTTTGATTTTTTATTTTGTATAGATCTTTAGGAGATATTGCATGAACACAGACACCAACGCCAATTCCAATGCGGATGACCCCACCAAAGCACTGTGTTCGCTGAGCCAAAATTGGTGGCTTTTTGTGCTGCGCGGTGTCTTGGCATTGATTTTTGCAGCCCTCGCGTTCTGGATGCCACAATCGGCTCTGTTGGCCATGACCATCATGTTCGGCGCATTTTCCTTGGTCAATGGCGCGTTCAACTTGTTTGCAGCGGTGCGCCATATCCAGAAAAAAGAGCGCTGGGGCTGGTTGTTGTTCAGCGGCATTGTCGGCATACTTACGGGCGTCGTCGTCCTGGTTGCTCCTTGGGTCGCCACGATAGTCTTGGCTTCTTTTTTATGGGCTAGCGTGGGCTTCTGGGCGATTTTCACCGGTGTGCTGGAGATATCTGCCGCCGTTCGGCTGCGTCGGGAAATCAAGGGTGAAATCTGGCTTGCCCTCAGTGGACTGCTCTCGATTATCCTTGGTGCTATCGTCTTGTGGATATTTTTTACCCGTCCGGTCGAGTCATTCGTGGCCGCAGGCTGGCTGTTGGGTTTCCATGCGGCAGTCTATGGCGTCACGCTTTTGTTCTTGAGTTGGCGTCTTCGCAAAACGCGCCTGGGGTAAGAGCGTGCCAAACCAAAATCTATGGATATGAGCATCCTCGATTCATGCCTCCATAGAAATGACATCGAAGGAGTCATACATGCAGATACAATATAGCTATCGAGCTATCGACAAAGAGTTTCATGAACCTTGGCAGAGAGCTTTGGGAAATGTGATCGAGCACGCCCTCAAGCCATTGCTCGACAAACACACTAAAGATTCAGCGCGACTTCAAATCGTCCTTGATCGCGACAAGATCAAGCGGCAATTTCTGGCCAGTGGCTATATGCACCTGCCCGGCAAAAAGATTGTCAGTGTTACTGCATCACATGACGAGCTGACGCCCCTCGCGCAGATGCTCGCACAGTCGTTGTTCCGTCAGGCCAAGAAGCATTTTGACCGACTGCATGCTCAGGATCAAATCAAGCGCAAAGCACGACGCGAGCGCTTGCGCGAGCTCAAGGTGCGGATTGCCGCAAAACCCGCATCAGCCGCCCATGAGGCCGAGGTGATCCGAATGCCTCTACTGTCGAAACTTGAGGCTGTCGCAAGGCGTGAGCTGGCTTATCTGCGGGCCGTCGGCGATTTACCGCGCGATTATCCGACGCTGCGCGACGTGGTGGATGAAGCGATTGTCCGAGCTAAGGTGGAATGGCAATCCGTGCCGGGGGAAAAAGAGGCTTACACCGGTCTTTTGAAGCATCTGTTCGCCGTCCTGGATAACGAAGTGGCAAGCAGCCGGCAATTTGGCGAATTCGTTTCTCTGGACGCGCCGGTCGAACCGGATGCCCAAGACGTGGCCGAGGCCATGGTGGAAGAGGAAATCTTCGAATTTTATCAGCACGATGACACACTCAAGCTGGCCGATATTTTCGCTGGCAGTCAGCATCCCGATGTCGCAACGATCGCGGAACAGGAGGAGCTGATTGATCGGACGAGCGAGTTCGCTTTTGCATTTGACCTGCTGAAGGACATGCCGCGTTTGTGGCGGCGCATTTTTCTGCTTATCCGTGTGGACGGGCTGAATGCCAGCAGCGTCTCTGAAATCCTGCTGATTCCTAGTAAGGAAGATGCTGTCCGAAGGTGGCTCATGCAGGCCGAAGCATTCATCGCTGCTCATCTGGAAGAGGCCGGAGTAAGCAAAAACGGGAACGATTGGCTCCAAGGCGTTGATTGGTCGGCATTGTCTGTGACCCGAAGCGAGGCAGCCTCACTGTGGTCCAAGGAGGCGAACCATGAAGAATGATCTTCACCTCGTCTGCCCGCATTGCCAGTCCATCAACCGCGTACCGACTGCGAAGCTATCGGAACATCCCAACTGTGGCCGCTGCCAGCAGCCCTTGTTCACGGGCGAGCCCATCGAGTTGACCACGGCGACGTTCTCGCGCCACGTGGAGCGCAGCGATCTGCCGCTGCTGGTCGATTTCTGGGCGCCATGGTGCGGGCCGTGCAAGATGATGGCGCCACAGTTCCAGCAAGCGGCGCACCAGCTCGAACCGAGGATCCGGCTGGCGAAGGTGAATACCGAGGCTGAGCCCCACCTGGCCGCGCAGTTCGGTATCCGCAGCATCCCGACGCTCGCCCTGTTCCAGGGTGGGCGGGAGATCGCCCGTCAGGCCGGCGTGATGGGCGCGCAGGACATCGTGCGCTGGACGTCGACGCAAGTGGGACGCTGACCGATGCAGGGCTTGCTCGGCACTACGCTAATCCTGCTGGCGGCTTGCAGCCTGGCGGCGATGGCGACGGCGGCGTTCAGAGTGCCCGCCTTGCTGGGGTATCTCTCTGTCGGCGTTGTACTGGGCCCCTCAGTCATCGGCGTGATCGCGCCGGGGGAGACGCTGAGCTTTCTGTCCGAGCTGGGCGTGGCGCTGCTGTTGTTCATGGTCGGACTGGAATTCTCCCTCGGAGACTTCTGGCTCGCCCGCAGGACGGTGCTGATGGCGGGCGCTCTGCAGATGATCGCCGTGGCCCCGCCGCTGATCCTGCTATTGATGTGGCTGGGGCAGCCCGGCCAGAGCGCCGCGCTGCTCGGCACTGCGGCGGCCATGTCGTCCACGGCGCTGGTCAGCCGACAACTGGCCGACCAAGGCGAGCTCACCACCCGCCACGGACGCAGTGCCATCGCCGTGCTGGTCTTTCAGGACCTGGCCAGCGTGCCCCTGCTGGCCTTGCTGGCGATCTGGGCGCGCGGCGAGTCGCCGAAGATCGAGCATGTGCTGCTCGAAGTATTCGGTGTGCTGCTGCTGTTCGCGGCAGCGGCCCTCGCCTCGCGCCGTCTGTTGCATGGCCTGCTGGGCTGGGTGGCACGGCGGGGCCACGAGGAATCGTTCGTGCTCGTCTCCTTGTGCGTGGTGGTGGCTGCCGCCGCCGCTGCGCACGCGGTCGGCGTATCCGCCGCCCTGGGGGCCTTCCTCGCCGGGATGGTGCTGGGCGAGAGCGACTTCCGGCACCACATGGAAAGCCACCTCAGGCCGTTTCGCGATGTGTTGTCGGGCGTGTTCTTCGTGACCATCGGCCTGCAACTGGACGCAGCACAGATTCTTTCGGCACCGCTGGCGGTGCTGGCGTGGCTGGTGGTGCTGGTACCGGTCAAGATCCTGCTCAATACGCTGGCCTTGCGGGCGACGCGCCTGTCCGCCCTCGATGCCTGGCGCACGGGCATAGCGTTGGGGCACGGCGGCGAGTTCGCCCTGCTGTTGTTGGGCACGGTCTTGCAGCAGCATCTGATCCCCGCGACCGTCGTCCAACCCATGCTGGTCGCGCTGGTGCTCAGCATGGCCCTGGCACCGCTACTGATCCGCCATCACGATGTACTTGCCCGGTTCTTGAGCCGCACCGGCGGCGTCATTCAGCCACCCCAGGCTGAAGAAGTCGAGATCGCCGCGCAGACGACGCGATATCGAGACCATGTCATCATTTGCGGCGCGGGCGAGCTTGGCCTGACAGTCAGCGAGATTCTTCGCCACGCCGGCGTGGCGCATCTGCTGCTGGAGGCGGACGCGCAGAAGGTCGAGGCCGCGCGTGCCGCCGGCGCGCCGGTGTTCCATGCCGATGCCAGTCGGCCCGATACCTTGCTGGCTGCCGGCTTGACGCATGCGCACTTGGTGGTGCTGACGTTCGCCCATGCCCAGCAAGCGTTGCGCATCGCCCAGGCGATTGCCGAGCACCGTCCGGCGCTGACCTTGTGGGTGTCATGCAGAAGTACGACCGCGGCCGATGCATTTCGCGCCATGCCCAACGTGCGCGTGTATCAGCAATCCTTTGCCGCAGCTATTGGGCTGGCGGAACAGGTGATGTCGACGCTTGGCATGTCGACCGAGCTGATTGAAGGACACATCAGCGCAATGCGCCGCCGTCTCGACAGCAGCCGTTTTCCAGGGAGTTCATCGTCATGAAATCAACACGCCTTAACCCATTTCAGGTCTTACGTGACCAATTGGCCATCATGAGTTTTTACGAGCGCTTCGAGCAGGTCGTCGCGCTCGTGCTGTCGGCGGTGATCGCCGTCATCATCGTGGTGTCGCTGTTCCAGCTCATCTCCATCGTCTTCACGCTGCTGGTTCTAGATGCCTTCAATCCCCTGGACCACGAGGTATTCCAGAGCGTGTTCGGCATGATCATGACGCTCTTGATCGCGATGGAGTTCAAGCATTCCATCGTGCGCGTGGCGCTGCGTCGGGACAGCATCATCCAGGTCAAGACGGTGGTCCTGATCGCGCTGATCGCACTCTCCCGCAAGTTCGTGATCCTCGACTCCGACGCGAGCCCCGCAAAGATAGCCGCGCTGGCAAGCGCCACGCTGGCTCTGGGTGCGACCTACTGGCTGCTGCGCAAGCGCGGCGACCGCGCCGCCGAGACCTCTGAGCATGACCCGTCATCATCCCAGTGATCCGCGCACGGCGCTCTTGCAACACCGCTGGCTCAACCGCCTGCAGACCGGGCTGTTGGTCCTGACCCTGGTCGGGATCGCAGCCGCAGCAGGGAGACTGCCGTTTGGGGAAGGCTGCCTGTGGCTCGCGCTGTTTGCCGTTGCAGGTGCGTTGCTGCTGGAACCGGTAGCCGCGTCGGCGCTGAGCTTGCGCCTGTACCGCGTACGGGCCTTGCACCCGCAAGAAGCCCACGAGATGTGGGCCCTGTTGCGCGAGCTGCCCGCCCGTGCCGGTTTGCCCGCCACGCCGGTGCCGCACTATGTGCCCAGTGCCGTCGTCAACGCCTTCGCCACCGGGATCGAAGCAGGAGGCATCGATCGCCCTCACCGATGGCCTGCTGCGCAGCCTGAGCCCACGCGAGCTGGCGGGTGTGCTCGTGCACGAGGTCGCGCACATCGCTAATGAGGATCTGCGTGTCATGGGGCTGGCGGATTCCAACAGTCGCCTCACGAGCCTACTGGCCCTTATGGGACAGATCGCGATCCTGCTCAGCCTGCCCGCGCAGCTGGTTGGCGCGGCGGAGGTCTATTGGCCTGGTCTATTGTTATTGGCCGCATCGCCCCAGCTGGCCCTGCTCGCACAGCTCGGCTTGTCTCGCGTGCGTGAGTTCGACGCTGACCGCCTTGCGGCGGAACTGACTGGCGACCCGCAGGGGCTGGCGTCCGTGCTGGCAAAAATCGAGCGGGTCAGCCGCTCCTGGCGTGCCTGGCTATGGCCGGGATGGGGCAATCCCGAGCCCTCCTGCTTGCGCACGCGTCCGGCAACGCAAGAGCGCATCGCACGCCTGCTGACGTTGGCGCCTGGGCCAGCATCAGCGTTGCCACTCCGCGCGCCCCATTTTTTGCCGGAATCCGCTTTGGCGACGCGCCCACCGCGCTGGCGCCCGAGCGGGCTGTGGCGCTGATTGCCCATCAACAGGAGACGTCTCATGGCCTATCTCGACCCGTACCAACGCCCTGCGCCGGACCGCTTCGTCCGGCGCGGGCTCTTCATCACCGCCTGCATTGCCGCGCTCATGCTGCTGTGGCAGTTTCTGCCCGCCATCGAGGCATGGTTCAGTCCGCGCGAGGCAGCAGAACGCACCGTGATGGCGCGTGGCGATCTGGCGGCGGACGAGAAAACCACCATCGAACTGTTCGAAAAATCGCGCGCCTCGGTGGTCTACATCACCACCGCGCAATTAGTACGCGATGTCTGGACGCGCAACGTGTTCTCCGTGCCGCGCGGCACTGGCTCGGGCTTCATCTGGGACGACGCCGGCCACGTCGTCACCAACTTCCACGTCATCCAGGGCGCGTCCGAAGCCACCGTCAAACTGGCCGACGGCCGCGACTACCAGGCCGCGCTGGTGGGGACGAGCCCCGCGCACGACATCGCCGTGCTCAAGATCGGCGTCGGTTTCAAGCGCCCGCCGGCCGTGCCGGTCGGCACCAGTGCCGACCTCAAGGTGGGTCAGAAGGTGTTCGCTATCGGCAACCCCTTCGGCCTGGACTGGACGCTCACCACTGGTATCGTCTCCGCGCTCGACCGCTCGTTGCCGGGAGAAGCGGGCGGCCCGGCCATCGATCACCTGATCCAGACCGACGCCGCCATCAACCCCGGCAATTCCGGTGGCCCGCTGCTCGATTCGGCTGGGCGGCTGATCGGAATCAATACCGCCATCTACAGTCCGTCTGGCGCCTCGGCCGGCATAGGCTTTGCGGTGCCGGTCGATACCGTCATGCGCGTGGTGCCGCAACTCATAAAGACCGGCAAGTACATCCGTCCGGCACTGGGCATCGAGGTGGATGAGCAGATCAACGCGCGTCTGCAGGCGCTGACCGGCAGTAAGGGCGTATTCGTATTGCGCGTGACGCCGGGCTCGGCGGCGCACAGGGCCGGGCTCGTCGGCGTCGAGGTCACCGCAGGCGGCATCGTGCCCGGCGATCGCGTTATCAGCATCGACGGTATCGCCGTCGACGACGTCACCACATTACAGGCCCGGCTAGACGACAAGAACGTTGGAGATGTTGTGGTCTTGTTAGTGGAGCGGGCCGGCAAGACTCGCGAGATGCTTGTGGAACTACAACCGGGAGTTTGATGGAAAGTGGGTCATGGATCTGCACAGCGAAGCAGCCAAGCGACTTCAGCCTTGCGCCGAACTACGAGCCCTAGCTAGGGATGGTCTGAAGTAGCCCTGTATTTCCGGCTGACTTCAGCCACTGCTGATTTTGAAAGCGGTGAACCGATCAAAAACGATCGGATCACCCGCTCATTTCGGTGCTTTCAGCCGTCGCGAGCACCTTGCGACGGCCATTTTCCGCATTACAGGCGCACCTCTCCTGCGCTTGCCAGCAAATGTCGGCGGGCCATCCATAGGTTCGACAGGGCAAACAGCGTCACCAGTTGTGCAGTGTTCCTCACCAGCCCTCGGAAACGTACCTTGGTGTAGCCGAACTGCCGCTTGATCACGCGAAACGGGGGCTCTACCTTCGCTCGCACTTGCGCCTTGGCCTTCTCGATCTTGCGCTTGGCTTTGTACAGGGCGCTGCGTTTATCGAGCATCTTGTAGGTGCTGCGGCGTGCTGCGACCTGCCAGATCACTTCTCGGTCGGCATGCTCGGAGCGCTTTTCGACGCCGGTGTAGCCGGCATCGGCGCAGACGACGTTCTCGTCGCCGTGCAGCAGCTTGTCGACCTGGGTGACATCCGCCACGGTGGCTGCCGTGCCCACCACGCTGTGTACCAGCCCCGATTCATCATCAACGCCGATGTGCGCCTTCATGCCAAAGTAATACTGGTTCCCCTTCTTGGTCTGGTGCATTT
>ERZ1034969.742-NODE-742-length-16999-cov-9.029037_pt1 | contig 16999 bp, 23 predicted proteins | sample MGYA00520624_ERZ1034969 | MGnify/ENA primary metagenome ERZ1034969 (study PRJEB33766, sample SAMN09781776) | gut metagenome | biome: gut microbiome | host: Homo sapiens | place: Madagascar | study: EMG produced TPA metagenomics assembly of the PRJNA485056 data set...
ATTTAATATTGCAAATTTTGATGTATAGAATTTTAAAACCTGACAATAAAATAAAGAGAATAAGCGGAAAATTTTATTTATTTTTATAAACGGGCTGGAAAAATATACGAAAGATTTGCAAGAGCTAATAATTTAGTATGGCGAAAGTAACAAAACTGCAATTCGCTGAGAGAATAATAGGCGTTAATCTTGCAGTATTTAAGCTGGATATTTTCAATATCTGCAGTTAAAACGCAAATATTCGATGCTAAATCTTGAAATGCGCGAAGATAAATCAGCACTTTAAAAGCCAAATTCAAGCTAATGTAAGAGCGTAGATGGATGGTTGCCATGGTGGACACAAGAAAATTACTTGTATCCACCAGACAGAACCCGGCGTATCGGTCAGCTCGTTCTCATCTGTTCATCGCAAACTTTTTCAGCGCCAAAATCAATTATTTATCTCTTGATGCGCAAGCAAAGCAGCCCCCACAATCCCAGCACTATTGCGCAATTCAGTTGGCACAATCGGTGCACGAGTATCAATAAAAGGTAAAAGCTTTTTATACTTCTTCGAAATTCCATCACCAATAATAAATAAATCTGGGCTGAAAAGAAGCTCATAATAACGGAAAATTATCTGAAGTCGCGCTGCCCATTCCTCATAAGAAAGTCCGTCACGCTCAAAAACGCCAGAAGAAGCCCACTTCTCAGCCTCCTGACATCAGCCAAAATCACGTGACCAAGCTCAGAATTCGGCAAAAGCACACCATTATGCACAAGCGCTGAACCAATACCAGTACCCAAAGTGAGCACAATAATTGTGCCATTATGCCCATGAGCTGCGCCAAAATACACTTCCGCATATCCGGCTGCGTCAGCATCATTGATCACCGTGACAGGACGTTTGAGAGTTTTACTTAAAAGCTCACTTACTACGAGCACACTGAATTGATACCTTTGCGCAAAACTAGGGTTTTGCGCAAAGGTGCGCACAAAATTTGAAAACGCGCGCAAAATCTAAAAGTCCAAAAATAGGGCTGACTACCTGGGTGGTGGTCAGCCCTATTGTTTGCGTGCTGCTAATAGCTATCTGCAGAAATCTCTATTTTGGTGGTTAATACCCAAAATGTGTGTAATTTCTGAGCGTGTTGGGGGGGGGGATTGGCCTGCCCAGCCTTTGCGGATGTGTAGAGATCCGTTTTGGTATTTGGGGTTGTAGTCGATGGCTTTGTCCCATAGTTTCGGGCCTGGTTTTGGTTGTTTGGCCTCTGGTTTGGGGTCGGGTTTTAGGTGGTGGGGTTTGAGTGGGTATTCGCTGTGGAGGTAGCACCACCATTCGGTGGCTTTTTTCATGTGGGGCTCGGATAGTCCGTGGTGGTTGTAGATCAGGGTTTTGATGGCGGCGTTTATAGCACCTTCTAGCTCGTTAGTGGTGGCAGGTAGTGTGGTGGTGGCTTGTTTGTTCAGAGTCGGGTCTAGGAAGGTGAACAGGGTTGCTTTCCTGGTTTGTTTGGCGAGTAGGTTGTAGGCTCTGCGGGCTTTTTGGTGGGTGTACCACCATTGCTGGTTCTACCATTCTTCTTAACGCCCGCCTCGCCGCAGGTGGGACACTTTCTTCTACTTGGTTTACGAGCCATAAACCAAGCAAAACCCGCTCTGTAACACACCTCCAGCAAATGTCAAGCATGCTCACAAAATAAGCCTAAAAAGCTAACCAAACCCCAAATTGCAAGGCGCCACCAGCAAAAACACCAAAATAAAGACACAAAAAATGTTACTTAGCCCCTAATGCTCGAAATGTGCGACAATTAAGACGTGTATCACCTTCAGATTTAGATTTCTTTATACGCTATTCAGCTCGCTCCACGGCATCTTCAGCCCACGCAGTGTTTCACCGTCACATATCAACTCACTGACCTAGTAACCTAACCGACCATCAGAGCAGACTAGGAGTTCCAATGACCGCTCTACTCATCATCATCGCCATTCCCGTGGTTCTTGCACTGGCAATTGTCGGCTGGGCAATCGCCACCTACAACAGCTTCGTTAGCCTGCGTGAGCTGGTGCGCAATGCAATGGGTCAGATCGCAGCGCAGATCGAATCTCGTTGGGACGCGATTTCCTCGCTGATCAACGCAGCTCGCCAGTACGCCGAATTCGAGTCGTCCACGCTGACGAACATCACCGCGCAACGCCGTCCGCTGACCACTCGGTCCTCGGTGAATGACGTGACCGCCGATGATGCAAACTTTGCGACCGTACTCAGCGGGATCAATGCGCTGGCAGAGAACTACCCGGAGCTCAAGACGTCCGAGGTCTACATCAACGCGATGAACGCCGTCCGCGAGTTCGAAAACAACGTTCGTTCCGCGCGCATGATCTACAACGATTCGGCAACGAAGCTGAACAGCAAGGTTCTGTCGTTCCCAGCCATGATCATCGCCAAGATGTTCGGCTTCCACGAAGAGGTCTACTTCCAGAACACCGCATCAAAGGCAGAGATGCCGTCCTGGTGACACTCGCTTAAAGGCTTCCGCGTCCGATCGTCCGATCTGGCGCGATGGTCTTGTACCCAGTCACGGACTCAAGGAGCCAAGGAGTATCTCATGTCCCCCACGCCTCTTCGTCGAACACTTTTACTGGCGCTGATTGTCAGTGCATGTGCATTCTTTGGCTGGATGTGTGCCCCGTCTGCATCCGCCGCCGAAGACGAAAACCGGATCCAGGACCTCGCGATTGTCGCTGAGATCCAGCCTGATGGTTCGGCGATCATCACCGATACGCGCACGTTCACTGCGGTTAGTGGCACCGAGCATTACATTTCGCTGGGCAATCTTGGTCCTTCTACCGTGAAGGGTTTTGTCGTCGAGCTCGACGGTCAGCGCCTCACCAACGTTGACGACTGGAATATCGACGCGTCCCTCGAAGAGAAAGCAGGCAAGTCCGGCATTCTGCAGACCGACATCGGCTACGACCTCTGTTTCGGCTTCGGTTCATACGGCCAGCACGAGGTGACGATGATGTACACCGTCACTGACTTCGTCAAGCAATTAAACGATGGAACCCAAGCGATCTACTGGGAATTCTTACCGAAGAACTCGACGCCTACCGACAATGCAACCGTGTACGTCACGGACTCACAAGGCTATGAGTTCGACGATGCCACAACGAAGATCTGGGGCTTCGGCTACCACGGCGAGAGCGCGATTGATCCCGATGCTCTTTCTCTCACCGCTGAAGGTGGCACTAGCGAATCTGACCATCTTGTCATGCTCGCTGAGTTTTTTGAGGCTCCTTTCACTGCGCCCCATTCGTTGGATATGAGCGCAACTGACCTTGAAGAAAAGGCGAAGGATGGGTCGGTCTGGGAAGAAGGGATGATCGAAAGCCTGAAGAACCTCTGGGTGACCGACAAGCTTGGTTTCATTAAAGTAGTCGGCGCTATGGCGCTCGTCGGATTCTGCGTTCTCCTCGGCGTGTTTGGTCTCATCTTCAGTGGTCTGATAACCGCGAAGACAAACAAGGTCTCCGCGAAGCGCGACGATCCATGGAAGCCGAACTTTTTCCGTTCTCACGCAGGTAAGGGGGACTATTACCGCGAGGTTCCCTACAACGGTCCCCTCTCGGACGTTGCCTCAATGGTGGGCTCGACGATGCCCGGCCTGCTCAACGCTTACATGCTTGGCTGGATTCGTTCTGGCCGAATGATGATGGTGCCGAACCCGGATCCGAAGAAGCGCAAGCCGAAGCATCAGTCCTGGCAGTTCACCGACACGGGCCAGCCGTTTGAAAACAGTTTTGAAGAGCAGATGTGGAACCTGTTGTTCTACAAGGACATTGACCCGAAGAAGTCGAAGAAACAGAAGCGCCTCGAAAAGGCTACTCAGGCGAATGCCACGCTCGGTCAGCCCGACGGATTCGCGCCCACGACCGACGCATACTCCGGACAAGCGAGCGCGGTCTCGTCACGCACGAAACTGCTGACTACCGCAGACTTTGAATCTATCGCCACGCGCCAGCACGAAAAGATGAAAACGTGGGCGAAAGAAGTGAAGGCGCACTCTGAGCAGTTTGTCGAGGCCTGCGGGTGGACACGCATCGAGGAAAAGCGCGTCTACATGTCGAAGATCGATGCCCTAGTGATTACGGACGCCGGCCAGCAGTTCGTCGACAACGTCGAAGGACTGCAGAATTACCTATCAGACTTCTCACTCCTCGCTGAACGCGAGGCTGTGCAGGTGAACCTCTGGGGTGATTACTTCCGGTGGGCGGCATTCCTCGGCATTGCCGACGAAGTGCGCAGCCAGCTATTGAAGGTAGCACCGAAGCTGGGCGATTCTCTGGATGGCATCGACCTCAACACGCTCTACTACGTGACCTTCGTGTCCACCCACTTCGATTCCGAAGTCCGCAGTGCCCAGAGTGCCGCGGCACGTGCGGCGTCGGGCGGTGGAGGTTCATCGTCGTGGGGCGGCGGAGGTGGCTCCTTCGGTGGTGGCAGTGGCGGAGGTATTCGCTAAGCCACGTTTGATGAAGGCGGGAGTGCTCATCGGGTTGGGTGCTCCCGTTTTCGTATTCACGAGGCCACTGGCGACGTTTTCCTTCATGCATCGTAAAAAATTAAGTATGGAACATGCAGATAAAAGTGACGAATATGTCTCCACAGAAGACATTGTTGATGAGGAGTTCAAACCTTCTGAAGAGGAGACGAACTGTGTCAAGCGGGAAGTCGCTCGCATGCGAGAGTCCGTATCAGGTCTCTCGCTTGATGATCTGAAGAGTGGAGACTGGTTCGCTAAGCTCCTAGCGTTCTCTATGAATCAATATGTGACACAAGTCGATGCGGATTATTTCAAAGAAAAGTATCCGAACCTCCCACCCAATGCTGTCGTAGATGCCCGAATCAAGATGGCAGCACAAACTATGCAGCCATCGAGGGTGCACTAAGCTCAACGGCTTATACCAGTGCTGTTGCTGCCACGATTGGCTCTGGTAGTGGCGCTTCCCCACTGACGTTGCCTGCAGGCGGCGCGAGTTTTATTGTCGACATGAGCTACACGTCATACTTGCAGCTACGCATGACCTATGACATCTCAGTTCTCTACGGCCTCCCACTGAATCTCCATGACCCAGACGACATATGGAAACTAGTCAAGCTGGCATTTTGTATCAAAGCAGGTGGAGCCGTCATGAAGGGACTACCCGCTTTCATCCGTCTAGCCATAAAGAAGTTTTTCAGCGGCTCTACTCTTGCAGCGGTTAAGAGCTTTCCGGTTGTTGGAAAACACCTTCTGCAACGCAACATCATCAAGTTCACCATCCTGGGCATAACTATTCCCGTGACAACCATTGTAAACCGATGGACTACAAAAGCAGCAGGCACGCACGCCAAAAGCCTGATTCGAAGACAAGCCCAAATTATTGAAGCCGCCCAACGCATCGTTGCCCAAACAGACAACATTGAGGCAGTTCTGGCTACACTGTGGTGGATCATCAACATAGACGAGGACGTCAAAGATGAAGAACGTCTACTCCTGCATTACCTTACTGTCGCTGCTGAACAAAACACTGATAATGGTGAGGAATACCTGCGCTACATCGATTCATTCAAGAATCAGATCGAGGTAGATGAAGATAATTTGTGGTCACGAATCAAGGGTATTTCCCAAGAAGAGGCGCAAAGCCTCTACCGGGCCGCGGTCATCGCATCCGCAGTAGACGGCAAAATTAGCAAACAGGAACTCAAGCTCCTGGAGCTACTCGCTGATCGTCTTGGCATTCCCTATAATACGCAATTGATCGACGAGATTAAGCGCCAGTGGAAATAACGCCATACAACCACGCTGTCCAAGGAAGATTTAGTAAGAATCAGACCTAACTAGACTTCAAAAACAAGTAGCTCTCGTTCGTCATAGACATTACCACCTATTTGACCGCTTCCTTTTCGGATGGCTCGGTCGGGGGCCATGATGGTGGCGACGACGCCGTCGATCTTCTCGGTGGATTTTTGTTTGTCGGGTTTGATGTTTCCTGCTGGGTCGGTGCGTACGTGGATGTTGTCGATCATCCAGGCCAGCACCGAGTGCCTGCCATGGGCAAGCTCGCCCTCCAACGCTAACTTCATCGTGGGGACATTCTTTGAAGCCTTGCCCAAACGGCACCACCGTGAAACCAGCATCCTCAAGGTTTTGGCTCATGTGGATCGCACCCACCGGTCGAAAGCGATTTCTCGGATATTAAACCGGGTGCCAAGATCCTCATGCTTGTATTGTTGACACGCACGCACAGCAAATACAGCTACACACAGCCATCGCCACGCAGTATCCGAATTGTCGACACATTCGTACACATCAAATACTCCTGTCAGAGCGCAGAGGTTTTCTAAAAAATCACAGATTAAGTGTCACGAGAGGTTAGCGGAAAGGTGTCAGCGGAGACTGACCTCAGTGCTGTACGCAAGATGGTCAGATTTTTTAAGCAGAATCGACTGACAAGATCTTGTTTTCATACTAGAGGAAACGAGAATATGGTCGATAGGTGTACGAAGGAAGTTCGGTAATTGCGCAGGCCATGTCCCAGTTTGCCAATGTGAACAGTGTTCTTGCGAATCGATCAATACTGCACGCGCAGCGAGCTTTCCATGCCGCAGGGTAGCGTTGAAGTCTCCTGCTAGGATTATCGGCTTATTGGAGGATTCAGCAAACTCTACTACTCGACTCACATCTTCGCGCCATTGCTCCATCAACCTGGGCAACGGTGGTGCGCAGTGGATGCCAAGAATGATCGGAAGGCTAGGGTCTTCGAACTCAATGGCGACCGTTCCAAAAGATGTTGCAGGGCCGTGCAACTGTTTCGCTTCACCCAACGTCCTGTTAATCAATATTGTTGTTGGGGCGATCTGCCCGTCGTAGGTTCTCGTGAAACCTGTTTCGAGGGGTTCAAATGCAACACTATCGAATCCCACAGTTCTGGCTACACGTCTTGCGTCCATCAGAGTTGTCTCGGGTAAGACAATCACATCGGGAGTAACCTCGTCAAGGAGTTCTTGCAAAACAGCATTGGTTAGCATCGAACCTGAATTAAATGTAACCACGGTTAGAACACGCTTGAAGTTACCTTCCGATGATGGAAGGCTCCGGAGTAGACCATGAGGGAACACGATTAGTGCAATGCCAACCAGAGCCACGGTCAAGGAAACGACAGCGGCGAGGAGCTTGGAGCGTCTCCTCCAGCACAAGCCAAAAGCTATAAATCCAACAACAATGAGCCCTGCGCCAGTGGCGAGAGGAAAGGCTAGAAGTTGAGCAAACACCATGGTGGTGCTCACCATCTGAGAGAACCCAAACTCGGGCCAGAGAGCAACTACTAGACCCGAGCATGCCATCGCAAATGTGAAGACAAATAGAGCCACAGGCCAAAACGACCGTCTTGAAGCCTTAGCGTTTAAATTGTCGTGGACTTCTTGCATAACTACCTATGCTACTATTTTAGCGTCATCAGCTTGCCGTTATGGGCGAGCCATTCGCAGCGGTTAGAGGCGCTGTTGTATGTCTTGTAGCTCTTACCGACCGATCTACCAGTTGCCTTATTTGCCAAATCCATCGACTTGTCGGATCCAGAAGATTCCGATTCATGGCGATCGCCGAAGCCCTTAGCTTCGTCTTTACCCATGTCGATCGTCATTCGAGCACTCCAGTAGCAGTGTCGGTACGCGTCACCTTTACCTAGGTATAGGGTCGAAGTATCAAATTTCTTCTTTGCACGAGCAAGCGCATCATCGGCTGCCGACTTTGCTGATCGGCACTTGTCTAAGTTCCAAGGTTTTGCGCAGAACTTTGCTTCTGCGGCATTCATTCCACCGGGATAGTAGCCATACCGGCCGTGAGTGGAGACTCTGGCGGGTGCCGGATCCCCAACATCCAGGGAGTCTAGGCTGAACTGTTCGATTTCATCCTCAGTCAGTCTGTATGAGATTTCAGTTGGCTGACTGGCCCTATTCTCGGTTTCTGTTGCCCACAACGGGGAAGTACTCATGGTAAAAGCCAAGCACATGGTCGCTGCAATTAAGGTTGTTGATGCCCCAATCCGCTTCATGAAAGTCTCCTTTGACCCGATGGCAAAAAATTTTCTCGAAAATACCAGATGTACGTTTGCCCTGTCAAAGCAATGTGTGTAAAGCGTTATTCACTTTCTGTGACGGTAAACTATCGGAGCTCGCCGCCACCTGTCGTCCTCGCGAGCAGTCTTGGCCGAGTGGCGCAGCTTGCACAACGCGCCTGCAGGTTGGTCTCGTCATGCGTGCAGCAACGCTCGAGCGGAACGATGTGGTCAACCTCCTGGAAGAGTAATATGTCAGATCTTTTACAGTTCTCACAGAGTGGATGGGCAACAATATAGCGCCCGCGAATCTTTCGCTGGGCGTGGTTGTAGCGCTTGTTGATCGCTGGGTCACGCTGATACCCGATTGCGGTCAAAATAAGTAATCGGGAGTTCGAGCTGGTGAGCCCAGGAGGTTTCTGCTTTCATGCCTGGCGAGACACGCGGCGTATACACCCACATTGCTTCGCACTTACTCAGCAGCACGCGACCCATGAACATGGCAAGCTCGCGATCCCACGAATCGGTATCATCCATAAACTGCGGAAACAGCAGGTGAGGAGCGAGTGGGATACGGCGGCAGCGCACCGCATAGGCAGATAAATCCCTCGCCAGCTCCACGTTCGCTTCTATATCACCGCAGTAGGGCGAGCAAATATAGGTCAAGGGACGGTGACCGAATTCGGATATTTCCACCGCCCGCAGAGCATTGTAAGCGGTGGGGTCTGCGTAGCCTTTAGAATTGCGCCACGGTGTTAAATCATTGATTAGTGGTCGGTCTTTTTGGAGTGTGCTCATTTGGTTTCACCTGCCTCACGTTCAATGACGGGCAAGATCTGGCAGCGGTTTTTCAGCAAGTCGTAGATGAACAGGCGGCCTTTCTGTGTCCAATACGTGTGCATCACCGTCTTGCCGTTCTCCAGCAGGTGGGTTTTGGATTGGGTGTAGCCGCATTTCGCATACTCGGCGTACAGATACCAGATGCCTGACTGCTTGAACTGAATATGTTCATCAGCTAACAGGCGGTTAAGTTTCTTCGCGGATAGCCCGTAGTCTTTAGCGATAGCAGTAATCGGCATCAGGGTTGGTGATTGCAGCACGATATCGTAGTAGGAAACTTTCGGTGCTGCCTCGAGCAAAGCCTGCTCGGCAGTAAGACGCTTGACGCGCTCGGCACGTAGACGCGTGAGCGCTTGTTCGAGCAGTTCATCGTTGTCGAGGATTTCATCGATTGCGTACAGGCCGTGGCGATGAATCGATGGAAGCACCTCATCAAACACCCACGCTTCGAATTTCTCTGCCGCTGGTAGATGGCTGGAGACAATCAGCCGATAAACATCATCCTCGGTAATGAAGCGGGCTTGCTGGATTCCACCTGACATTTCAAGGGGGTAACGAAATGGACCCCCCCTGCAGTGGTCTTGCACTGCCTTATTCAGATTCGTGTATCCCAACGAGCTTGCGACATCATGGTCGCAGAACATGATGGTTCCATCGTGAATGATGGTGCGGATTTGGGCGAACTGGCTGTTTGTGAACACTTGTAGTGTGGAGCCGGTCATTAGCTCTCCTTCCCGTAATTTGCTGGTGAGAGCCATGGGCTGACCCTCTACAAGGAGGGCTTTGAGAAGAGTGAAATATAAACGTGACTTTGAAAATAGGCATGCAAAACCTGATGGGATAGGTGAGAAATTTGCTTAGCTGTTGACGGGATGTGGGTTATGATTGATGCATCAAGACCGGTTCCGCCCGCGAGGGTCCAGGGCCGGTCCTCATCGTTTCTAGGCTCAAGGGAGGTGCCGTCGTGAGCCCGCAGCAGAGCCGACAAGTGCAGGAGGAACGGTTAGCGCATGACGGGCACTCAGTACTGGGATGGATGGTTGACAACATCCACGTGCGCACCGACCCGGCAGGAAACATCAAACCCGACAAACAAAAATCCACCGAAAAGGTCGACGGCTCGTGGCAACCATCATGGCCTTGGATCGAGCTATTCGGGGAGGTAGCTCAGGTGCGGGCGAGTCGGTGTACGACTCGAGGGGACTATTTAGAACTGTAAAATAGATCTTTACGAATGGCGGCGGGTTTGCTGCGGGAGAAGTCCATGAGTAGTTTGCGGGATTGTATTTTTGGGCTGGCGGTAGGCGATGCACTGGGTGTTCCCTACGAGTTCTTGAAACGAGACTCCTTCCTTTGCACGGACATGATTGGGCATGGTTCCCATGATCGGCCTGCTGGCACCTTCTCGGACGATACAGCAATGACGCTAGCCACATGCGATTCGATCCGGGCAACAGGTCGTATAAATGTTACAGATCTGAGGCAGAGATTTGAACAATGGGCATATCTAGGTTTCTACACACCAGACAGGGCAGCATTCGGTATAGGTCAAACAACTCTGCGTGCCCTGGTGAATCGAGCAGGGCAATCTAGCGAGCGAGATAATGGCAACGGTTCGTTGATGCGAATCGCGCCACTGGCTTATACACAAGCTACCAACGAACAGATCCGCAACGTTTCGGCCATCACGCACGCACATGAAATCTCGATGCAAGCGTGCGTCGATTTCGTGAAAATCTTACGGATTGTTGTGTGTGGGGAGGAACCAGATCTCAGCAAGTGGTTAGGTAAGCCCCGCGAACAGATCGAGTCAACAGGATACGTAGTACATACCTTAGAAGCGTCCTTATGGTGTTTCGCAAACACAACGAGCTATGAAGAATGCGTACTCGCGGCAGTGAATCTTGGAGCTGATGCGGATACGACTGCTGCAGTTGCTGGCGCATTAGCAGGTGCTAGGTATGGGATAGAATCGATACCTACCAAGTGGATGGAAACACTGCGCGGTAAAGACCTCATCGAAACGTCTCTATTTTGATCGCCGCCTCAAAGATTCAAGCGTGTGCACTCCTGGAGACTACTCGTGTTCTAGAAGGTGTAGCGCGTCACAGAATTCGTGACCGTTCCACCTGCTATATGCTGGGTGAGTTGGATAATAAGGAGCGTTCTTCGAATAAACGGCTTTTATCGCCGCGTTTGGCTTCTTGAACGTCCTAATCAGCTCTTGGACGGTAGGAATGATGTCGCGTTTCCAAGGGAATTTGCTAGCCTTCGGATTGCCCCACATGAGAATGATATGGTCTGCCTCAGGCACGATCAATTTCATTACGGTGATGGTGATTTTCAAGGAGGAGAGGATCTCATTCTTCCCCGACGAAAGATTCCAGTCGGGTAACTGGCTGCTCTGACCAACTAGCGGGATGAGGTTGATAATGCTCATCCACCGGGCATTGATGGGGCGCTGGCGGTCATCAACTGGGAAACGTTTCAAGATCGCCGCGGTCGTCGGGTCTCCGCCTTGAACCTTAGATGCTGCCGCGAATCTGGTTGCGGTAGAAGGATTGATTCCAACAAACAGAATCTTGGAATGGTTCTCGGAATTCTCAGCAGTACGAAGGAACCACCGCTGACCGTGTGCCATTGGGTCGGCGGGATAAACAAGGCGGCCTGATTCCCAGGCTTGAATGAACCCCTGCTCCGTCAAATTCTCCACCCCCCCCTATTCTTACATAGGAGTGCCCATTTATGAGTTTTCTAGATTAGCTTCGCGGTAATACCGAACGTAAAGCTGAGGATTATCAGCTTTCAAGTATCTACAGTTTCTTTTTCGGCCCCCTACCTCTGAGTGGGAGGTAACTGAACGCTCTGCGATGCAGATGACAGCGGTCTATAGCTGTGTGCGGATTTTGGCTGAGGCTGTCGCGTGCCTGCCGTTTCACGTCTACCGCACAGAGAAAGACGGGTCTAAGATGAAAGCCACCGACCATCATCTGTATAGACTGTTGCATGATGAACTTAACCCTGAAATGACTAGCTTCGTGTTCCGTGAAATCCTCATGACGCATTTGTTGTTGTGGGGAAACGCCTACGCCCAAGTGCTGCGCAATGACCGTGACGAGGTGATCGGGCTATATCCCTTGATGCCCAACTGGATGAACGTTGGCAGAAACGAAAACGGACGCCTCTATTACTAGTACCAGACGTCCTCAGACGAACCATGTGGGAAGTGGGAACGCATCCGGCTCACACCAGCCGATGTGTTGCATATTCTAGGTCTTGGGTTCGATGGGCTGGTGGGCTATAGCCCTGTTACGATGGCTAAGAACGCGATCGGGATGGCACAAGCTTGCGAGGACTACGGCGCGAGCTTCTTCGCTAACGGTGCCGCACCTGGTAGGGTTTTGGAGCATCCGGGCACGATTAAAGATCCCTCTCGGGTGCGCGAATCGTGGCAGCAGACGTTCGGTGGTGCCAAGAACGGCAATAAGGTGGCGGTGTTGGAGGAGGGCATGAAATGCACGCCCATTTCTGCCAGTCCCGAGCAAGCCCAATTCCTTGAGACGAGGAAGTTTCAGATAAACGAGATTACCCGTATCTTCCGCATCCCATCACACATGGTTGGTGATCTTGAAAAATCCAGCTTCTCCAATATTGAACAGCAGAGCCTGGAGTTTGTGAAGTACGCGCTCGATCCGTGGGTGATCCGCTGGGAACAAGCCATCACAAAGACACTTCTGTCCGCGCGTGAGAAGCCTGGCGTGTGTGTGAAGTTCAACGTCGAGGGGTTGCTGCGTGGGGATTATCAGTCACGCATGGAGGGTTATGCGGTGGCCCGCCAGAACGGGTGGATATCAGCCAACGGCATCCGAGCTTTGGAGAACCTCGACCGCATCAGGTCTGAGGACGGCGGGGATCTGTATCTGGTGAACGGGAACATGCTGCCGCTAGCAATGGCCGAATCATACGCTGCTACACCCGATAGTGAAGAACCGCCGGGGTTGCTCAAGAAGAATAAAACAAGACTTTCGGTGGCATACAATAAAATGGGTAGTGACACGGAGGCAATCGCTGGTCAGGCAGATTTTGATGCTAGAGCACACAACATCCTTGAGTATTGTCGTACCCACCCGAACTAGGCGCCTGGCATTCTTCAAGCCATTGAGATAGGGCAGAGAAATCCCCGCCGGATATCCTCCACTGTATTTAAAACACCATGGCAGAAAATGGCATATGGGCTGTCGATTCAGGCAGCAAATTTCAACTCTCACGCGTTTGATAAAATCAGCTCTCTTTCGGCGATTTCCATAGCAGACATTTCTGACGCTTTGTTAGCCTTTGTCAAAAGGGTGCGAGTAACTATCGTCATGATGGAGAGTGCTAGCGAAAAAATTGATCAGATTTTTCTTCAAGTTGAAGAAGAACTAAACTCTTCGAACTCAGGAAGTGAAATCGCAGCGTTGTTTGGATTCGCCCTAGACCAGTTGGATGATAGTAGAAATGTACTATCTCAATCCGCAAGAGCTATAGAGGACTACAATTATCAACAAATGCGCTCCTGACTCTATTAGTTGATGTTGGTTCACTGATGTCTTCGTAGCTTTATTGCGCGTCTTCTTTTGATGTGGCGCAACCTTTGCGCGGCAGACCCAACAATTTTGCGGCAGAGTGTTTCAGCGGGGGAGAGTGCGGCAAAATTTCCGTAGGCGTATTGGGCACCTCCGCGTGTCATTCGAAAAGCCATCGTTCTTACAAGCTACGGCGGGCGCTTTTCAAAGACTGGTTTGGCTTGTTATCAAGCGAAAAAGCCTACTCCGCCCACTGATACGAAGCTCCTCACTTTGTATCATCTTCGGCAGCTAGATAACCAGAACGCGAAGCGTCGAACTCTATTCTTTTTCAAGAATGAGTTCGCGCTTGTCTATAAATTCGAGGTTTGCTAATGCAGTCCTCGTTTTTTGTATAGGCATCTAAGAGGCTCATATGGGCGTTTTACGGCAGTACTTGATACTTTGTTCAGTCCCTAGGGTTTTCGGACAGCAGATAATGTGTGCTGAAAAGTTTCGATGGAGCAGAACAGTATCACTGCGGTAATACCGACCAATGAAATAACCTCGGGTACCTCCCATCGGTCTGGTAAGCCTAGGACATACAGAGTAACGATGCCGGCAACCGTAAAAGAGCTAAATGTGATAGCCTGTATACTCTCGAATAACTTCAACCAATTAAAGCGGAACATGGTAAGCCTCCGAATCACAGCTGGAAGCAATGATAAATTGCAGTCAGCGACGCCCCAGCAACACCAACGATTCCAGTTATACAAGCACCACATACAGCCGCTCCGACTCCCGTAGCTGCGGCAGCGCAAGAAGTTCCACATACTGAAACAATAATTTTAGCAAAGACGACTCCTACACCCAATGTCGCAGCAACGCACCCTACTTTTTCTCCCCAACCCATAGGTGTGACTAAGGCATCGTCGTTTTGAGAAAGATCCTCCAAATACGTTCTCAACTCAGAGTTTGGTACATACCGCTCCCCAATATCTTGCTTATTTACCAAAGCTCCATTCTCATACACGGAAACTTCGAAATTTTTTTCAGCATTCTCGTAAATCAAAGTTTCAGAAAAGCTACTGAGCTCACCTTTCGAATCATAAACAGCAGTTATCCCGCTCATCAGCATGTACTTATGATCATTTAGGGGCGCAATGACAGTGTAATAAAGCTCCCCTTTGAAAAAACTTTATTGACCGAAGCGTCTTGGACGCGAATATCACCCTCGGGCATATGGAGCCCTATTTTTCCACTGACGAGAAGCTCTGCAAATCTATGCGCATAAAGTTGCTCTACTTTGGGATCGTCAACCAGAGTTAAGGATTGACTGAGTTCATTAATTGAACATTGGTGGCTATTTTTATTTTCAAATAGTTTAAGGGTTGACATCCCATTAGGATCCGAAGGGATTGGTTTCGAGATTGCTGCGACTGGAGCGGTGCTAGTAACTGCTTCTGACGCGGCTGCAGTCCCAAAATTTACAAATGCAAGGGTTGTCGATAGCACGAAAGCAATTGTCGCTTTCCAAGTTATGGCCTTCAATGCTCGTTCCTTTCGTCATGCCATCATCTTTGATGGCGGGTAGCGCAACTTGGGAATCTGGGCTGTGGCCTCCTCTTAGAGACAAGAAAAGTATAAAGTTAGGCAATCCTTACAGTCAACAGTTCGTCGTACCTTATGTATTTTGAGCGCGTAGGTGATGTGGTGCCTCATTTAGTTTGAGCGCGAAAATATATTGTTGGTATGAATGATGGAGTGGTTTGTTTGGGTACGCGCATTGAGGTTACGAAGCGGTTGCGCCAGTCCTATTGCGGGGCTTCGAAAAAGGAAAAGGGTAGGGTGTTAGATAATTTTTGTGAGGTAACGGGATTGTCCAGGGCTAGCGCAAGGAGGTATCTGACAAGTGGTGTTGTTGGTAATCCGAGGGTGGTCAGGATTGATTACCGCACGGTTCGTCCTACTAAGTATTCGGCCTTGTCGAAGAAATCCTTAGAGCGCGTGTGGGTGGTCTCTGGGTGCCAGTGCGGCAAATACGTGGCGGCATCAATGCGAACTTTGCTTGAGAGTCTTGAAAGACACGGGGAACTGGTAGTAGGAAGAGCCGGGTATAGCCAGAAAATACGTGATGAGCTGTTGGCAATGTCTGCTTCTACCATTGACTGGTATCTTAAAGAATCCCGCCAGGGGTTAGAGCTAAAGGGGATATCAACAACCAAGCCTAGCGCGTTGCTTCGTAACTCGATAACGATCCGCAAGGCTGGGGATGAGATCGGCAAGGAGCCTGGGTTTTTCGAGATGGACACGGTTGCCCATTGCGGGTCGAGCCTTAAGGGCGAGTTCGTCCGTACCCTGACGTTAACCGATGTGAATACGGGCTGGATACATTTAGAAGCCCTGCGCAATAACGCCCGGGTTCACATGCTCAAAGCTCTAGACTCTGCGATAGCGGCCATCCCGTATCAGGTTCAGGGCTTAGATTGTGATAACGGTAGCGAGTTCATTAACCGGCAAGTCATCAACTGGGCTGGAGACAAGGACATATTCTTTACGCGTTCGCGTCCTTACAAGAAGAACGACCAGGCTAACGTGGAATCGAAGAATAATCATGTGGTGCGTAAATACGGTTTCTATTACCGCTACGACACCCTCCAGGCATTAAAAGTCCTAGGTCAGTTATGGGAAGTAGTTTGTTTGCGAATGAACCTATTCACTTCCACTAAAAACCTATCGGCTGGAGCCAAGACAGCATGGGCCGGCGCAAACGCATCTACGATACGCCTGCCACGCCTCTAGACCGCTTACTAGACTCTGGAACACTTTCAAGGCCGCACATGCAGCAACTACGAACCTTGCGTGAGAATACGAATCCCGCTGAACTCACCCGCGATATCCTGCGCTACCAAAACATCCTCACCGGTCTAGCCAAAACCCCGACCGAGCAACTAATAGCCGAGAGGGAAAAAGCACGCGCGAAACGAAAAACCAAACTTACCACCAGCATCAAAACCCACGCCGCCTAAAAACTTTCACGCTCAAACTATGTGAAGCGCCGAAAAACTTTCGCGCTCAAATTGACATGAGGCACCACGAGAAAAGCTCTAAGGGTGGTAAAAATTATCGCTTTCGAGTTAAATAGTGGCAAATATTAAGTTGCAAAAAAGCGGATTAAGACTAATGAGAAGCGCCGGCTGTGCAATAAGAGCTATAAATCTGAGTTGAAGACCTTAGTGCGGAAGACTCGGGAAGTGATTGCAGCTAAAGATCTGGAAGCGGCAGAGGTAGCTCTGCGTCTTGCTGGCCAGAAGCTAGATAAGGCGGTTTCCAAGGGAGTAATTCATAGGAATCAAGCTGCGAACCAGAAGTTTGAGCTGGCTAAGCAGGTTGATGCGTTTGCGAAAGAAGCCTAAGCCTTAGCTTAAGTAGTTATTTAATCTCGAAAATACTCGGAAAATAAAATTTCTAGGCATTTTTCTACATATGCGTCAACTGGCTACCGGCCAGTTAGCTTCAATCTCAAATACAAATAC
>ERZ1034969.745-NODE-745-length-16947-cov-10.878286_pt1 | contig 16947 bp, 15 predicted proteins | sample MGYA00520624_ERZ1034969 | MGnify/ENA primary metagenome ERZ1034969 (study PRJEB33766, sample SAMN09781776) | gut metagenome | biome: gut microbiome | host: Homo sapiens | place: Madagascar | study: EMG produced TPA metagenomics assembly of the PRJNA485056 data...
GCTGGCGATTAAGGGGGTTAATCAATGCACCGTTACTCGACCAGCTTCTTTCACCGTCTGGCGATTAAGGGGGTTAAATCAATGCACCGTTACCCGGACAGCTTCTTTCACTGCTGGCGATTAAGGGGGTTAAATCAGTATCCCGTTACCCGGACAGCTTCTTTCACGGTCTGGCGATTAAGGGGGTTAAATCAGTACCCCGTTACCCGGACAGCTTCCTTCACTGGCTGGCGATTAAGGGGGTTAATCAATGCACCGTTACTCGACCAGCTTCTTTCACCGTCTGGCGATTAAGGGGGTTAAATCAATGCACCGTTACCCGGACAGCTTCTTTCACTGTCTGGCGATTAAGGGGGTTAAATCAGTACCCCGTTATTCGAACTAGCTTCCTTCACGGGGTTGCGATTAAGGGGGTTAAACTCCCCAGCACTCGAACTGCTTCATATATTGGATGGCAACTAAGGGAATAAATTCCCTGAGATCCACAGGAGGGTCTATCCATAGCGTAAAATTTTTACTGAGAAAATTTAAATTTGGTCATAAGAACTGAGAAGAGAACATTTTTCAGCTTGGTATTTCGACCAAAATGTTATCTCAGAATTTAAGCTTGAAAAATCTCTTAAGCAACCAACACCATAAGTCCATTTAGTAAAGAGATTAAGTTACAACGCTGAATCACAGCTTAAGATATAAAGGAAGGACATAACGAGGTGACTACTGCTTTTAGGTTGAAACACCGCCTTAGGGATAACTTTCAAATCGAAACTCAGGTTAGGCCGCGAAAATTTCTTTATGGTTGTTTGGTGATCATTTATTCAAAAATATGAAATTTGACTCATAATCAAGCCGTCATAGACCAACAAATTTTTAGGCGACCGCTAATGCGGCGGGGACCTTTCAGAATTGCCTGATGCTCTCTAACTGACGGTTTCCATGCGGTTCAGAGGGCAAACAAATATTTATATGAATATTTGTGCAAATCAAAACGACTGTTCACTTTATCAATGAGTTTTCCTTGCAGACAACTTCTTCAGAAATCTAGATGAGAATACAAAAATAACTTGGTATAAGAGGATTGGAGTTTAATTCGATTTCCTTCTCTTTGCTATATAATGGCGGTCCAGACAAGCGTTTATATTTTACTCGGTGAACTTCTAATGAGGGACAAAGGTCTTGCCATATGCCAGGTTTCAACAAAATCATCTTCAGATATGCACTCATTCTTGAATGAACCTAAGATTATCTTGGCTCATGATCTAAATGAAGGTAAGCAGAATACTCCATACTAAGGCAGGAACTTTGAGCCTGAGGGTTTTATATGGAAGTTACTTTATGCAAGGCACGCTAAAATTTAACAATTACAATATGCTTTTGAGCGTTACTGACCCAATGTTAAAGAGTTTGTTGCCCGCATCAAGTAAAAGGGAAATGAATAGGTTCTCAGCAAATTTCTCAATTCGAAAAATATTATGATGTAATTATAAATACAGATCTAATGTCATATTTATGTTTTTTTGGTCGCAACGTTAGTTTTCACATTGATTGAAAAATCAAGATTAACAATGTTGCTGATTCTATTGAAGTCTAAATGGTTACTTATTCAAACCAATATATCAATATAGTGCAATCCTATACAACTCACCGTGAATTTGGTTTGCTAAGCAAACCATTTCACAGTCTTTTTTTAGTTTGCCGAGCAAAAACAACTTAGAAAAACCAGATTCGAATTAGTTAACCAAACCAGCATCTAAAAGAATTATCACTGTAGTTTCAATGCTTTAGCATTAACAAAAAAAATTAAAACTTATTTTGTGTTTTGCTAAACAAACCAGATTTTTGTGTATTGTTTTAATGTACATGCAATCGATACTTTTGGTTGAAACTTACAACCATAATCTCTGCATCCAAGGCAAACACTTTACTCAACACAGGGTTAGTCTGATGAATCATCAGCCATGTATAAGCCACATAACCCGCCAGCTTAGACAGAAGTCACAGGCCCCCCTACCAACACTATTTTTCAAAGAATATGATGGAATTATTTAGGAAAGAAAACTCGAGTTAAAGATCCTGAGCCTGGGCGTTGTTGGCGGGGGAGGGCAGGGATAAAAATTAACAACCTTCAATTTGAGAACCGTATGGATACCTCATTAAGAAAATGAGGTATCCAGTACAATTTAAACATCATACAGCTGCTTTGCTCGCAACTTCTTGTTGGTACAGAATCTCGATCGCTTCGCCGTAAGAGCAATCAAGGCGGCTTTGAATTTCCCATAACTTTCCACGGTCGGAACTGTCAGTTGTAAAACAAAGCTCCATTTTCCTGTCTACATAAAGACGACAAATCTCCTGGAAATTTTCAAATCGAACAAGCATCTCAGAAAAGGCACGCTTTACCGTTCGTATATTTTTCATACGCTCATATTCAGCATCTGTAGTAGAAAAGTAGTTATTAGCCTTCATGGCTTCTATACTCTCTTTTTCCTGCTTCATGATGATCTTCCACGGCGAGTTGGCCGTCAGAGCACGACCTACCGAGGAGGAAAAGTAATCTTCAAAAGACTGAGTAATACAAATACCAGCACAGTGTGTTTTCCTGAATCGGCGCCAAGCAGCTTCAAGGAAAGATGAGAAAAACTGATTTGACTGGTTACTTGAACCTGAAGCATTGTCCGGGCGAATATACTCCCACGCCTCATCAAGTATGAACAACCTGCGACGGCCGTCTTTTTTGATAAACATTGCATGCTGAGCGGCCTGAATGATCGACATTAGCACGACTGTCTGGAGGTGAGGGGTGCCCTTCAGCTCTTCGAGTTCAAGAACAATAAACCGACTACCAAAATTTATTGGCGGGAGATTTTCGGTAAACCGATTTCCGTAAATTCCTCCTTCACACCATTGTCCTAGCTGCTCTCCGATATCTTTAATTCGCTTATCTTCATGGGCAAAACAGCGGCGAGCAAATCCTGTGATAGAGCCTGTACGACCGATTTTTCGTGATTCGTTATATTCCTCCCCAATCAGTTGCAGCATGACCGATTGTTGATAATCGTCAATATTTCCCTTTTCAGATGCCATTATTTTTAACTGGTTCAGGACCATAATGGTCTGTGCAACTTTATCCTTTTCGTCGTCGTTATTATTTGAATCGTCATCGAAAACAGGCGCTTCATCAAACACTCGCTCTGCAACAGTGACATCAGTCAAAAATGCGAACGGATTCAGAGTAAAATCAGGGCTTTTACCAAAGTCTATAAACTGACTATTTGTGTATTGCTCCGAAATACCCTGATATGAGCGACCAACATCAACTACGAAAATCTGGGCCCCATCTGGATCAAAGGCATCATAAGCGTTGTTTTTGAAACCTTCAAAAGTATCGCGATAATGGATCAGATTATTAGAACGCGGCCCAGCGCCAAGATAGTTATTAATGATGTATGCAACCCAGAACGATTTACCTGCACCAGAAGTCGCCCCAATAACCATGTTATAGCTAGCAGAAGTCTTGAAGATATCAAGCCCCAACAGCTGGCCTTCTCGTGAGACGAGGTTAAGCACGGGCCTGTCAGTATTACCTTTCCATGGTCCGAATAGCGGAGTCATGTGTGCTGCACCAGTATTACTAACGACCTCAAAACGATCCAGATCTAGTATTGTTTTTGGGTCATTACACATTGGAAGGGAGGAAACAAACGAGGGAAAGACTATGAATGAATCATCTGCCACATTAACACGATTTTCCAGATAAAATGATTTTAGCTGGTTTGCGGCAGACTGAACATCAATTGCAGAATTCCCCATAACGGTAAAAGTCAGATAACTGTGTAGGAGACGTGCCCCGTCTTCCAGTTCACGAGTTACCGTCATGTAATCATTATCCATATCCTTCAGTCTTGGACAAAACGTTAAAACTGTCGGGATACTTGCTTGTTTGTTTGTAATTGCCTTATATCTGACGTTATCTCTTGCTAACTTTAATGGGTCCGCAAAATGGACAGTCTGCGTTATCATGAATGGGCTAAAGATTGTTTTTCGACCATTCATCCAGTTAACTACAAGTTCATACATGCAGCCAAAATTTACATATTCTGGAAATTTGACCACTGACAATTGTTTGAAAAAGCGTTGTTCAGAAACATCATTACTCTGAGTTGTAGAAGAAAAGTTATTTTCAGTAACTGTATATTTTCGACCAGGGACATTGAGCTGTTCGTTTAGACGTCTCATGGTATTGACTTCAACATGACCTTCAGACCATCGCGAATTTTCTCCCGGATGCAATAACTTATCCATGCAATAAAGCCAGTTTTCGGCGCCAACTTTATGTGGGAAAAGGCCTAATGTATTCAACTTACTGATGAGTTCAGAGTACAGCGCATCGACCCGAGTTTGTTCCATTTCAGTAGGCAACGCTGATTTCAAAGGAATTGAGAATGAAATCCACACCTGAAAATCACGAAGCATCAATTTGTCATGGTCCGGTTTTAAAGGTTCATGCAGGCTTCGGTGATAATAGTCAAGCTGGTAGCCAGTCAGCAAATCTGCCTTAAGCTTATCATGACCTTCCATTCGACCACCACGAACGGCAGACCAGGCACTTAAGTGCAAGGTCAGGTCCGGCAGGGCAGTTAATGAGGTTTGACAGATAGTGTCAGCAGGGAAGTCCATTTTAAATAATTCAGCCAACACATCCTGCTGATTATCAAAAATACCAGGCGAAGGGTTACAAATAAACATAAACCCAAGCCTATTACCGTCAATTAGAAAATAATTCGTACCTGGGATCTGGTCATATACGGGAATAAACCCACCTAGCTGTTGACGTTTCAACTCTTTATTATAGATGTTAGCAGATTTCATTAGCGACCTCAGAGTTGTCTGATAATACCGTTAGACGAAACTGCTTTGGTTGCTCGCTGTTGCTGTTGCATATTTTCACGTGCAGCATCCTGAACTTCCAAAGGAACAATACGCGCTGGATTTGATGTAGAATTCTTACCCGCAATCCAGGTTTGCGGTTTGACATTCACATATACAAAACCAGGCAAATTTAACGCGTCATTATCATCCGTGTATGGTGCAAAGGTGATCCTCATGACGCGACCTTGTTGAAGTACAGCAAGCGGTTCTGGAGCTACGACAGCCTGTTTGTACCCTTGTGTACGGTACTGCTGGATCTGGCCTGAGCTGAGGGTAGGGTTTACAGGCTTTCCGTTATTAATTGAGTAAAGGTCTTTACTGGCATTTATATCGGAATCCGGCGCAACGTAGCGCTGTACAGGCGCCGGAGTTACAACCTGGGTTGCTTGTTTCATAATTTCAGCAGTCGGATGTAAAAAAGGGTTCCCAGAGGCTCCTGTAGTGCTGTAACTCGTTGTCATCGTTACATTTGAATTAACGGGAATGCCACTTATAGGTCGCGGCCCAATTTTTGACATTGGCGCCCCCATTTTTAGTGTCTCATCGTACATAACCGGGATCTGGCCATCAGGTTTATTTTGCGTTGCCGTGTATATCACAGGCTTATTAACCAGCGTAGACGACTTCGGATACTGAACGGCGCCAGGGGGCGTAACCTGGACAGGGTACTGACTGTCATTGACAGCCGATTTCCCCTTTCCCGAATTAGCTTCTTCCTCCGCAAGGCCGGAAAGATCATCACGGTTATTCGTCAATTCCATAACTTCACGAGGGCCTTTACAGACAACCCCTTTTTCAATACCAGGGCATTCGGATTCTGAGCTGCCGATAGTACAACCCACCAGGTATGAAGATGAACTAACAACCAGTGCGCTGAAAATAATATTTTTAATGTTCATTTCATTACCTTATTTAGTTTCAAATGGGTTTTTGAGTAATGGTTCAACACTTTGTTTTAACCAGTAATCAAAGTCTTTCGGTATGCCATTACCAGAGAGTCCATCCTGTCTTACAACTGAAGGTACTCCCTGTAATTTATAAATACCTGCCAGCATTAAAGATCCCACCAACGGTTCAGCCGGACATGTTTCAGCCTCTTCTTTTGACAGGAGACGCTTTTCTATATCAGCCTTATTGCCCATAAGCCAACGCAATATATCAAGGTCATTCACTTTACCTTTTTCTTTACTGCACCATAATTGTCGTAATTTCTGCTTTGACTCACCCGGGGAGGGGATTAAAACGATGTCAATCCGGTATTTTTCTCGTTCATCATAAAATTTTTTTACTAAATCCTGGCAACCATCACAATCCAGTGTAATAAAAATAGCCGCTTGTCTTTTTAATTTTGGGTTCCCTAAAGGGATAGATGCCACAGTCGCAAGTGAAAAGGGAGCATCGTCTAAATTAATAAAGTAAGACTTTCGTATATCCTCTACTGATAAAACTGACTTCCTCTGAAGAATGTCCATGACGCTACCACCCGTTATTGTATAACGACCATCAGTGGTGACCGCCATCAGCTGAGACCGTTCATCCTGGAAGAGATAAAGGCCTCCAGTCGGGATGTAAATAGCATCTTTAGGTATATAGTTACGCATTTTTGCCAGTACACCCTCAAAAGGTTTAGTGGAAACTCCACCTTCTTTTGCTTTTTCCATTAACGCAGCTGCATCACTATTGTTTAATACACTTTCAGCAGCATGAGTTTGGAGCAGACACACTGTGCTCATGGAGACCAGCAGAGATAAAAGTAGCTTTTTCAATTATCGTATCCCACTTTCTTTTGTATCGCTTTGAAGTGATTGTACCTCACCAAAACTGTCATCAAGGTCGATATAAGAGACAATTTGAACATTCTCTGGAATAGTTACGGCTATTGATGCATCAATAACAAAATAGCCACGCTCACGGTAAGTTTGCATTAATGCTTTAAAGTAATTTTCAAAATTCTTTTTAGATGCTACCGAATCCAACACCGGATTCTGCTTATTAAATTCTTTCCTTAAAGTTTGCAAATCAAGAACGGCAATCTTGTAAGTCGGATTCGACAATGCTTTGACGCTGTCATAAACAAAACACGCCCCCTTGTATCCATAAATCACGAAAAGAACGATAATGCCAGCTAGCATCAGATATTTGAGGGCTTTCTCTATATCGATCTCCAAAGTTACTTTTTTAGTCGAACGGGTACCCCCAACAGGTTTAGACACTTTGAGCTTTACGTTATCAACAGAATCACTTTTTGTTCCTGGTTCAATGTTATTTTCCATAATTAACCTCAGCGGCTCGTCAGGTTTGTAGGTATTGTTGCGCCTGATTGAACGATAAACGTAATTGGGCGCCCCGGGCTAACTTCTACTATTGGCCACTGCTGTTCAGCAATTGATGTGTAGTAGTCCACAAGACGGTTTAGTCCTCCCTGAGCTGCTCCGGCTCCGGCCAGCGCTCCTAATGCCCCAACGTTTGGCGATTGGTATTGAGCCGTTGAGTTAGGGTCGATATCTAGCGAAGACACTTTAGATGGGCTCAGACTACCAGCAAGTGCTGACAGGCCTCCCGCAAATGCAGAACCAGCGATCGCATTTCCATTTCTACTTATCAGATTTCCACGAATTCCATTTTTCCCGTCGTTTTCACTAACTGCGTATGCTTCAAGTTTTACGTCGAAAGCTTTTCCTTTCGAGTTCACGCAAGATATTGATGTTGCTCGGATGTATGCTCGCTGTGACGCTAGATCACCCACAGCTGAACCTAATAAATTGCAATCTCGCAAATCCATTGTGAAATTGTTTGGCATGATAATGTCTTTTTTAATGCGCATTGTGACCGGCATAGGTTCAGCTTTTGAGGACAGGCTCGTTGGTGCTTCCAGACCGTTAATTAGCACCCCAGTGATAATTGACGTCGCAGGGAGAAACATTTCGTCCTTACGGGCCGCGTGGCGAGCTTTACTATCAACAGGAGCAGTCCCATCACCGCGAATAGTACGAGTCGGGGCCTTTTCACCGCCAGCAACAACCTCACGGCCCTCCCTTATCCGGTTCTCTGAAATAGGCATAACTTGAATGACACCATCAGTACCACTTGTCTTTATTGAACTCTGCGTGATCGTCCGCATTGGACTATTTCGGGTCGGAGTGATCTGTGCGTATCCGGAACTGACCCCATTCACAGCAGCATTTGGGTTAAGCTGATAAGGCGTTACTGGTGCCTGCTCATTTACGTTTCTGCGTGCCCCACCAGTGTCGAGATTACGATTACCATTTCGCGAAGTCTGAATGTCACTCAACTGCGTCGAGAGTTGCTGAACTTGTGAAGCGAGGTTGGCGATCTGTACTTTACTTTCTTGCTGGGCCTTTTCGGCTTTTTCCCGGTCAGCCTTTGCAGCATTCTGATCAATGCGGTTCTGCCTGACCATTTCGTTATAAGTCTTCTGGCTTTCCTCATTACTCAGCTTATTCATTTGTGAATCATCAATCAGGAAACCTGTTTGTAGATCTTTTTTCTGAGTTTTCTTCTCTTTTTTAGCCGGAGTGGAAAAAACTGATTGAGTGATAACAATCATCAGAATAATCAACGCAGCACCAATTACTGAGATTCTGACAGTTTTATTTTCCCAGGCATTTTTAATGTCCATTATTAGCTCCACTCTTTGGTTGCTGGAATCGCTTAACTTTCAAATTTCGTTCGTTTTCTGTCATCTGAGGCACGATATAAGGTTCACCCGCTCTGGGCCATTTATCTTTAACCGTCAATTCTGAATTATCAGAATTAACAGGGACTAAATTCATACCATTAGTTCGAGAACCATTTCCTTTAATTTCATTAACTCCGTGCCGAGCTTCAAACTCGGTTGAACTTCCAACAAATTTCTGCGAGAGGGTAGGGTCGCTTATAATTATCGTGTGTTCTACAAAGGCATCTTCAGCAATCTCACCCGCCAGGTGGTCGTCCGGAACTATATTTACAGTCCCTTTTGGAATGTACTCAGTTTGGTAGTAATAACTGGTACACAGAAAAACAACCAGACCAAACGAGCTCCCTGTAAGAAAAGTAGCTTTTCTCATTTTATCTTTTAATCAGGCTTGGGCGTGTGGTTACACGAGTCTGACGCTCTTTAAATAATTTATCCCGCACAATGTAAAGCTCGGTCTCCTCCCCAGGCTGAAGAAATGCTTTATCGAACAAAGCGCTTGCAATTACACCTTCAGTTATACATTGCTGATCAGCCACAACCTGGCCGTAAGGCTTGTCATTTTTTACAAGAATTACATCTATCAATTCCCGAGAGCCCACAAGCCTTTGCCCTAACTTGGAATACATATTGAAATTACATGGGGTCTGCTCTGAGCTCGGTATACGTGACAACCGGTCTTCTTGTAGACTAAAACCAGAAGGTACCTCACCTAGTGCAACCGGAGTCAGCAAATCAATGATTCTCTGTTTATGGTCATCCTGCCGTGGGTCAGAGGGAGTCAACTCTTCTGATTGTGCTCGTGCCAGCATCTCATCATAATTATGTTTATCCAGAGAGTTTTCACGTTTCGCCTGCATTGTCGGGCTCAAAGATGTTGTAACTGAAATCATTGCTCCAGGTACATCCAGCGGTACCAGTGTCAGGTTATAAGTCGATTCAGGGACTGAATCTTCTGAAAGCATTATTCCAATTGGCTTATCTGTATTTGTTGAAATAAATACATCCCCGCCATTAACGAAAATACTTGCTTCATCAATTGGCGTTGAAGTACTTACAGATGCGTTTTTAAATGAAGTTGAAATTCTATTTTGCAGCCCACGTGAAACCGGCAATACAATATTTCCGCCCGGAGGGACGTTTACTCGCTGTACTTCTTTGTACCGATTACGCGCTTCAACATATAGCTCATCTGATTTTGAAGGGGCTCTGGTGTTTTGTTCATTTTGTTGAGATTCTTTCCCTGCCGGTCTTCCATAACTATCAAAATTACCAGATTTTGCCTGTTGCTGATAACCGACAAGCGTCGGGTTTTTTGATAACGCCTCAGTTATCTCATTGACAGCAGGGGAGGCGCTGCTTGCAGGAGATAGACTTGGTAAAGCAGTGGTCGGTTTTGTTGTTTGTGTAGTCTCAGTCCCGGGGACGTTGCCAGTATCTTTAATAATCGCATTTTTAATACCGTTCTGAAAATCATCGGCCCCGACAGGCATAACAACGGGATTATTTACTGTCGCCGGTAACTGATAGTCTTCAGCAAAGACTACATTCGAAGTTGCCAGAAAAATCATTGCTGTAATCGCGTGATAGCGAAAGCCCTTTTTAGAAGTCATAATTAATTACCTGTTGACGGCGGCGGATTATCGAGTGTTGCCAGTTGTTCTTTGCCGTTGATTGTAATTTTCTTAATATTTGGCGTACCTGAATACTGATTAACATAGGCTATGCGTGGCCGTCCGTTTTTCATTCCCAGCACCCATTCAAATGTCCATTTTGATGATTCAGTTTTGTCCGGAACATTAATCAAACGGGTTGATTTTGTTCCCCAGACGTAGACCATGTCATTTTTGGTGTCATAATACATATCGATCGGTTTAAATGACTGCTCAACACCACGCGCCTGCATTATGTTGGTCTGCTGCTGTAATGATTCCCGGTTTTTTTCCTGTAAATCCGGAGAAAGCGCATCCAATATAGTTGTTGTTACAAAGCCTATGTTTGTTGGGTTTATGTTCCCAATTAAAGTACTGAAGAATAAAGCCCACTGCGTCTTATATGATTCAGAGGCTTTATTTCCTACGACTTTAACTTCTTCCGTCATATTCGGCGGAAGCACAATAGTCACAGGGTCAGTAAAAAATTGATTTTTTACCACTAAAACTGCGATGATTAACATTGCAATTGAATTGACGCGTATGAGTTTTTCATCACGTTTAATCAATGCACTATAAGTAATTCCAATTTCAGAGGATTCAATTTCCTTACTAAAGCGAGCTTTAGAATCCCGAAAACGTCCTATTGCTTCTTCGCCTCCAGATTGCAAAGTCTCTTCCTTTTTATCAAAATCGCCATTACTGGCATTTTTGATGAATGGAATTTTAAGTCTGCTGAGAAGTTTCATTCTTAGCTCCATCAAGAATAGAGGTTTCTGATAAATGGATCGGTAAAGTAACGACTACTAAACACTGATTTTCCCGGTAACAAGCCGTACCACCACAGCTTATGTTTGAGTTTACCTCTAACTCCTTCTTCAGAAGCTTTTTTATATGCAAACCAAAACACCACAGCAATAACTACAGAAGTTATAAAGAAGTCAAAAATATTACCACTCGCGATAGTCACGAAAGTTATACCCAGTTGCTTTGCATCCCAGAATAGAATTAACAAAGGCATATTAATTCTGTAAGGGAAACGATAAGTATGTGGCGGTACCTCGTACTGACTTGTCATAAAAACTCCAGAGAGGGGGAATATCCCCCTCATCGTTATTGTTCTAACAAATCACAGCGGGATACCAGCATCCAGGAATGAGCTGATAATTTTTTCACCGTTTGCCATTATCAGCATCATTAATGCTGATACCAGCGCCAAACCAAGGTTAGGTTTCACAACTCCGAAATAAGCTACGGAGAACAACATGCCGCAAGCGATAATTTTACCCGGCGCACCAGTTAAGGCTTCACTCATGTAAGACCAGATATCGCCGAAGGCCCCGTCATCGGACCCCGCATAGGCTAAACTGCAACTTGCTAAAAACAGGAGAATAAACAAAGCCACTTTTGCTTGTTTGGACTTCAGAAATGCAAAAGCATTCGCTTGTCCTCTTTTAACGCTAGTATTCAATGTCAGTTCCATAATTACTCCGTATTGATTTGAGGTCACGTAAACGCATTTGCATAATACTTTTTATTTTCCTTTCATTTTTCTCTTAACCACCCTTTTTTTAACCTTAATTGCACTTGGTGTTTTTTTAGCCTTTGAATGTCAAATGTGAATCCCGCGTGTATAAAGGATTGAAGAAAGTGAAAAAGATTATTTAACTTTATGGCGAAGAAGTTCATCATCTATCGCTTAAGCATTTTTATGATGCCGATCAAACCCAATATTCGAGAAAGCTCAAATCAAGGATTTCATTCTAGAAAAGTCACTTTTCCTCCATTGATACAAGTGCTTTTCATTCGAATCCTGTGTCGCCCCCATTCATCCAAATGCTTTCCAACCAATGCTCCTTTCCCAGTCTCATTCATGCACATGCCTTTCGGCTAAAATCACATTTTCCAACACCATTTATCCAACTGCTTTTCGACCTCAGACAGTTCTCCGGAACCCATTCATAAAAATGCTTTCCGAGCAAAGGCACCTTTTCAGATCCGATTAATCCATATGCCTTACGTTCAATGACACCTTTTACGGACTCATTAACGCAGATGCCTTTCGGCCAAAGTTACATTCCTCCCCCCATTTATCCGAATGCTTTCCGACTACAGACACCACTCCGGATACCTTTTTTCAGATGCTTTCTTGTAAAAAGCACCTTTTACTCTGTCCCATTTATGCAAATGCTTTTCGACTACAGACACCACTATGGAAACCATTTCTTCAGATGTTTTCTGGTAAAAAGCATCTTTTACTCTGTCCCATTTATGCAAATGCTTTTCGACTACAGACACCACACCGGAGCTCATTCGTTCAGATGCTTTCTGGTAAAAGGCACACTTTACATATCCGACTCATCCAAATGCTTTCCGATCAATGACACCTTTACGGCGCCATTCAAGCAAATGCTTTTAGACCAAAGGCACCTTTTACTGTCCCATTCATGCAAATGCTTTTTGACCAAAGGCACTTTTTTTACTGTCCCATTCATGCAAATGCTTTTTGACCAAAGGCACTTTTTACTATCCCATTCATGCAAATGCTTTTAATCAAAAGTCACTTTTCTTACACCATTGAAGCAAATGCTTTTCATCACCACTATGTCATAAGCTATAAATTCATGTTTATTTTCATTATCTTATGTAGGATTTAGGGGGAGTAATCTGGACTGTGTATTCATCAAATACCATCTGTCATGACTCTGCCCCAGACGATTACAGGCATTAACTTTCTGTACAAATCGCAGGGTGACATCAGAAGGATTGGGATTTTTGCGCGTAAAGCCACGATGCAAACATGATGAAGGTTAATTTGTAGCTAAAGGCATCTGGACGAATGCTATCTGAATAAACCATCGCAGATTCAATAGGTTAAACTGTCTTAACCTACACAGAGGAAATTTGTTGGATTTAGCATCGCTCTAAGCAATAAGTTCCCGGGAGCCGAAACAAAAGGAGGATAGGAAGCAGGGAAGGGTATTCATATCAGCAAAGGCTTCCAAAAAAAGCATTTGGATGAATGCACGTTCGCCTCATAACATCCAAAGTTACTTTTCTGTTTTCTGTACCTTGAGGATCAGCTTTGCTTTGCAAGAGCAAGCTTTGGACTTCTCTTAAATATCTGGAATTGAATATCTCTACCTTTCTTAACTTCTTGATATTCAAGGTATCCTATTGATTTTAACTCCAGCATAGCCTTTCTGATGATCTGATTCTGAGTTCGTACTGGTGTTGTCAACAGAAGCCGCTCACGCAAACGCTTCATGCTCACAAATAACGTTCCGGCAGGCATCGCCTCAAAATATATGTACAGGCTCTGTGCAGCCTCCTTTTTAGCGAGAACTGAAAGAACCTGCAAGCTTAGTAAGGTTTTATGATCATACCGGTAAAGCTCCCACATTGAGGGATCGCCCACCAGCTCTACAGTATCCTTCTTAGGATCAATCACAGCTTTCTGTACAAGGTGTGTGACAGTAAAGCGTTCAGTTTTGGAATCACGGAAAGAAATCACAACGGAAGCTAAGTTTGCTAGCGCTTCCTGAAATCGAGAGCGGGTTCGCTTGTTGATGTTTGTCGAACTGATACCACACATTTTTGCAAACTCATTGAATGACAATGTGATCTTCTCGGAGGCGAAACCATATTTGCTGAACGCCATTATGCAACCGAGCCAACACTTAAAGTCGGTCGACATAGAAAGCTTAAGACCTGTGATCCGGATGTCATCGTATCCTTCTGAACGGGCCAGCTCCATGCTCGACAACTCATCAGAAGCGTCAACCTCAAAATTTCTGTATCTCTTCTCTTTAGTTCCCACCGGGGTAAAAACACTTAAGCGCAGTAAGGCAATGGGTTGGACCGATTTCGAAGAGTTTGGACTCAGTTGATAAGTCTTCCCTGTCTCCGTGTTGGTCACATCAAAAGGATGCGTTAACTCATTGTTATCACTCATTTAAATTTACCCACCATGGTTTATCTCTTGATGCATTTATCTGTGAATAGATTATTCGTGCAAATGCTTTTCTCGTATTAAACTAAATGCCTTTTCAATTCAAGTAAATGCTTTTCTTATTCAATCAAATGCTTTTTGCATGCATCTGAATGCCGGATCATCTATATTCTCTTGTAAAATCATCTAGTTGCAACAACGGTGATCTTTATTGTTCTCTCTTGATCTCTATTGATCTAAAGAATTGATCTAACTTGTGGAAAACGGGAATAAATTCCATCTGTTAACCAAACGGGCCTGAAAGTTTCAGGATTGGACTCAAGCCATGCAGGGAATACAGTCGGAAGAAGTATCAATCAATCTGAAGCTCTTCAAAAATATTAATTTCAATCTATTCAGATATAAAAATCTTAGAATTAAAACGGCCTGATTCTGGAATAATAAAATATGTATTCAGACGATCTGAGTTAATTATTTTTACTTGTGAGTTATTTGAAACCAAGTCAATTATTGTATTATGTAATAAAAAGGAGATTATATGAATCACTGCGACTATCAGATTATTGAAATCAGTCCTAAAGCTCTAATTATCGAGTCTGGATTTAATCCACGTGAAGCGGTAATTGGTGATCTTTGTTACGAACAGGAACCAGTAAAATCGGCCATTGTTTCTATCAAACAAGCCTATAAAGATGGCAGACGAGTCGATTTAATCAAGGTCGTAAAGAAAGACTCCAATTACGTTGTACGACAGGGGCATTGCCGTTACAGAGCACTATCACTTGCTCTTGCGGAAGGAGCTGACATCCAGCTCATTTCAGTCGTTGTTATGCACTATAAGGATAAAAATGAGGAATACCTGGAGAACCTTGATGGAAACAGGAATAACGGCCTTAATCCCGTAGCATTAGCTTACGCACTCGCAGAAGCCATGAAGCTAGGCTCTACCGTTGAATCCCTTGCTATGCGCTATCAGCGCTCTAACACTGCTATTCGTAATCAGCTTAAAATCCTTGATATGCCTTTAGAACTACAACGTTTAATCAGTCTAAACCTTATTAAAAAAACACTCGCGATTGAGATCATGTTGAAGTATGCCAATGACCATGTAAAAGTCCTTGCACATTTGGAATCGTGTTCTCTTTTAGTACCATCATCTGAACCAACACCTGTTTTATCGAAGACAACAAGTGTTGCAAAAGTATCAAAAGATGCGAAACTCGATAACACGGAAATACACCCTGTTCATGTTATTCATGAGGAAGTTAAAACAAAATCCATCACTCGTAGTTCATTGGGTATCAAACGTCTTTCTCATAAAAAGACTGAACGCTTAAGAACTGAATTTATCGGTCTGATTGATAATGTAGTTCCAGAGTTAAACGACAATAATAAACTCACCCAATTAATTTTCGATGGACAACATTCGAATTTATTTATGAACATCAGCAGCACTTCAATCACAAAAACAACTGAAAGTGTAAAGATCACTCTAGATGAAGCAAAACTCCAGCTAGTATTGAGCCTTCTGAATGATGAAAACACTGCTATCATCATTCCAAAATCTAAGGTTACCGAACTACATGAAATTCGTGACCTTTTAACAAGTGAGTAGAAAGCTAAGGACCTTTTATGGACAATATTGCAAAATTTCCCGTCATTAATACTTTTAACGATCTACTTATTACAAAAGCTACCCTCGAGCGCAACATTGAAGATATCAAATCTGGAAAGCGTTTTGATCACTTTGAAGAAGGGCACGAACAATACGTACAGAAAGTGACTAACGCTTTACTTATCGTGGAGGATCGACTGGGGAACCTTAAAAAATGAAACATTATCTTTTTTTTACTCAGGATGGTTATTTACTGCCATCATCCGTAAAGCCTAACTATAGAAACGATGGACACTATTACGCCGTAATCACCCGAGAGTGCTTTGATTGCGGAGGGGCGGGAGAGATTGCGAACGCCGTCTGTGTGGCATGTAATGGCTCCAAAACGTCTCCAGCCACAGAGGAAAAGCTGGTACTGAAAGAGTCCATTGAATTCCTTGAAACTATTCCGGAACTTCGCTGCAATCCCGATCTTGAAGCCTGGAAACGGAGGCACAGCGAGCATTTAGCATTGCTGCAAGCTGACAATTCTAAGTTTGCAGTAAGCATTTCGCAGCAGTTAAACAGCAATCTCTTTTTAACAGTCCGTCAGTTGACGTCTTTCTACTCGACATACCAGCCTGTTTCTAAAGATTTGCCAGAAAACGCAGGTTTTCCAATTGAACATTCTTTCAACATTGGTGATGTAGTTAATATTGATATTATTTTTACAGAAGTGCGAGCTGCATTTTCAAAAAGTTCTCGTAGCTACTTTTTTACTTTTACGGGCAAAAAGCAGAATGATGGATTCGCGTTGACAGGTAATGTGCAGGATCACGTTTTATTGGGGCATAGGTATCATCTTTCCGGAAAAGTGAGAAAGATCCACTACTTTGACTCAGTACCCTACGCATTACTGACAGTGTTTAAATTAACAGCATTGCCTAGTGTCTAGTGACCGGAACTCTCAAATACAGAGATTTTTTTCATTAGCCACCAGCTTTCGGCACTGTCGTGCCGACTCACTCACGTCAAATCTGTTGCTCACGCATCGGGTTTTTACCCGGTTTCACACTCCGAAAATATGCCGATTTCTTTTAAATTCAACACGCGTTATTAACTAATC
>ERZ1034969.752-NODE-752-length-16753-cov-28.183435_pt1 | contig 16753 bp, 13 predicted proteins | sample MGYA00520624_ERZ1034969 | MGnify/ENA primary metagenome ERZ1034969 (study PRJEB33766, sample SAMN09781776) | gut metagenome | biome: gut microbiome | host: Homo sapiens | place: Madagascar | study: EMG produced TPA metagenomics assembly of the PRJNA485056 data...
TGAGGCACCACGTCCTGCCGGCGGAAACTCCGTCGAGCCCGGAAGCCGTGGTGCCTGGCGACGAAAGAATAAGGGTTAGCGGGGGGTGAGGCACCACGTCCTGCCGGCGGAAACTCCGCCGGACACGGAAGCCGTGGTGCCTGGCGACGAAAGAATAAGGGTTAGCGGGGGATGAGGCACCACGTCCTGCCGGCGGAAACTCCGTCGAGCCCGGAAGCCGTGGTGCCCGGCGACGAAGGAATAAGGGTTAGCGGGGAGTGAGGCACCACGTCCTGCCGGCGGAAACTCCGTCGGGCCCGGAAGCCGTGGTGCCCGGCGATGAAGGAATAAGGGTTAGCGGGGAGTGAGGCACCACGTCCTGCCGGCGGAATCCCAACAAAAAACGGGATAGCTTAATAACTATCCCGTAAATATTCGTGAAGAATCAACTATTTTCTGTGATAGCTGAAGGATGCGGCGAATCCGGTACGGCCCAGCATCTGAGAAATCAGAACGGCCAGAACGGCACCTACTGCAACCTGAAGTGCGTTGAACGGAACACCCAGCATCGGAGCGGTCCAGTTTCCGTAGATGATGCCTTCGGCGATGTAGTATCCGGCGACGGTCCACACGGCGGCAACAACAAATCCAATCATTTCCGGAACCGGAACGCCCAGGATGTGGCGGTTGTTCTCGCCTTTTTCCATAGCGGTGGCCAGCGCCTTCTGCATGATTACCACCATCACCAGCTTGATAAAGAAAGACCACGGTGCCCATACCGCATATCCGCTGAGGACATCCGCCAGGCAGAGGCCCACCGAACCGGCGAAGATGGCATGTTTTCTCGGCAGAAGCATGGCAGCCAGCAGGACCATGGTGTCACCCAGATGAATATAACCGGTGCCCACCGGAACCTTGAAAAACATGGTAGCGATGGTGCCCATGGCGGTAATCAGTGCCGTCAGCACCAGCAAGGATGTGGAATTCATTCGTTCGTTTGTATTCATAAGTAGTCCCCCTTGTGATATTTTATTGATTTACTAAAATAATAGATATATAATAACATTGTTGTGTAATTTGAAAAATATGCAATTTAGCATTTTTTAATATGAACAGATAGGAGATAAGAGGGGAAATGAAGGATATTGTACTGAACTTAGATGACAGTTTGGAAATCAATCTATATGTACAGATTTATAATCAGTTTAAAGAACGGATTCTTTCCGGCGAGATTTCGCCGGGCACCAAGATTCCGTCGCTGCGTCGTTTTGCAAAGGATAATGCCATCAGCGTGACTACGGTGGAGACCGCCTACAACCAGCTTCTGGTGGAAGGCTACATCGAGAGTCGTCCGAAATCCGGCTATTACGTGAGCGACCATATCGCCGAGGTGGTGAGCGACCTGAAAACGGAGTTCAAAGAGGAATCCTTGGAAAGCATCCTTCCCATGGACGATTCCAAGAACGTGCGGGACAAATCCCTGATTTACGACGAGGAGAGCTTCGAATTCTCCAAATGGAAGAAGTGCATGAACAAGGTGTTCAATGAGCATTCCAACATGCTCCAGACTCAGGGAGACGTGCAGGGAGAACAGGCCCTTCGGTACGAAATCGCCAAATACCTGTACGCACGCCGGGGCGTGAAGTGCAGTTCCAATCAGATTGTCATCGGCGCCGGTTCCCAGCAACTGGCGGTTCAGCTGATCCGAATTCTGCGGGAATTAAACGTGGCCCACGCCGCAACGGAGATGCCGGGATACGGCCCCGTTCGGGAAATTTTCCGAGATGAGGGATTGAACATTTCCCGGATTCCAATCGATGAAGAAGGAATCATGGTGGAGAAGCTGCCCACCAATATGAAGAGCTTGGTATATGTGAATCCGTCCAACCAGTTCCCCACGGGCGTGGTAATGCCGGTTGCCCGCCGCTACGAACTGATCAAGTGGGCGGTGGACAACGACAGCTACATTCTGGAGGACGACTACGACAGCGAGCTTCGCTATTTCGGAAAGCCGGTTCCGGCCCTGAAGGGCTTGGACCAGAGCGGAAGGGTCATCTATCTGGGCTCCTTCTCCTCCACACTTTTTGCGGCGATTAAAATCAGCTACATGGTGCTGCCGAAAGAGCTGGCGGAGATTTTCGAAAAGATTAAAGACCGGTACAGCCAGACCTGCTCCAAAGCGGAACAGCTGTGCCTGGCCATTTACATGGAGGAGGGATATTACTCCCGGAACATCAAACGGTGCCGTCGCATGAATGCGGGCAAGCTGGAAACCACCATGAAGATGTTCGCCCAGGCCAAGGCGGATTTCATCGAGCCCATCGATTCCAAATCCGGCCTGGCCATCATGCTTCGGATTCATGCGGACATCCCGGTGGAAGAAGTGTGCCAGACGGCCCACAAGTTGGGTCTCACCATGCGGCCGGTTCAGGATCTGTGCACAGAAAAAGAGCAGGTGGTGGTCTTCTACTTCTACCGCGTATCCGACGCCCTGCTCCGTCTTCTGATCAAAATGTTCGTAAATAATATGAGCAAAGTCCTGGCGGTATACGAACGCCGGAAATTGCAGTCCCTATAATTTCAGGGAAACTTCCCCGCCGGAAAGGAGGCGGTGCTCCTCCGGGGTCTTCACCTGCAGGCGAAACTCCGGATCCACCCCTTCCACATAGGCGGTGTACGGTTCCTTTCCGGTTTCGGAAACCGTAACATTTCGTCCGATGATAAAACAATTCTTCCGATACTCCTCCAGATACCGGGAAGTATCCAGATGGGATTGTTCGTTCAGCGCCCGGTGGAGTTCGGTAATCAACGCGGCGGCGATTTGGTTCCGGGTAAAAGAAGGCTGATCGGATTCTGTAAGGGATCCGGCTTTCCCTTCCAGTTCCGGTGGGAAACTGCCCTTCAGGCAGTTGATGCCGATGCCCACGATGACCCGTTCGAAGTTGCCGCTTTCCAAGCTGCCCAGTCCCTCTGTCAGGATGCCGCAGATTTTCAGATTTCCTTTATAGATATCGTTAACCCATTTGATGCCCAGCTTTTCCCCGCTGATTTTTTCCAGCACCCGGTGGGTGAGCACCGCCGCGATGGAGGTGACATGGGTGACCTGGAAAAGAGGAAAATAAGGCCGGAAGGAATAGGTGAGGTAGATGCCGGTACCCTTCGGGGATTCAAAAGTCCGGCCGTAGCGCCCTCGGCCGCCGGTCTGCCGGTCCGCCAGGATGGCGGTGGCGGGGTCTCCGTAATCCAGTGTGCGGCAGTAATTGTTGGTGGAATCCACGGAGTCCAGCACTTGTAGGAGAAGTTGGTTCTCCGGAATTCCGGATGCGGAAAGGTCTTCCCGAATGAGTTCTTCGGAAAGAATATCGGTGGATGAGGACAGGATATATCCCTTGCTCTGAATGCTCTGAATATCGTATCCTTCCTCCTGAAGGGTGTGGATGGCCTTCCATACGGCATTTCGGGAAATTCCGAGAGCGGAAGCCAACGCGGCACCGGAAACCGGTACCCCCTGGGTCCGGGCGTCTGCGAGATATGCGAGAATTTTTTTACGGGTTGAAATTGACGAATTCATGGTTGATTCCTCCTTGATGTGTTCTTATTATACCCACCGGCGGGGGGCATGGCAAACGGCGGAATGAAATTGCGAATTGTGGATTTTTTATAGCGTGGTATCGGAGAGAACTCCGTGCTAGAATATGTAGATGTATAGATGGAGGAAGAGTATGTATAACGTACTGGTGACAAATGATGACGGAATTGATGCAGCGGGAATTCGGCAGCTGGTTTTCACCCTGTCCCTGACGACGCAGGTGTACGTCTTTGCGCCGAAGGAGCAGCAGAGTGCGAAGAGCCAGGCCATGTCCGCTCAGGGACAGCTGAGCGTGGAATCTCGCTCGATTCGAGGGGCCGAGGAGGCGTACGCGGTGGGCGGAACGCCGGTGGACTGCGTGAAGCTCGGATTGCAGACGATGGCGGAAAAAGGCGTGTCCATCGATTATGTAATCAGCGGAATCAATATGGGACTGAACCTGGGTGCGGATATCCATTATTCCGGCACCGTGGGCGCCGCGATGGAAGGGGCGATTTCCGGCGTTCGGGGCATCGCCCTGTCGGTGGAGCACTATCAGCCGGATTACTATGAGTACATCTGCGGAATGATTCCGGAACTTTTGCAGATGTCCGGGGAACTGGATTCCGCTGTGGTATTGAACGTAAATGCGCCGGACCTTCCGGCATGGAAGATTAAAGGGACGAAAATCGTGAAGTGCGGCCCGAAGCGGTTCAAGGATTCTCTGATTCCGGTAGAGGAAGAGGAGTCGCTGTACCGTTACGCCGGAGGTCATTACGAGCTGCCGGAAGAGGCATCGGAAGACGAAGATGTGGCAGCTTGTGCCGACGGCTACGCTACCATTACGCCGCTTCGGATGGATTACACCGACGGTGCGGCCCTTCGAACGATGCAGCGGATGACCAACGACAACGCCCTGTGTTTGTTTATCGATTTCCAGGAGCGGCTGGTTCCGGCCATGCGAAAGCCCAAAGACCTGATGAAAAATGTCACAAAATGGGCGAGATGCGCCGAGGCCTTGAGACTTCCGGTGCTACTTTCGCAGCAATACACCCGGGGGCTGGGGGCGACGGTTCCGGAGCTTCGGGAGGTGCTGCACGAATACAGCAAGCTGGAGAAACTGAGTTTCAGCTGTTTCGAAGCACCGGGTTTTGAGGAAGAGATGGAAAGCATGACGGCAAAACACGTGATTATTGCCGGCATCGAAGCGCACATCTGCGTCCTCCAGACGGCAATGGATTTTCTGGAAAGGGGATTCCGGGTGACCATCCTGAAGGATTGCTGCGGTGCGCGAAAGAAAGGGGATTTCGACACGGCCATTCGGGAATTGGAGAAGGCAGGCTGCCGCATTACCACATATGAAACGCTGGTATACCAGATGATGCGGTCGTCAAGACATACGGCCTTCCGCCGGATTTCCGAAATCGTGAAGGAATAGAAAAGGGTACGTTAAAGGGGTTTACAAGAAGGGAGAGAGAGATGAAGTTCTATGTAACCAAAGATGTTTTTGAGAAAATTCCCGATGGAAAATTCGGGCTGGTTGATAAAGAAAACATGGAATTTGAGACAGAATTGTGATATAATACATCGTCATGTGCGTGAAAACGGCTGGCCAAAGGGCGAGCCGTTTTCATGTTTATAGATTCTATCTATTTTTATTAAACACTATTTTAAAACGTTAAAGGAGAAAGAAATGAACAACAACAAGAGATGGTTGTATCTGGCTGTGGCAACAGTAATCCTGCTGTTCCAGGGCCTGATCTACGCATGGTCGCTGTTCAGAACACCGTTTAGTGAAATCTACACGGACTGGACAGTTGCTCAGTTATCCATGACCTTCACGATTTCCATCAGCTGCTTCTGCCTGGGCGGATTCGTCGGCGGACAGCTCAGCAAGAAGCTGGGTGTGAAGGTTAGATTCCTCATCACCGCAGTATGCCTCTTCATCGGATTCTTCGGTGTATCCATGCTGAATCCGGCAGATTCCGCCGGCAGTTTGACTAAGCTGTACATCTTCTACGGTGTATTCGGCGGCGGCGGCGTAGGAATCGGCTATAATGCAGTTATTTCCACCATTACGAAATGGTTCCCGGATAAGGTGGGTCTGGCATCCGGCATCATGCTCATGGGCTTCGGTCTGGGCAGCTTGCTGCTGGGTTCCGTTGTAACCGGCATGGTTGCGGCACAGGGCCTGTTCCCAACCTTTAAGATTCTGGCAATTGCCATCACCGTGGTAATGGTAGTCGGTGCCATCATCATTAAGGCACCGGAAGCACCGGCGGCTCCGGCAGAAGCAAAGGCAGAGGAGAAGGAAGAGAAGTCCACCGCAGTCAGCTTCAGCGCCGGCGAGATGCTGAAGACTTCCAGATTCTGGATCTTCTTCCTGTGGGCGATTGCCCTCAACTCGGCCGGTCTGATGGTAATCAACAGTGCCGCAAATATTTCCCTGGCATTTGGCGGTTCCGCAATTCTGGGCATGGTAGTATCCCTGTTCAACGGTGCTGGCCGAATCATTGCCGGAAACAACTTCGACCGTTTCGGCAGAAAGAAGTCCACACTGATTAATGTGTCCTTCATGATGATTGCGGGAATCCTTCTGGTGCTGGCCGGAAAGACCAATTCCTTGCTGCTGATCACCGTGGGTCTGGTATTCGTTGGAATGGCGTACGGCGGTACACCGACCATCACCTCCGCATACACCAACCTGTCCTTCGGACCGAAGAACTTCACGGCAAACTTCAGTATTGCCAACTTCTCCCTGCTCCCGGCAGCGATTGTGGGACCGATGATCTCCGCAAAACTTCTGGAAGCGGCAGGCGGAAAATACGACACATGCTTTATCGCAATCATCGTATTCACCCTGATTTCCCTGGTACTGTGGGTACTGCTCAACGGAGCCAGCAAGAAGAGCGTGAACGAAGACTACAAATAAAGCTTCACCGGAAACTGATGCCCTTCGCGGGTATCAGTTTTTTTATTTTCAAATACCCGAAAATCCTATATAATAAGTACATATTCTTTTACGGTGAAAGGGGAATTTCATGACGCTGAATCAATTGCATTACATCATTACGGTGGCGGAGGCCGGTTCCATGAATCGGGCGGCGGAACGCCTGTACATCACCCAGCCGTCTCTCACCAGTGCCATCAAGGAGCTGGAGCGGGAACTGGGAATTACCGTCTTCCACCGGAACGGCCGGGGCGTGACGCTGACCAACGACGGGGCGGAGTTCCTTTTGTACGCTCGGGAGATTTACAGCCAGTACGAGGCGGTGATGCAGAAGTACAGCGACGATGAGGGGCTGAAGCAGAAATTCGGGATTTCCATGCAGCACTATTCCTTCGCGGTAAAAGCATTTGTGAATCTGGTGAACAAGTACGACCTGGCGGAGTACGATTTCGCCATTCGGGAGACGAAGACGAAAGAGGTCATCAGCGATGTGGCTTCCCTGAAGAGTGAAATCGGCATCATCTACCAGAGCGATTTCAATCGGAACGCCATCACCAAAATCCTGCGGCAGAATAGCCTGCAGTTTCACGAACTGGTGAACTGCGACGCATTCGTGTATCTGTGGAGCGGCCACCCGCTGGCGGACCGGGACAGCGTGAATTTTCAGGATCTGTCGGATTATCCGAATCTGACATTTGAACAGGGAGATGATTCTACACTGTATTATGCGGAGGAGATTTTCTCGGAGAATAACTATTCCCGGTGCATCCGAGTGAACGACCGGGCCACCATGCTGAACCTGATGAAAGGGGTGCACGGATACACCCTCTGCTCCGGTATCATCTGTGAGGACTTTAACGGCGGGGACTACGTGGCGGTTCCATTCAACGATCCGGTCATCGGCGGGGACAAGGCGATGAAAATCGGCTACATTCAGAAGAAAAACAGCATTCTGAGCAAGACCGCACAGCTGTACATTCGGGAATTGCGGGACTATCTGGGAATTCCGACCCCGGAATCGGAAAAGAAATAAAAGAAATGCCACAGGAAGTGGTTTTCACAGGGGTTTAGCAGTTGACATTGAAAACGGATACGGTAAAATATTATATTAGATGATTATTTCTTACAGGAGGCGAAACGTGAAAAAAGTTGGGGTTATTATGGGGAGCGACAGCGACCTGCCAGTAGTAGAGAAATGTATTAATGAGCTGAAGAAGTATGAGATTCCGACGGAAGTGCATGTGTATTCCGCACATCGAACTCCGGTGGAAGCCATTGAATTTGCACAGAATGCGGAGAAGAACGGATTCGGCGTGCTGATTTCCGCAGCGGGAAAAGCAGCGCACCTGGGCGGTGTGATTGCGGCCAATACGGTTCTTCCGGTAATCGGAATTCCGATTAAGGCGTCCGCTTTGGAAGGTGTGGACGCACTGCTGTCTACCGTACAGATGCCGCCGGGGATTCCGGTTGCGTCCGTTGCCATTGACGGTGCGAAGAATGCGGCAATTCTGGCTGTAGAGATGCTGGCCATTGGAGATCCGGATTTGAACCGGAAGCTTTGGGACGAGCGGAAGAAAGCCCACGATGCAGTGGTGGAGAAAGATGCAAAAATCAGTGCACAGTTTAACTGATTGATGTTATAAGAAGTCAATATAAAGGTAAGGTATCGAAATTTTTATTTTTAGGAGGACAAATGAAAAGCCAGAGCGAAAGCTATAAAGAAGCAGGTGTGGATATTACCAGCGGATACAGAGCGGTAGAGCTGATGAAGGAACATGTGTCGAAGACCATGGTATTCGGAAATACATCCCCGGTAGGAGGATTCGGAGGCTTGCTTCAGCCGGATTTGACCGGAATGGAGGAGCCGATTCTCGTAAGTGGAACAGACGGCGTGGGAACCAAGCTGAAACTGGCGTTCCTCCAGGACAAGCACGATACGGTAGGTCTGGACTGCGTGGCAATGTGCGTGAACGACATCATCTGCGTTGGCGCGAAGCCGCTGTTTTTCCTGGACTACATTGCAGTAGGCAAGAACGTTCCGGAGAAGGTGGCATCCATCGTGAAGGGCGTGGCTGAAGGTTGCATTCAGTCGGAATGCTGCCTGATTGGCGGTGAAACTGCGGAGATGCCGGGATTCTATCCGGAAGACGAATACGATTTGGCCGGATTTGCCGTTGGTATCGTGGACAAGAAGAAGGTTATCGATATCGAGAAGGTGAGCGAGGGTGATGCCATCATCGGAATCGCATCCTCCGGAATCCACTCCAACGGATACTCTCTGGTTCGGAAGGTATTTGACGTGGAAAACACCGACCTGAACAAGACCTATGAGGAGCTGGACGGAAAGACGCTGGGAGAGGTGCTGCTCACACCGACCAAGATCTACGTGAAGCCGATGCTGGCACTGTTCAAGGAAATGACACCGCATGCGGTAATGCACATCACCGGCGGCGGATTCTATGAGAACATTCCAAGAGCACTGCCGGAAGGAATGTCCGCAAAGATTTACAAAGATGAGCTGGAAATTCCGGGAATCTTCAAGCTGCTGATGAAGGAAGGAAATATTCCGGAAAGAGATATGTTCAACACCTACAACATGGGTACCGGTATGACTGTTGTAGTTCCGAAGGAAGATGCGGCCCGGGCGGTGGAAATCGTCGAAGCGGCCGGAGAGCATGCAAAGGTTATCGGTGAAATCGTAAAGAGCAGCGAAGGAGTTATCATTGAATAAGCAGAAGGCAAGAATTGCTGTACTGGTTTCCGGTGGGGGAACCAACCTGCAGGCCATCATCAATCGGTGGCAGGCAGGCGATCTCCCCCACGGGGATTTGGCCCTGGTGGTATCGAACCGCAGCAAAGCCGGTGGACTGCAGCGGGCGGAGAAGGCCGGAATTCGAAACGTGTTCCTGCCAAAGGAAGACTTCGAAGCCCGCTTGATTCAGTTGCTGGAAGAAGAGCAAATTGACATTATCGTGCTGGCCGGCTTCCTGAAAATCCTCAGCCGGGATTTCGTGCGGAGATATCCGGACCGGATTCTCAACGTGCATCCGTCCCTGATTCCATCCTTTTGCGGAGATGGCTTCTACGGTCTGAAGGTGCATGAAGCGGCACTGGAATACGGAGTCAAGGTTTCCGGTGCAACGGTTCACTTCGTCAACGAGGTGACCGACGGTGGTCGGATTATTGCGCAGAAAGCGGTGGAAGTGAAACCGGATGATACGCCGGAGACGCTGCAGCGCCGGATTATGGAGCAAGCCGAATGGATTCTTTTACCGGAAGCCGTGGAAACCGTGGCCCGGGAAATAGTGGAACATGAATCAGAAGGAGAATAGGATGAGAGTTGCGGTTATCGGTGGTGGCGGAAGAGAGCATGCCATCATCAAATCATTAAAGAAGAGCCCGAAGGTTTCGGAAATCTATGCACTGCCGGGAAACGGCGGAATTGCGGAGGATGCGGAATGCGTGGCAATCGGTGCCAAGGACCTGGACAAGATTACGGAGTGGTGCGTGAAGGAACACATGGACTATGTGGTGGTGGCACCGGACGATCCGCTGGTTCTGGGATTAGTGGACATGCTGAATGAGAAGGGCATTCCTTGCTTCGGACCGACGAAGGCAGCTGCAATTATCGAGGGCAGTAAGGCGTTCTCCAAGGACCTGATGAAAAAATACGGAATCCCGACGGCGGAATACGAGACGTTCGACGATATGGAAAAGGCGCTGGAATACGTTCAGAATTGCCGGATTCCGGTGGTAATCAAGGCGGATGGCCTGGCACTTGGCAAGGGCGTTATCATTGCGGAAACCCGTGAGGATGCCGTGGAAGGAATCCATACGATTATGGAAGAGCGGAAATTCGGTGCCAGCGGAGATACGGTGGTCATCGAAGAATTTTTGGAAGGACCGGAAGTGAGCGTACTTTCTTTTACCGATGGAAAGACGGTACGGCCGATGGTATCCTCCATGGATCACAAGAGAGCGCTGGACGGCGATAAGGGCCTGAACACCGGCGGAATGGGAACCATTGCACCGAACCCGTACTACACCGACGACGTGGCGGCGGAATGCATGGAGAAGATTTTCCTGCCGACCATTCGCGCCATGGAAAAAGAAGGACGGACATTCAAGGGCTGTCTCTACTTCGGACTGATGATTACCAAGGACGGGCCGAAAGTCATCGAATACAATTCGCGGTTCGGCGATCCGGAGACACAGGTGGTGCTTCCGCTGCTGGAGGGAGACCTGTTTGAAATCATGCAGGCTACCACAGATGGGACGCTGGATCGGGTAGACTTCTCCTTTGCGGATAAGTGCGCATGCTGCCTGGTTGCGGCATCGGAAGGATATCCGGTGTCCTACGAGAAGGGGTTTGAGATTACCCTGCCGGAAAAACACGATCGTATTTTCATTGCCGGAAGCCGTCTGGAGGATGGAGTGCAGCGCACCAGCGGCGGCCGAGTGCTGGGAGTGACCGAAGTGGCGGATACTCTGCAGGAGGCAGTGGACAAAGCATATGCCACAATGAAGACCGTTCATTTTGATAATATGTACTACAGAAAAGATATTGGTGCGAAAGCATTGGAAGTGAAATAGGAGGAATAATGGTTAAGGTTTTATATGTTGAGAAACGGGAAGCTTTTGCCGGAAAGGGAAGAGAACTTCTTCACGAATTCAGAGATGTGCTGATGATTCCAAATGTGGAAAGCGTTCGGGTAATCAACCGGTATCTGGTAGAGGACCTGTCCGATGATGCTTTTGCAACCGCAAAGGAATGCATTTTCTCGGAACCGCCGACGGATGATGTATACGAGGAAATGGATCTGGACGGCAAGACGGTCATCGCGGTGGAATACCTGCCGGGACAGTTCGATCAGAGAGCCAACTCGGCGGAGGAGTGCCTGCGCTTCATCGCTCACGATGAGGCTCCGACGGTTCGCTCCGCAGTGCTGTACATTCTGGAAGGTGACCTGACCGGCGAGGATCTGGCGAAGATTAAGGACTTCCTGATTAACCCGGTAGAGTCCAGAGAAGCGGCACTGGAAATTCCGGAAACGCTGAAAGCCGTATATCCGGAACCGCAGCCGGTCGCAACGCTGGACGGTTTCATCGAAAAGAACGACAGTGAACTGGAAGAGTTCCTGAAGTCCTATGGCCTGGCCATGGATCTGGAAGATCTGAAAATGGTACGGGATTACTTCAAGGGCGAGGACAGAAATCCAACCGTAGCGGAGATTCGCGTCATCGATACCTATTGGTCGGATCACTGCAGACATACCACATTCAATACCACCCTTCACAACGTGCAGTTCAAGGACCCGACGGTGAGCGAGACCTTCGAGGAATACATGAACACACGGGAGAATCTGAATGTTACGAAGCCGGTAACCCTGATGAACGTGGCAACCATCGCCGTGAAAGCCCTGAAGAAGGACGGACGACTGACCAACGTGGTAGAGTCGGAAGAAATCAATGCCTGCACCGTGGATTTCAAAGCGGAAATCGACGGAGAGGAACAGGATTGGGTGCTGCTCTTTAAGAACGAGACCCACAACCACCCAACGGAAATCGAGCCGTTCGGCGGCGCAGCGACCTGCATCGGCGGTGCCATTCGTGACCCGCTGTCCGGCCGAAGCTATGTATATGCGGCAATGCGTGTGACCGGTGCGGGAGATCCGCTGACACCGGCGTCAGAAACCGTAAAGGGCAAGCTGCCGCAGCGTAAAATCGTGACCACCGCCGCCAACGGATACAGCTCCTACGGCAACCAGATCGGCCTGACCACCGGACTGGTGGATGAGATCTATCATCCGGGTTATGTGGCAAAGAGAATGGAAGTCGGCGCAGTCGTTGGTGCGGCACCGGCAGAGAATATTCGGAGAGAGCGTCCGGCTGCGGGAGATCAGATTATTCTGCTGGGCGGACGGACCGGAAGAGACGGAATCGGCGGAGCCACCGGATCTTCCAAATCTCACAGCGAAGAATCCCTGGAAAACTGCGGTGCAGAGGTTCAGAAGGGTAACGCACCGGAAGAGCGGAAGATTCAGAGACTGTTCCGCAACCCGGCAGCAACCACACTGATTAAGCGCTGCAACGACTTCGGTGCCGGCGGTGTATCCGTTGCCATCGGAGAGCTGGCAGACGGACTTCGCGTGACGCTGGACAACGTACCGAAGAAGTACGACGGTCTGGACGGAACCGAGCTGGCTATCAGCGAATCTCAGGAGAGAATGGCGGTCGTTGTTGCGGCTAAGGATGTGGAAACATTCAAGGAACTGGCAATCTCCGAGAACCTGGAAGCGACCGTTGTGGCAGAAGTAACGGAAGAGCCTTCCCTGGTGATGAACTTCAAGGGACAGGAGATCGTAAACATCTCCAGAGCATTCCTGGATACCAACGGTGCGGAAAAGAAGGCCGATGCGGTCATCGAACACGCGCAGAAGTTTGAGAAGAAGATTCCGGCAAAATTCTACGAAGGCATGAAGGAACTGGCGGCCGACCTGAACGTATGCTCCAAGAGAGGTTTGGCGGAGCGTTTTGACTCCACCATCGGCAGAGGTTCGGTGCTGATGCCTTACGGCGGACGCTACCAGAAGACCCCGATTCAGGCAATGGTTCACAAGATCCCGGTCATCCACAGAGATCAGGATGTGAAGACGGTCTCCATGATGGCATACGGATTCAATCCGTACATTTCTGAGAAGAGCCCGTACCATGGCGCATACCTCTCCATTGTAGAGAGTATCTGCAAGCTGATCGCAACCGGTGCCAAGTTCGAACACGTGTACCTCAGCCTTCAGGAATACTTCGAGAAGCTGGGCAGCAACGATGTGGCTTGGGGAACCGCCCTTTCGGCTGTACTGGGTGCATTCCGCGCTCAGATGGAGCTGGGCGTCGGCGCCATCGGCGGTAAGGACTCCATGAGTGGAACTTTTGAAGATATTCACGTACCGCCAACCTTGATTTCCTTCGCGGTAACCACCGAGAAATTGGATCGCGTGGTATCCCCGGAATTCAAGGGCAGAGGACACAACGTTATTTTACTGGAGCCGGAAATCGGACCGGACGGTCTGCCAACCGCAGAATCCATCCTGGAGAACTTCGAAGAGCTGAACCGGCTGGTAGAGCAGGGTGCGGTTGCGGCATGCTACACGCTGGGATACGGCGGCCTGGCAGAGGCCGTGTACAAGATGTGCATCGGAAACGAAATCGGTTTCGAATTCGACCGGAAGTATGGAATGAGAGATATTTTCGGATACAAGTACGGTGCATTTGTGGTTGAACTGAACAGCGGTGTGGACGTGACCGATGATATGGAGGTTCTGGGTAAGACCTTGAACAGAGAATCCATCGTCTGCGGCGAAGGCCATATTCGTCTGGTAGAGATGAATCGGGAATACGAGTCGAAGTTGGAATCCATCTATACCTTCCACAGCGACAACGAGAAGGACATCCCGGCAGAGGTATCCTACCGCTCCAGAGACAACAGCGAGCCGAGAGTGGCCGTTGCAAAACCACATTTCCTGATTCCGGTATTCCCGGGCACGAACTGTGAATACGATTCGGCGAAGGCAGTTGAAAATGCCGGCGGCGAAGCGGAAATTTTCGTAATCAACAACCTGACCGCAGATACATTGAAGAAGTCCGTGGAGGATTTCCGGACGGCAATCGGAAGATCTCAGGCGATTTTCATCCCGGGTGGTTTCTCCGGCGCCGATGAACCGGATGGTTCCGGAAAGTTCATCACCTCCTTCTTCCGAAATGAAGGCGTGAAGGAAGAAGTGATGAAGATGCTGAATGACAGAGACGGTCTGATGATCGGAATCTGCAACGGCTTCCAGGCCCTGATTAAGTTGGGATTGCTGCCGTACGGACAAATTTCCATGCAGACGCCGGACAGCCCGACCCTGACATTTAACGATATCGGTCGTCACCAGTCCAAGCTGGTGCGCACCAAAGTATGCTCCACGAAATCTCCGTGGATGAGAAAGGCGGCGGTAGGCGATATCGTGACCGTTCCGATTTCTCACGGCGAAGGTAAGTTCGTGGCAAATGAGGATGACCTGGATGTGCTCATCAGCAATGGTCAAATCCTCACCCAGTATGTGGACCTTGACGGTAATCCAAGTATGGATATTCAGTACAATCCAAACGGATCCGTTATGGCAATTGAAGGACTCCTGTCTCCGGACGGCAGAATTTTGGGTAAGATGGGACACTCGGAAAGAATCGGAAAAGGCCTGTACCGCAACGTACCGGGTGAGTTCGATTTGAAGCTGTTCGAATCCGCAGTCGAGTACTTCAAGAAATAAATTTTTACAAAATCCGGGCAGAGGTAATGTCTGAAATCCCGGGGAAAAGAGAAAAGGAGATTAACACCAATGGCTAACGAAGCAAAAAAAGAACGTATTCTTGTTCTGAACCTCGGTTCCACATCCAGCAAAATCGCTGTGTATGATGATACCGAAGAAGTATTCAAGGAAACCATTCGTCACACACAGGAAGAGATGGCACAGTTCAGCGATATTCTGGACCAGTTCTCCTTCCGTAACGAAAAGGTAAGAAATGCGCTGGAGAGCAACGGCATCGGCGTGAACACACTGACTGCAGTATGCTCCAGAGGCGGAAATATCATCGCATGCCCGCACGGTGCCATCGGCATCGATCAGGAGATGATCGATTATCTGACCAGACCGGAAGACACCGCAAAGCACGCATCCCTGCTGGGAAGCATGATTGCATTTGACTTGCACAAGGAATTCGGTATTCCGGCATGCATCTACGATGCCATCGGAACCGATGAAATGCAGCCAATCGCAAGAGTTACCGGACTTCCGGAAATCCCACGGTTCACCGTTGGACATACACTGAACACTCGTGCAATGGCCATCAAGTGTGCAGAAGAAGTACTGAAGAAGCCGTTTAATGAGTGCACCTTCATCGTGGCTCATCTGGGCGGCGGAAGCTCCATCCGTCTGTATCACAAGGGCGTAAACATCGACTGTGTGAATGATGATGAAGGAAACTTCTCTCCGGAGAGAGGCGGCGGCTGCAGCGGCAAGGAGCTGGTAAAGCTGTGCTTCAAGGAGTTCGGCGAAGGTGCCGGCGAGAAGACCGTAATGAAGAAGATTCACGGAAACGGCGGTCTGAAGGCACATCTGGGCACGACCGACGCCATCGAGGTAGAGAAGAGAATCGAAGCCGGCGACAAGTATGCAAAGGTTGTATATGATGCAATGGCATACAGAGTGGCAAAGGACATCGGCACCCTGTCCGTACCGGTTGCAGGAAAGGTTGACCGCATCATCCTTACCGGCGGTATCGCATACTCCAAGTATCTCACTTCTCAGATTGCAGAGAAGGTAGACTGGATTGCACCGGTTGAAATGATGCCGGGCGAATATGAGATGGAAGCTCTTGCCGGTGGTGCACTGAGAGTACTTCGTGGCGAGGAAGAGCTGCAGGACTTCGCTGAAATCAAAGCATCTGCAGTAGACAGAATCCGTATCTGTGAAGGTGTAGAGCCATACACCGTACCGGAAAATTAATTCCAAAGTGAATCAGGAAACGCGGGACCGAATGATAAATTCGGTCCCAAACCCTTGATTATGAAGGAACAGACGGGGACATCAAAATAATAAAAACGATTAGAAAAAAATAAGGGATTGTGCTTGACAGCGAACACTTTTTATTATACAATTCTAATTGTTGATGTGCTGTTGTAGCTCAGTTGGTAGAGCACTTCCTTGGTAAGGAAGAGGTTCGGCAGTTCGAGTCTGCTCAACAGCTCCAATTTTTTTAAAACAAAAATAAAAAACAATCTAGGAGGGAGATAATGGCTAAACAGAAGTACGAAAGAACCAAACCGCATATTAATATCGGTACAATTGGTCACGTTGACCACGGTAAGACTACTCTGACTGCAGCAATCACAAAGACACTGCATGCAAGATACGGTCTGGGTGCAGACGTAGCATTTGATGAAATCGACAAGGCACCGGAAGAAAAGGCAAGAGGAATCACGATTTCTTCCGCACACGTAGAGTACGAAACTCCGAACAGACACTACGCACACGTAGACTGCCCGGGACACGCCGACTACGTAAAGAACATGATTACCGGAGCTGCTCAGATGGATGGTGCTATCCTGGTAGTAGCTGCAACTGATGGTCCGATGCCTCAGACAAGAGAGCACATCCTTCTGTCCAGACAGGTAGGCGTACCTTACATCATCGTATTCCTGAACAAGTGCGATATGG
>ERZ1034969.753-NODE-753-length-16745-cov-6.399940_pt1 | contig 16745 bp, 20 predicted proteins | sample MGYA00520624_ERZ1034969 | MGnify/ENA primary metagenome ERZ1034969 (study PRJEB33766, sample SAMN09781776) | gut metagenome | biome: gut microbiome | host: Homo sapiens | place: Madagascar | study: EMG produced TPA metagenomics assembly of the PRJNA485056 data set...
GAAGAGGCCCGCCCCTCCGGCTGCACTTACCGCCTCGTCGTTCCGCAGGACTGCCGCTCCGCCGAAGGGGCGGAGACTTGCGTCATAGATGCCGTCCGGCGGCGTGACGTCCGGAGTGTCGGTCCCGTTGCTAGGAAATGCCACCACGCCAGAGCCGGTAACGGACCCCGCCGTCTTGCCGCTGCCTCTGGCGGCGGAGATCAAAGCGCTCCCGCCGTAAGAGAGTGTGCTGGCCATATCGGAAATGGTAGCCGTCAGCACCGCTCCCGCCGGGAGATACTTGTCCAGATATCCGCCGCCGCCTGCACCTCCGGGAGCAGGGGTGGAGAGCGGAGCGGAATCATCTCCGTATCCGCCGGCGCCATGCCCGATGGCGGTAATGCGGTACCATCCGGCATAGGGGACGGTATAGGTGCCGCTCTCCGTCAGAAGCGCCAGTACCGGGCGGAACTGGGCGGACACGCCGCCCACACTGAGCTGTCCCATCTCCTCACCTCCCGATGGTCACCTGCAGCTTGATGGCCGCAGTGGGCTTGTTGACGACCCTGCAGTAGAGATAGCCGTTTTGGCGGCACCCTACGTATGCCCCCGGCTCCTGAAGGCAGGCGAAGGCCTCGTCGTTGGCCTGGGACCCGCTCTCGCTGCGCACCGGGTCTACCCGTGTCCGGGTGTCGTCCGTGGTCAGGAGGCCCGCCACCGCCACGCTCTGGGTGTATCCGCCGGTGACAGCCGTCCACCCGGAGACCGTCAGCGTCGCCTGGATGGGCTTGCGCAGGATCCCCGCCAGGGCCTGGTTGACGGTGGGGTCCCCCGTGAGCCCCAGCTTGCTGGCCGTGGTGTCGTCCAGCAGATTGGCTTTATTGAGTAAGGTGGGCTTCTGCTCCCATCCGGCATCGTTCAACCCGTTCAAGTCAATAGGCAAGGTTCCTGCCACAAGAGCCGCAGCAAACGCCTCATAGTCAGGATACAGCGTGAGGAAATTCGCTACCGATTTCAAATACCGGCTGTTGCCGATTGCTTTGATGATTCCGTCTTTCACACTTCACCACATCCAATCTCACCGCACCCCCACCAAGAGGAGAGCATTTTTGTGATAGCGCTGTCCAACTGGGACAGCATCCTTTCGATATCGTTGGCCTTCTCGATCGTCAAGCCATCGCTCTTCCCGGCGGCGGATGGATAGATTCGGACGGGAATCTCCGGCAGACTCGATAGCTCCCCGACAGCACCGCGGATCGCGGAAACGTCCGCCAGGTATTTTTTCAGCTGCGCGACTGTGGGGGCATCAGTAATGGCCCAATTCGTCTTTGGAGTGACATTCAAGGAGTATCCATAGTTCCGCAGCCTATCGCGCAGATACACAATGGCGTTGCCGACACGGTTTAGGTCACTGACGTTATACGCGCCCCGCATTTCGGCCTGCGCCCATTCGATCTTTTCTGCTGCGGTAAGCCCGCTATACCCTTTTGCATGGAGCTCCTGCCACCGCGCAAGATCTGCCGCTGTCCGGTCCGTGATAAGATACATCTGCGTTATCACGGAAACTGCTGTGCTTTGTGCGCTCTCTCCTGCGGAGTTGTACGCAGACACGGTCAGCAGAACTCTCCCGTACACAGTGGGCTGCACCATAACGGTTGTCCTGCCCGGCACCGTTGCCAGGAGTGTTCCATCCTGGTACACCTTGTACCCTTCCGCCCACTTTGCTGCATTCCAAGCCAGCGTTACGCCGTTCTTGCTTTCTTCGGCAACCGTGAGCCCTGTGGGAGCTTTGGGAACTGGCTCCGGGACATCTGCCGTGCCATCCGTAAACGGGATGTTGGCATCGCACCAGGCCGCCGTCGGCTCGTGCCCGGCCCCAAAGGCGTCCGTGAGATCCACCAACATCAAGCCATCAAACCACATGGTCCCGGCAGTATTTGCATTGTTGTAATCAATGCGCATTTCATACGATCCGGCAGAAAAGCTGCTGCGGTCCACCACCGTGGAGCAGACATTCCACTGCCCAGCCGGGCCGGATTGCCCTGCCAGCATTGATGGCTCCGCAATGGGCCAGTAGATGTCCGTGGACCCCGTGGTCTCCTCCTGATAGGTCTCCACCCGCACATAGTACTTATGGGTAGGGTCCAACCTCGGCTTCACAACCCCCCCGGAATTGCGCAGGGTGTACGTCCGCTCAAATACGGAGGTATCGCCCTTCATCTGGAGAGAATTAGAGCCGTATTTCGCCCGCGCGGTAGCAATGTAGGTATAGGCTTTTTCGGCAGTTGTCAGGTTCCATGTTCCTGATTCAAAGCTGCCGATGCTGCCCACGAGGTTGGTGATCGTTACGCTCACTGCTATTCCCCCAAACTATCACACCGCGCGGCAATCGTGTTGGATAGGGCGATCTCCATCCTGACGATGTTGCCGGTATTTGTTCCATCCCAAGCATTCGGCATCTTCACGCAGTCTCCCAGCTTCTCTCCGGCCCAAACGATTTTGGCAGTGTGGGTATTCCGGCGCGCGTAGTAGTTATATACTCTCTGGGCCACTGCCTGTCCGATAGACGGAGATACCAGCGTAGCACCCGTGACTTCCACCACATTCTCCTTGTCCGTCGCCGTGACCCCTGGATTCTTGATGCTGTACGTCCGGGTCTCGTCCGCATATTTCTTGGAGCCGACAGTGATGCTGCCGTTGGCGCTTTCGGTGTAGGTATGCGCGACAACACGGACCTCAGTCACGATAGATGCCGTTTTTACCTCTACCCCGCTGTACACCCTATTTGCGTCCACCGTTGTGGGCGTAGATGCCGGCGCAAAGATGCGGATCTTCTCGGTGCCATCCGTGGCGGCGCAGACGCCCCAGGCAAACAACAGCTGCTGCAGAGCCTCTTTCCGGGTGCAAGGAGCAATGATCCCGGTCAGATTGGTGTCTGTTACCCCGGAATATTCCGCGCCGAAAATGCCGCCCAGAATCTCCGTCAAAATGGCCTTGGCGGATTTCCCGGAATAGACGCCACCGGGGAACTGACTATCTCCCAAGACACCGATTGCATCCTTGCATTCGATGTCGTAGAGCCTTGCCCCCCGGCGGCTGGAGCTGTCGATGTAAAATACACCTACAAGGTCGCCGTCGCTACGGACTTCCATCGGCTGCTTCAGCTGGAACATATACTCGGCGTCTGACTTGCTGTCCAGCGTCCAGCGGAAAGTAGATGCCGCCAATCGTGCAGACAGCAGGTTTGTTTCCGCCACAATGGAGGCAGTCCGGAATTCCTCTGCGTCGAAATACCGCCAAATGCCGAAAAGGATCCTCTCCAGTTTGGCGTAGTGGTACGGAAGGTTGGTTTTCTTTAGGGTGATCTGAACACCATCATAGGCGGTAACGGCGTTTTCGCAGAAGTAGGTGCTCCTGTCTGGGTAAAAGGTCTTAGTCTCCTTTACCGTCCCGCCCTGCATCCACTGAATGCTCACCTCTCTGCACCATTCATCCCCAGCGGTATCAAACAGCAGCATGATGCCCATGGAGGAATACTGCTCATCAAACGAGATCTGGATAACGGGCGGGGAGGCAAACGCGCCGTCGGCGGAAGACTGCGCCGAAGACCACAGCGCGATCCGCTGTGTGTCCTTCGGCCACCGTTTGCCGTCCAGCGGCCAGCCATTCGGCTCACAGGTCAGGATCGGTTGAGGCGTAATTCCCGCCAGCAGCTCACCCGCCTCGGAGGCGGCATCAGCCCTGGAAGTCTCGACAATTGCATCATCTTCTGCGCCGATGGCGACATCCTTGTAACAGATGATCGTCTTGCTCACGGTCTCACCTGCGCTTCCATCGGAATGAAGTTGACCTCGATCTCTCCCCAGTAATTGGCCCCATTCTCCACCTTTTCCAGGTCCTGTGTTGCGCTGGTGTAGTACGCCTCGTAGGAGATGGAGGTCTGCCCGTCAGCGGCCTCTAGGAGGACGGAATCGTCCACGCTGTGCTGGTACAGGTAATCCCAGAACTCGTCCAGGCCAGCGTAGTTGTTGCCACGGCGGAAGACGGTGATCTTGTGCCCTAGGTAGGTGCCGATGATGTCCCGGATCATCCGGCCCGTCATGGCGCGGCCTGCATTCTCGCCGTCCAGGACGTTGAAATTGCGGTTGTACTTGGAGATGGCAACGTCAGCGTCAAAGCTGCGACCGTTGAGCTTGATATATCCCATATCACACCCCCGTAAGACTCACACCGATGCGGTTGCCCTCGGCTTTGTTGAGTTGGTACACCACCCGGCCCAAAACGTCACGGTCCAGCACCAGGACCGCCTCATTTTTCCCGCCAAGAGCGCTCAGTTCCTCCCGGAGAAGTTGCCTGAGCTTGGCGTCCGGAACCTCATAGTTGTTCCCCTGCCGCTGGTCGCCCAGCACGGCCAGGAACTCCCGGTTGGGAGGAATGACGGCGCCTTGGGCAAGCTGAGGGATCTGCCACTCCTTCACGAGAGGGATGTTCGGACCCCAGCTCTTTCCGCCGACTCCAGGCACCCAGTCTGGCATGTCAAAGGAAATGCTGTTGATCTTCTCGATGAGCCAGTTGAGGCCCCGGATGATGAGGTTAATGACGCTGCCAACGATAGTAAGCACCGTGTTCAGCGCCCCGCTGACCATGCCTTTCAGCCCGGAAAGCATCTTCTCGATGTCCAAGTTGATAAGGCCGTCCAGGAAGGTCACGAGCCCCGAAAACGTCTGCTTGAGGTTGCCGATCAACTGTTCCCCGTTGCCCGCAAGGGTCGTGATGGCGAAGAGAATGGCGGCAATTCCCGCAACCACCAGCGGGAATACATTCCCAGTCAGGAACCAGAAGCCCAGGCCGGTGCTGACGATACCGGCGATCATCAGCAGCGTGTTTTTGAGATTCAGGCCGTTTTGGTCGATGTCTCGGAACGCCGTGACGACCATAGCGGCTCCGGCAACGATGAGCCCGATGCCTGCGCCGACCTTCCCGAAGGTCAGGTAGAGGCCCAGCGCCGCCGTTGCGGCTCCGCCAAGAATCTCAATGAGATTCGCCCAGTCCACGCCGTTGTTCCAGGCGTCGGAAAGTCCGTCCCACAGGAGGATGAGGCCGCCCACGGTAAGGGCGATCCCGGCCAGCTTCTCCGCCACGGTCCCAAGCGTCCCGGGAAGGAGCGAGGACAGCTTCCAAGCGGCAAGCCCGCCCCCAATGAGGATGACCGCATCGGCGATCTTCCGAAGGCGGGCGTCTACCTCATCCATGAAGGAGAAATCCGGCGCAATTGCGTCCGCAGAAGCGCCGCCCCCGCCGCCGGAAGAGCTGCTGGAGGAAAGCTGGTTGATCTCGTCAAACGACGCAAGAGACTTTCCGGCGTCCTTCGCCGCCTTTCCAGTCCCCTTCAGGGCCTTCGTCTGGGCGTTCAGCGCCTTCGCCGACGCCGCCGCACTGGATAAGCTCTTTCCGGAAATGGCGGCTACCAGGCGGGCGAGCTGCGTCACGACGGCGGCAATGACACGTGCCAGCAGCGTAAACGCCGGGACAAGAACCTGAACGAGAGGCTGCGCCAAGGTGAGAAGCGCTCCTTTGAGCTGCGCCATTGCGGCGGATGCCTCCTGGTCACTCTTTACGATCTCCGCCAGCCAAGTCCGGACGCTCCGCAGGGCGGCGGTGATTATGGAGAAGATAAAAACCCGCTTCGCCAGCTTCTCCACACGGGTCACGAGCTTCTGCATCCGAATCCCCGCCGTTTCCGTGGCATCGCCAAAACGACTGGTATTCGCTTCTGCCTCCCGGATTTGGTCGTTGATTTCCACTGCTTTCTTTTTTGCTCCGTCCAGGTCAATTTCCGCCACCTGAAGCCGATTCTCAATGTTGTCGATGCTGTTTGCGGTTTTGGTGAACTCCGCCTGCAGCAGTCGGACACGGGTCGCCTGGTCCGCGATATCGACCTTTTCATAGGTGCCCTTCGGCGCCGCCCGCATGTCCGCAAGCGCCGCTTTGGCCGCGTCCAGATCTCCCGTGATCCGTTGGAGTTTTTCCTCCAGCGGGATTTTCTGAGCGCCCAGCTTGGAGATTTTGCCGTCAAGCCGGTCGATATCCTTTACCGCCTTGTTCAGGTCCCGGTAGAGCGCCTTGCTGTCCAGCTCCGTGCTGAAAATCACTTCGCCATCGGCCATCGTGTCACCTCAAATCCACTCTTGTAACAGTGTATTTTCTGCCTCGGAATACTTCGGTCTGATATCCACAAGGCGCTTGTTTTCTCGGTAAAATTCCTGGTCCGCCTTCTCCAGCCTCTTGCCCTTTGCCCGTAGGGAACGAATCCGAACGATCTGAGCAAAGAAGCAGTCTCCGATCTCATAGTAGGCGGAGATGAAGGTCCACCAGTGGAGATAGGGCATGGCCCTGATCTCCTGCCCCACCACCCGATTGATAGGGGCGGCGATGTACTGGAAATCCTGCTCCCAATCCATCAGCTTAGGGCGCTTGCGGTTATCTCCCTCGTCCCCGCAGTTGATGAACCAGAGCATCTTCTCCGCCGCTTCCCGCAGCTGTTCCCCGGGGATCGTCAGAAAATCCGGGTAGAAAATGTCCAGCGCCGCCAGCGCCTTCCGGTCATTGTCCAGATCCGGGTCGCCGAAGACCTCAAAGATATCCAGGATGGCCCGGTAATCGGAGCGAATGGGATAGACGTTCCCTCCGATCTCGACCTCTGTCGGTAGGGCGTAATTCATCTGTGGTACTTCTGGACATGCTTCTGGATGCGCTTGTCCGAAAGCGCCGCCTCCCGCTTCACGGAATCGTCAAACAGGTCAATCACGGCCAGCAGGAAGTTCTCCCATACGGGAAAGCCGTCCGCTAGGGCGTACAAGCTCATTTCCCCGAAAATTTTTTCGCAGAGGCCATCCCCAAACAGTCCGTCCAGCACACCCCGCATTTCCTGGTCCAATGCGTGGAGCCGGTCAAACACCGCCTGAATGTCTCCGGATTCCTCCCTGGCCTCAGCTTGTTCCTTCTGCTTTCCCTCCAGGTCCTTCAGGGCAAGGTAGACTTTCCGCAGCATCTCCGCATCCGACGGATTGAGCCGGAAAGCGCCTTCCACTCCGTTGACGGTGTAGCTCTGTACACCGTTGGCAAAATTCAGTTCCATAGTTCTCTCCTTCCAAATGGGGCGGGCAGAGCCCGCCCCGCTGTCGTTAAGCTGCGTCTGCCGTGAAGGTCACAGCGCCGCCAGCGCCCTTGGTCACAGTGCCCAGGGTGCGGTCGCCGCCGTAAGTGATCTCGGTGGCGATGTTCAGGTCGCCGCCGCCATCGCCGCCAATGCTGGTCACAGCCACGGCGCAGCCGGAATAGCGCTCGGCGAACTTCGCCTGGCCGCTGGTGGCGTAGAAATGGGCGATAAGCATATCCTGGTTGGAGAGTGCCTGGGCATCGTGGTCCCTGACGGCCAGATTCCACAGCTTCACCGCAGCGGCATCGCCCGCATCCAGGGGGATGGGGTCAAACGTCTGCGTAATAGTAGGCTTCTTCATGGTGGTAAAGGTGTTGCCAAGGATGTCCTGCTTGCTCTCCTGGCTCCAATCCATTTCCGCCGTGGAATCTTCCACTCGCTTACCGATGGCGCTCCACACGGGTGCGGAGGTCGTGCCGGTATTCAGATAAGCGATAAGGAGTTCCCGGGCGATGGTCTGATTTTCGGGGGTACTGAAGGTAAGGTCAGCCATTTAATTCACCTCGTATCTCTTGATAAACTGCACGGACAGCTGGGCAGAATAAACGGCAGTCCCCTCGCTGTCCGCTGTAAAGAGGCTACCGTTCTGGGCCTTGATGGCCTCCTGCTGGGGGGCGTCCCCGAAAACAGGGGCCTTTCCGGTGATGGATTGGCTCTGCACCCAATCCTGGAAATCCATCAGCCATTGAGCGTTTTCCTCGGCGCCCACATCGTCACCGGGGGCTTTGGCAAAGACGAAGTACAGCGTGAAACTATACTGGTTTAGGACGGTCACATTGCCAAGGATGTCCCGCTTGCGACTGACCTCCAGCAAACCGGAAGGATTGACGCCGCCGTTGGCGGGCACTTCATCCGTATAGTCCACAGACAGTTCCCGAAGCTGACTGCAGCCGGGATAGGTCTTGATCCACTCTCGGATTTTCTCCAGCGCTGTCATTTAAGCGCCTCCCTTCGGCGGATGTACGCCTTGATCTCCTGCACCATGGCATTGCCTTCGGCGGCCACCAAGCGGCGGTCCCAGTAGGGACCAGCGTTGGCGTTCTTGCTGGTGTCATAGGTCAGATCTCGGTTCGTTAGGACCTTTGCCGCCCCCTTGCGGCTCCGCCAGGTACCATCCTTGGTGAGGAAACCGGCGGCGTTGATCTTGGGGTCGACCATCACCTTGCCGTAGTACTGATACTTGGCGTACGGAGCCGCCACGGTGATTTCCGCCGGACCGGAGATATACTTCAGCTTACCGGACAGAGCGCCGGAGCGGTACGGCATATAGCGGGAGAGCCTTCGGTTGACGATGTTGGTCCAGAACCGCTGCACATCGCCGCTGCGGTTTAAGCCGTGGGCTCGGATGATCTGCTCAGCGCTCTTGCACTTCACCTTCACTTTCATCCGCCCGCCTCCGTATGCACGATGGTCCCGTGGTAGTATTTCGGGTCTACATACTTGACCACCACGAGGCCGGAAACCTTGGAGGGGATGAGCGCCGCCCAGTCCTCCCGGCCCGTGATCTCCGGGCCTTCCCCAACCATGACCTTATCGCCCACGGCCACCTGCACCACAGGCCCGGGAAGGACCAGCAGAAACGAGTTCACCTCGCTGCTGCCGGTCTTATCCACGTTCTGGGTCTTCTTGTGATCCAGGAAAGCCCGGTTGATGACCTTCCGGGTGTAGCCCGTACCGCCGTCCCAGTGGTACACCGTCACGGTCTGGTCGCAGAGCCGATAGGTCAGCATCCGCCCACCCCCCGATAGATGTCCAGGTACAGGCACGCCCGGCGGTACATTTCACGGTCCTGCGCCGCCTGGGAGAAGTCCAGACTGCCGGCGCCGCCGCTATAGGTCTCAGACACGCTGCCGACGCTGACGGACGCTACTGGGCCGCCGGTGCCATCACGGGCCCCCTCATACCAGGCTACGGCATCCGCCATGGCGCAGATGGCCATCTTTTCGGCGTCCTCATCCGGGGCCGTCACGGTGTAGATGCACCGGTACCGGGCGAGTTGGTCCCTCGCCCGGGCGGCATAACGGAGAAACTCCGTCTCGTCCTGGATGGTCCCCATGTACGCAGTCTGGTAATAGATAAAATCCGGCACGGTCATCCCTCCCGTTTATCAGGCGGAAGTCTTGGGCTTCAGCACGATGCCGTTCAGGGCGGCGGCCTTCAGGGTGTTCTTCAGGACTACGCCAGCGACCAGCTCAACCTCGCCCTTCTTCACGGCGCCAGGCTCGCTCATGTTAGGCATGTAGGAGTTGATGACGCCGGTACCAGTGGGAGAAATGCCGTGGAAGCCGTCCAGGCCGATGCTCACAGCGTAGATGCTGGAGGTGCCGGCGGCGGTGGTGCTGGGGGTGGAGGTGCCGATGACATCCACGGAGTTGCTGCCGTTGTAGTACTTGCCGCAGTCCATCAGGGGGATACCAGCGAAGGTCTCCACGACCCGGCCAAAATCGTCCTTGGTGCGCTCATAGTAGCCAGCCCGGCGGGCGGCGGCACGGACCTTCAGCAGCATGTCGCTGTTCATCAGCAGCATGGTGGTGTCGCCGTCGATGGCGTGCACCAGCTGGTCCAACTGGTCAATGAAGGCGTTTGCGTTGCTCCCGACCTTGTCGGAATCGGAGAGATCGATGTCGGTGGTAAACTCATTGGAGGTGCCGTCCAGAAGCTTCCGCAGGCCGTCGAAGGTACCGGTCACGTAACCGGCGCCAGTGGAAGCGGCGATGCCGTTGATGACGAGGTTGTGGAAGTAGTTGCTGGTGGCCTTGACCTTCTGGGACAGCTGGAAGGCCATCTCATCCACAGCGCCGGAGGTGTTCTGGAGCACACGGTCCACCTGGAAAGAACCGCCCATGATGACAGCCTTGGCGGTCTTCTCCACCCGCTTGGCCTCACCGGCGGAATACTCGCTGTTGATGGCACGAACAGTGGCGGTGGAGGGGGTCTTGAGCTGGATGTAGCCGTAGGTCAGGGTAGAACCGCCGGTACCGGGAGAAATGGCGTTGTCGAACACCAACCGGTCCAGCAGCAGAGAGCTCCGGCGGAACTCGTCGACGATCATCTGGTCAACCTTATCGGCCATACCGACCTTGGCTTCAGCGAGAGTAATAGGCATAATTCAGTCTCCTTTACTTATCGTATTTTTCGTGGAGCGCCGCAGAAAGGGAAATGGGCGCATCTGGTTTGCCGGGAATGGGATTCTTGCCGGGGCCCGGAGCGTAAGGCGCCGGGGGATCCGTCTCGAAGAGGTATCCGTTCTCCTTCTGGAGAGTTTCCAGGGCCGCCTTGATGTCGGTATCCTGGTTGCTGGACTTGCGGAGGGCATCCATGTCCAGCAGGGCGGAGATGGCCTTGGCGCTGCGGCCCTTGGCGGCGGTGATAGCGTCCTTGAGCTTGCCCTCAAACGCCATACCGTCCAGCTTCTCCTGCCACTCCTTGTCCTTGCTGGTGAGCTGACCCTGGAGTTCCTTGATCTTCGCCTGAAGCTGGGATGCGTCCACCCCTTCAAATGCCTTCAGAGCCTTTTTGGCCTCATCCAGCTGCTCCTTGATGGACTGGTAGTCCACAAAGGGCTTTTTTGCCGCTTCGATGTCATGGCCATTCTCCTCCATGATGGCATCAATGATCTCCTTGGAGAGCGCCTGGTCACCTACCTTGAAATTCTGCAGAAATTCACGCTTCATCGTCTGTCTCCTATCTCCGCTATGCTTTGGTGTCGGGGGTCGCATCCCCTGCGGTTGGCATTATTACGCCCGTCCAGGGCAAATGGGTATGAAAAAAGCAGCCCTTCGGCTGCTTCAATCATTGAGTTTTAGGTCCATCGACAAATTCGATCTCTTGAATCTCACTCGAGAAAAGCATGGTATCCAGTACCTCGAGGCTTGGCTCATCGACGCCATACTCTTCCTCGTTTTGAACGTCACCATACGCCCAGCAGGGGCCCTCGAATACCCGGCCATCCGTGCAAGTCACCCGGACAGGGCGCTTAGCATCCATGAAAGCGAAAAGGTCCCTCATCGTGTACTTTTTCATGATCTGGCTTTCGCCCCTTTCTTGCTCGGATAATCAGGGACCACATGGATTCCCTTCGGCCCGTAATGGATTTTGAAAACCGGTGTATCCGCTTCCGCCCCGCTCAGATTATTCACCACGACGCCGACGATTTTCTCATTCGTAGTGATGGTTTCAGTCCCGATCCAGGCATCTTTCAAATACTTGCCCTTTAAAATGCCTGTTCCCTTAAACTTCTCAACGAGTGTTTTAATTTCCTCGTTTGAAAGCGAAACTCTGCTGGGCCCAAATTGATTCTTGCGGCGGAATTTGTCGACGTACTGGAGATATTCCCTGGTGCCCAGGAAATGCTTCCGCTGTTGACCGTTTTCGATATTGCTTGGAATAACGCCGGACCTGATTTTTTGCCTTATCGGATAGTCCCGCAACCAGGCTCGAACATTCTTCTCTTCACTGCCAACATCATACATCGCATTTGCCATCTTTGCAACCTGCTTGTATGTGGCATCCACATCTCCGGCCTGCTTCAATCCGAACTTGGCAACCTCTGCCCGCTCCAGCTGGGTCCGCAGGCCAGAGGCTTTGGAGAATCGGGAGTATTCCTGCCGGAGGATCTGGAGCTTAATCTGGTCCGTTTGCAGCTTTTCCGCATCCCCGGCGGCCTCGTCCACCAGGATGCGCCGCTTTTGCCGCCGGATGGAGGCTTCCAGTCGCCGCTGCCGCTGGGTGGCTTCGTAGCCGGTATAGTGCTTACCCTGATAGGTAATGCCCTCCTCATTTTTCTGGCGCATCCGCTCCAGCTCTTCTGGGCTATACTGGGGGATACTCACGCCCAGGATGATGGGATGGGCGGAATGGCCGCAGTTGAGCGTCCCAATGCGCCGCACAAGGCTGTTGTTCAGCGCTTGATACTCAGCGTCCGGGTACTGCTTCCCCTGGATAGGCTCATGGTCCGGGGCGCTGTTGTTGTGGGCGTCGATCTCCCAGCCGTCGGCACTCAGGTCATCATGGGTCCTCTGGGATATCTGCTCCTGCATCAGGCCAAGCCCGCCCATGACGTTGCGCCGGACGGCGGCCTCCAGGCTCGTATGCACGCCGGATTCGTAGTCGATCCAGCGAACGCCCCGATCCGCCAAGTTTTTGGTGGCCTGCCGGATGGCGGTATTGTAATCCGTCGCTCCAGTGGAAACCTGCATAAAAGCGAAGTCCATACAGCTCCGGTAGGCATCCCTCAGCGGGAGCGCCCGGCCGTAGGGGTCCACCATGCCGATAGTCTGGGTGATATTGCTCAGGTCGTTCTCCGCCAGCTGTACGGCCGCCGCCACAATCTGCTGGACCGCCTCATTTTGCCGGAACGGGATGGCCTGCACCTGCGGCAGGCTCCGAAGGTCGTAGCTGTAGCCCGCCTCGGCGCTCTGGGTCAGCATCTGCCGGAGTTCCCGGTTGGAAACCTTCAGCAGCTTTTTGATCCGCTTCTTAATCTCCCGCTGGGAGAGACCAAGCTCCTGGAGCTTCCAGGTCTCATACTGTGCCGTGGCCGTAAGCTGCCCAGCTTTGGCCACTCGCTTGGCAAGGTCCTGAATCAGATAGTCCACGATGGGAGCCGTCAGCTCCTCGGCTGCGCCCCGCAGAGCGTCGATCTCGTCCGCCCGAAGCATTACTCATCTACCGGGGCGTCCTGCTCCGGCATGTAGCGCTTCCGGATATACGCCAGGTCCGCTTCCGTTTCCGTCGGGAGGTCGAAATACCAGCCCAGGGCGATTTCCGGCTTCAGCATACCAGAGGACACCATCGCCTTATACTCGGTCCAAACCTGGTCCTCATCGTAAAGAACGCCGTTGCCCCAGGAGATGGTGACATCCTTCTCCGGGTCAACAGCGCTCCCGGAGAACACCTTGTAAAGCCGCCCGAGAATCTCACAGACCCGGACAGCCTCACGGGCGGCGCTCTCCCACATCCGCTGAAAGTCGATGATGGTGAGGTTGTAATCCCCAGCGCTGCTGGTGACTTCCGTCGCCGTGCGCTCCGCCGCCTCCACATCGGAGAGGATTCCACGCTTTAGCCCGATCAAGCTCTCCACGTTGCGAAGATATTCTGTTTTCCGGGCCAGGAAGGACGCCTCCCGAAGCGTCGGAGAGAAGACTGTGACCCCCACGGTCTCAGGATCATCGTCCAGCCCCACAAAGAGGTCATCGTCCAGACGCTTCCGACCATCCGCTCCGGTTTTGAGCAGGTCCGCCGAAGCGAAGACCCGGCTGCGGCCATTCTCAAACTCCCGGTCCAGCTGGGACTCGTTGCGGTTGACGTTGTGGATAAGCCCAGCTGCCGGGGCGTAGACGCTGACGGCATCCGGGCTCCCGTCTACCGTGTTCTCCTGGGGGCACCGGACGGGGATAAGGCCGATGGATCCGACCCCGTGGAGCACCAGCTCCGGCACAAGGCCGGCGTACTTTTCCAGGGTATCAAGCGGCACCTGCACGCCGAGGGTCTGCCCGTCGCCGCTGAGGTACAGCTTGCTCTCGATGATCAGGTTCCCTGCGGCATCTACCCGGCGGCGCTCCAGGAGAGTGTAGCTGTTGCGCCCCTCCACGGTACGCTCCGCCGTGCCAATATCAGTGATGTCACCTCGCTCATCTCGTCCAAGCGGCAGATAACTGCCACGAGGAATAACGGAGAAGGTCAGGCCTCCTTGCCCGAAAATCGGCTTTAGGAAGCTCTGGCCGCCAATGAGCGCCTGCTGTACGGCCTTGCCTTTGACCCGGCCAAGCTCCAGCAGGATGCGCTTGGCATCTTCGCTGTCACTGTCGGCTTGGTACTCGGAAAAGGCTGCCTTCACGATCTTGGAGACTACCAGGACCGGGAGACGCTGACAAGGGTCCTCCTCCGGCGTTGCTTCCGCCTGATAGTAGAGCTGCGCCCAGTCCCGAATAGCAGTCTGCATCTCAGCGGTGGTGATATCCTTCACGCCGAAGGCCTGCTGGAAATTATATACCTTTCCCTGGTCAAACAGGGCGGAAAAGATGCTCACGGGCCGGACACCTCCTTGCAATGGATAACGATGCGCCCTTGACGGCGCTGGTTATCGTGGATTCCCTGGATATACGCCTCCAGGCGGTCAATCTCTTGCTCTTTGCACACCAAGCGCTCTCGGAGCCTCCGGTTCTCCTCCAGGAGCTCGTCCCGGCACCAGGCGGGGAGGAAGCGCTCAATGATCCATCGTTTCAGCTTTTTCACTTGCCCCTCCTCTTCCAGATGCGGTTCGTGCCATAGCGCACGGCGTCTATATGGTGGTTTGCGACATCGGGATATCCCTCCATAACCTCGTTGGTCTTTGGGTCCCGCTCATACTCATACTCGGTGAACTCTCTGGCCGTGTCCGGGCAGCGGCCCGGGTCAATGACAATGGCCGTCAGGGATTGCAGCCACTTCATGGAATACGCTACACTGCCGGGGCCCTTTTCGGACGCCCGGCAGTTGAGCCCGAAGGCCTTATAGTCGCTTACGGATTTCTCCTCGGCGCTGTCCGCAATGACGAGCTCATCCTGCGGGATGAGCTCCATTAGCAGGGCGGCGGTGTCCTGGTTGCTGGTACGGTGCCGGGTCAGCTCGGAGAACAGGTAGAGCGTCCGCCTTGCGGCATCGTAGTGCATCCGGTTCCACGCCCAGGGGTCAGGGTACCAGCCCCAGTCCACGCCGTTTGTAATGCGGTCGAACTGCGAAAGCTCCTCGTCCGAGATGTCCCGGAGCTGCAGATTCTCGAAGACCTGCGTCCCGCTGCCCACGACCTCTCCCAGATACTCGTGCCGGTAGGCGGTGGGGTTTGTGGCTTTCAGATGCTCGGCGTCCGCCAGGAAGCGGGGTCCAAGCCACTCCGGTGGGGTAGTCAGGTAGGTGCTGTGATGCACCAGCTTCCCCGGCTTCTCCTCCAGGGCGTAGCGGTTTGCCCAGTTTCGGGCCATCGCCGGCGGATTAAAGGACTTGAAGGTCATGCTGAACGGGCCGCCTCGCAATGTGGATTGCTCCACGTTGCGGATTTGCTCCGGCCCGTCAAACTGGTCCAGCTCCTCGAACCAGTCCACGCCGATATAACCGAACGGAACCTTGATGGACTTGACCTTACCGGGATCGTCCATCCCGAAGAACATGATCTTCTGCCCGGTGGGGATGTAGACGCACTCCATCGGGCTTACCGTGCAGCGGAATTTGCGGGTCAAGCCCAGCTGCGCAATCGCCCATACGACCTGAGCGTAAACCGTAGTTCGGAGGGTATTGCCATACTTGCGGAAGACACAGGCGTGAATCTGCGGGTTCTTCAGGATCAGCAGCACCAGCTCCACAGATATCCAGGAAGACTTCGTGCTGGCTCTGCCGCCCTTTGATACGACCTCGCTGACCTCATGGGCTTTGACAGCCCTGTGCGGCTCCACAAAGGCCGGGGAGATGATGTCGGAAAGCCTACAGGTCATCAATGATCTGCACTCCTCCCTGGTCCTCTCCGGCGACATCACCAAGCAGATCGACAATGATTTTGGCTGCCCGGGCATCACCCTGGGTTGCCGCCTCTGTCAGCCCGATGATCATGGCCATCTGATTGTCTACGTCCTCTGGGTCCACGCCCTTCCGGGCTATCTTGTTCCACCTTCGCCGGTCGGAAACCGGCAGTGAGAGGTACAGGTCCGCCGCTTCCCGGAGGCTGCGCTTGCGGCGGCGTGCCGCACCGGAGGCGATGCCGCCCGCTGTTCGTATTGCTTTCTGCTCGGCCTCTGTTCGCTGGTCGAACGGGATAAGATTCTGCTCACCGGACACGCCACCACCTCTCTCACTTGATTTTTGCCGCTGGCCACCCACCCCGAAGGGCACCTTAGAAGAAGCCGCACGGGATTGAACCGTGCCCAAGCCCAGCACACCAGGGAGCTTCATATACCCCGGGAAGCGGCCGGAGGACGAACCGCCTCCCAGGGAACAGGAAGGAGAACAAGGAAAGCAGAGAAGCCACTATAGCTCCCCTGCTTTTCTCAGTCTACAGAATACCACACCTGGAATGTATCATTCTATCCCATCTTGCTCCGGATGCAGATTTTCCAGGGCTCTCCCGTGGATGCGCCAAACCTGCATCCGCTCATAGCCCATTTCCAGCGATACCCGCTCCCAAGTCATGCCTTCCAGGTACCGCAGACGGAGGCATCGCTTCTGCTCGGAGCTGTCGAGAGCATCAATCCGGCGCTCAATCTCCTTCCGGAAGGATACCAGCTCCACCGCTTTGGCGCTGAGTTCCGCTTCCAGCTCGGAGAGCTTGTCCACACAGGATTCCATCCGGTCTGATACTCCGCCGCCAGAGCGAGGCATCCCACGGTAGTTTGCGGTCATCTTCGTCATCATGGACAAGATGCGTTCCCGCTCCCTGAGAAGGTCCCCGATATCATGCCCTGCCTGCCGGTATTGCTGCAGCCATGCTTTTTTCTCTTGGTTTGTCACACTTCCCCTCCCTAAGCCTTCTGCTTCTCTATTACCCATCATCACCACAGGCCCCCTCACCCTCTCCATC
>ERZ1034969.757-NODE-757-length-16540-cov-26.497847_pt1 | contig 16540 bp, 16 predicted proteins | sample MGYA00520624_ERZ1034969 | MGnify/ENA primary metagenome ERZ1034969 (study PRJEB33766, sample SAMN09781776) | gut metagenome | biome: gut microbiome | host: Homo sapiens | place: Madagascar | study: EMG produced TPA metagenomics assembly of the PRJNA485056 data...
GCCGCCGGAGCGGTGCTTAAGCCGTAAGGCGGGAATTGTGCGGTGTTGCCATAGAGTAGGAGGGCATAAAACCCATGTCAAACGAGAAAATTCTGGTTGTGGATGATGATAAAAACATCTGTGAACTGCTGCGCCTGTACCTGGTCAAAGAGGGATACGGTGTGACCATTGCCAATGATGGCACTGCTGCACTGCAGGAATTTGATAAGCTGCACCCGGACCTTGTGTTGTTGGATGTGATGATGCCCGGCATTGATGGGTGGGAAGTCTGCCGCAAGATCCGCCAGAACAACCAGACCCCCATCATTATGCTGACGGCAAAGGGCGAAACCTATGATAAGGTTCTGGGCCTGGAACTGGGTGCGGATGATTACATCGTAAAGCCTTTTGAAACCAAGGAAGTGACGGCCCGTATCAAGGCTGTTCTGCGCCGCTGCGGCAGCAAGGATGAAGAAAACAAAGGCGTTTATGACTTTGACAACCTGCACCTGGATATGAACCGCTATGAGCTGAAAGTGAAGGGTAAAGTGGTGGATGCGCCGCCCAAAGAGTTGGAACTGCTGGCCTGCCTGGCTGGGCACCCCAACCGGGTCTATACGCGTGACCAGCTGCTGGACGAAGTGTGGGGCTTTGAATATTATGGCGACTCCCGCACCATCGACGTCCATGTTAAGCGCCTGCGCGAAAAGCTGGAGGGAGCCTCGGAACAGTGGAACCTGAAAACCGTGTGGGGCGTTGGTTACAAGTTTGAGGTTAAAGAATAATGTGCCGCGCCAAAAAAGAAGAGAATAACGGGGCAGCCCCGCTGCGCAGCGTAAGCGGGGAAGTGTTTGCAACCTTTGCCTCGCTGCTGCTGGTGGCGCTGGTGTTGATGTGCATGCTGCAAATGGGGCTCTCCTGCGCGTACTTTGCCCAGGAGCGCAAAAGTTCCCTGACTGCCGTGCTGGACGGTGCTACTGCCATGGCGGAGACCTATGCTTCGGAAGGAAACATTGTGACCCTGCCCGGCGGGGACAATGAGTTGGTGGAGCGAGCCAAGACCGGCTTTGAACTGTTCAATACATCATCGGACGCACTTGTGTTTGTGGCAGACCGGGATGGCAACATCCTGATGAACACCGGCAAAGATGTAGCCGAAAGTGCAAAGATCCCGCAGAACTTGCAGGAAGAGATGGACAGCGGCAAGGATATCTTTCTTATGGGTACCATGGACGATACCCTGCACGATAAGTATTATATTGCGGGCCGCCGTGTGAATCTGGGCGGCAGCGAGGGTTATTTGTTTGCTGCAACACCGGTACATGCGCTGGCGGTCTATATCCGCTCCATCCTGACGATGCTCTTGCTGTCCTCGGCGGTCATCCTGATTGTCTGCGGCATTTTGTGCATGGTGCTGGCGCGGCGCATTACCTGGCCGATCGAACAGATCAGCCAGGCCGCCAAACGGCTGGGCGGCGGCGATTTCACCGCACGCGCCCCCGTAACTGGCTGTCAGGAGCTGGCGGATTTTGCCACGACCTTTAACAACATGGCGGGCCGCCTGCAAAACATTGATAACTCCCGCGGGCAGTTTATGGGCAACATTGCCCATGAACTGCGCACCCCCATGACCAGCATCAAGGGCTTTATTGACGGCATGCTGGACGGTACCATCCCGGAAAGCGAGTACAAGCATTATCTTGGCGTGGTATCGCAGGAAACCGGCCGCTTGGCCCGGCTGGTGCAGAACATGCTGGATATCACCAAACTGGAATCCGGCGAGGTGAAAGGTACTCCCAAAAATTACGATATCTGGTCCACCGTTACGGACGTGGTGCTTTCGGATGAGCGCCGCATTGAGGATGGCAAGATCGATATCCAGGGCCTTGGCCCCACGGGCACCATGGTGTATGCCGACCCGGACTTTATCCATCAGGTGGTCTACAACATTGTGGATAACGCCATCAAGTTTACCCCGCCGGATGGCGTCATCAAGTTTGATATCCAGCAGGAAAACGACATGGTGCGGGTGACCATCGAGAACACCGGCGACGGCATTGCGCCGGATGCCCTGCCCTTTGTGTTTGAGCGCTTTTATAAGGAGGACCGCTCCCGCGGCCTGAACACCCGCGGCAGCGGCCTGGGGTTGCATATCTGCAAGGTGCTGATCACCCTGTCCGGCGGCCAGATCAAGGCCGAAAGCGAGATGGGCAAATGGTGCCGCTTCACCTTTACCCTGCCTGCAGGCAAAACCGAGTAACAGCCCCAACCCCGGAATCGGATACCCGGCGACAATAGAATTGAAAAGGACCAAAGCCATTAGCTGAAGAGCGTGCGGCTTTGGTCCTTTGTTTATGGCCTATCTTGTGCAAAGAGCGTGGTGTGTTCCGGTGTGCTTCGCCTTTGCAGCGGCTGCCGGGGCAGGCAGAATTAAAAATAGACTGGCGCCATAAAAGTATATAAAGTTGGCACTTTAACAATGCCAGTTTGCGCGGTATGATCTTGTCATATCTTTTGACAGGGGGAATTTACCAATGAAAAACACATATACGCTTGCGCAGAAAAAGCCCGTTCTCTGGCTGACCATGACGGCGGTATTGCTGGCCATGAATGTTGCCTTGAGCTCTTTCAGCATCCCGGTGCCCGGCGGGCATTTGTACCTGAACGATGTGGTCATCTGCACGGCCAGTATTCTGCTGGATCCGTTCGCGGCCTTTGTGGTGGGCGGTATCGGTGCGTTTTTGGGGGATTTCTTCTTCTATCCCACCCCGATGTTTGTTTCTCTCGTCACGCACGGCTTGCAGGCTGTGGTGATTTCTCTGTGCGCACATCACCTGTTCCAGAAAAAGCCGATGATTGGTGCGGGTATCGGCGTGCTGCTGGGGGCCATCATCATGGTGGTGGGTTACTCTCTGGGGCGTGCGTTTATCTACAGCACGGTTGAGTACGCGCTCCTGAAATTGCCGTTCCAGATCTTGCAGGCTGCCGTGGGTGCCATTGTGGCCATGATGCTCTGCTTCGCACGGGGTCTGGCACTGCGCTTTGATAAGATCTGCGGCATACAGTTTTAGTTTGGGGCTGCCCCAGCGCCGGATAGAAAGCGCGCACGGGGCTGGCCGACAAAAAGGTACAAAACGTGGGACGATGCACAAGCACCGCCCCACGTTATTTTATATTGGCAGAAATAAGATCAGAAATAGCACTTGATGTTGAACTTATCCACGTTCTGCTTTTCTTCCACCACCAGTTTTTCATGGTTGAAGTCAAAATGCACGCTGCGGCAGTCATCCGTATTGCGGGTCAGGCGCAGCAGGGTGTCCACGCGCTTCTGCTCGTCCTTGGTATAGAACAGGTAGCTGGCGCCTTCGCGCTTGGCGCGGCCGGTGCGGCCGATGCGGTGGGTGTAATGCTCGTTCTCTTCGGGCACATCATAGTTGATGACGGCGTCCACATCCGAAACATCGATGCCGCGGGCGGCCACATCGGTGGCAACCAGCACATTGATCTCGCCGGCCTTAAAGCGCTGCATGATGCGGTTGCGTTCCGCCTGGCTCAAATCGCCATGCAGGCAGTCTACATTAAAATGCAGCCGGGCCAGCTGGTTCGCCAGCATGCCGGTGTTGTACTTGGTGTTGCAAAACACCATTACGCGCTTGTAATCCTTGCTGATGATGATCTGGGCCAGGTCAGCCAGCTTGTCGCGGCCGGTGGTCAGCAGCTTGTACTGGGCAATTTTGGGGCTGGATTCCTGCACCGGCTGAACGTCTACTTCGGCGGCGTTGTGCTGGTACAGCCAGCCGATATCCAGTACCTCGCGGCTGATGGTGGCGCTGAACATGGATAGGGACTCTCTGCTTTTCAGCAGGTCAATGATGCCGCGCACATCCTTATAAAAGCCCATGTTCAGCATTTCGTCGGCTTCGTCCAGCACAATGGTCGTCACCTGCGAAAGATCCAGCGCATGGTGGCGGTAGTGGTCCATCAGGCGGCCGGGGGTGGCAACCACGATCTGGCAGCCGGCTTTCAGCTGTTTCTGCTGCTTTTCCAGCCCGGCACCGCCGTACACGCACACCACGCGGATCTCCGGAAGGAACTGCGCCAGGTTCGTCAGATCCTGTGCAATCTGCTGTGCCAGCTCACGCGTGGGGCTGAGCACAACGGCCTTGGGCGCACCTGCCGGGAAACCAGCAGCCTTTTGCAGAATGGGAATGCCGAACGCAACGGTTTTGCCGGTGCCGGTGGGGGCCTTGGCAATCATATCATGCCCGGCCAGCATCAGGGGAATGGCCTTCTGCTGGATTTCGGTCATTTCGGTATATCCCATTGCCTGTGTTGCCCGGATGATCTCCGGCCGCACGGAGGAAGAAAGTTCAGTGAAGTTCATGATTTGTGTAGATACCTTTCATGTTAGTTAGGAGTTGGAGTTAATTAGGAATGAGAAATTAGAAATTTAGGGCGGGGATAGGCTGGTGTTAAAAAATTGGATGAACATAAAAAATTATCACGCATTTTGAATGGCATCCACCACAAAACTCCGGAACGGTCAAGACCGTTCTCTACAAAGTGTTTTACTATGCGTTGCCAGCCAATAAACGCCCTGTAGGGCGGGGTGCCCCCACCCCGCCGGGGAAAAACGTAAATACTCGCAATAAACGTTGCAAACAATTTGTAGGGGACGATGCTCGGCATCGTCCCGCGTGTCAGGCTTTGCGGCATATTTCACCCTGAACGATGCCGCATGCCCCTACGGGTTACGGGCAACATATATGGCTTTCCGACTTTCCCGAAAAAACGCTTTTTCCCATTATAACAGCAAAAGCCGGGTGCGGCAAGTGCGCACCCGGCAAAATGCGGTGTGTTTTGCGTTTTACAGCTCACAGGGGGCAAAACCATCCTTGCCCAGCACCAGAACACGGGTATAGCCCAGTTCCTTCAGCTGTGCGGCGGCTTCCTCAAAGCCAAAGGTCAGGGCCTTGGCTTCGTGGGCATCGGCGGTAATGGTCACATTGCCGCCCATGGTCAGCCATTCTTTCAGGATGGCCGGGGAGGGAAAGTAATCCTCGCGGAAGCCGCGATAAACCGAGCTGGTATTCACTTCCAGCACGCAGCCAGCCTGTGCAGCGGCTTCCAGTGCCTTGTGGGCAGCGGCGGTGTAGCGCGGGTCGGATTCATCAAAAAACTTGCCGCTGCCGTTCACCTTTTTGATCAGGTCAAAATGACCCAGGATGGTGGGCTTTTTGGCGGCAACTGCGGCTACGTTGGCAAAATACGTTTCCACCACAGCAAGGCCGTCGCCGTCAAAGTCGTCCTGGATGCAGGCAGCCAGGTCGGCTTCGCGCCAGTCGATCTCGTAATACTTGCCGGTCTTGGGACCCTTGACATAATGGGCGCTGCCGATCCAGTAATCATAGGCAGCCGGGTCGTCATCGCTGTACAGATCCCATTCCAGGCCGCACAAAATGTCCAGCTTGCCGGCATAGCGCTCTTTCAGCTTGGCTACCTGGGCGCGGTACAGCTGGGTGCGTGCATTGGTCATGCAATACTCAATGTCGTGCGGGGTGTGGCTGTGGCCAGAGAAGCCCAGCGTTTTCAGCCCGGCTTTCCAGGCGCTCAGGGCAAGCTCCTCCAGGGTGTTTTTGCCGTCACACAGCTTGGTGTGAACATGGACCGAACTGAGCAGATACTCCTTAGCCATTACTGCATCCTCTCCTGTTTCACTTTATGGTCAATAACATGGCGCTTTTCCAGCTCTTTGGTGATATCTTCTACGGAAATGCCAAGTTCAATCATCAAAACCATCACATGGTAGGCAAGGTCGCTGATCTCGTAAACGGTTTCCTCTTTGTCGCGCTTGCTGCCTGCAATGATCACTTCGGTGGATTCCTCGCCGACCTTTTTCAGAATCTTTTCCAGACCCTTGTCAAACAGGTAGGTGGTGTAGCTGCCCTCTTTGGGGTTGGTCTTGCGGCCTTCGATCAGCTCATACAGCCCCTGCCAGGTGAACTGCTTCAGCTCATCGGAAACATAGACCGGGTTAAAGAAGCAGCTTTCCGCGCCGGTGTGGCAGGCGGGGCCGCTCTTGATGACATCCACGACCAAAGCATCCTTATCGCAGTCTGCGGTGATGGAAACCACGCGCTGCACATTGCCGCTGGTTTCGCCCTTGCGCCAGATCTCCTGGCGGCTGCGGGACCAGAACACCGTGCGGCCCTCGGCAATCGTCAAAGCCAGGGTTTCGGCGTTCATATAAGCCAGGGTCAGAACCTCTTTGGTGTAGTGGTCCTGCACAATGGCCGGGATCAGGCCGTTGGCATCAAATTTCAGAGTTTTGGAATTTTCTGTGATTTCCATGGCGAACTCCTTATCTAAAACGGCGAAAGGCTGGGTACACTCTGCCGGGCCGCAGATTCATGCGAACCGCACAGCCGGATTCCCAAAAGCTTCCCCATTCTCAGTAAAAATTTATAAGTATAGTTTAGCGTGTTTTGCGTTGTTTGGCAAGCCCCAATTATATGGGCTGCTTTTGCCTGTTATACCCGCATCTCCACGCCGTTTTCACGCAGGTAAAGCTTCAAATCGCGGATGTCCACCTGCTTCGTGTGGAAGATGGAGGCTGCCAGCCCGGCGTCCACGCGGGGGTGGTTCAAGAACAGCTCCTTGAAGTCCTCCATCTTGCCAGCACCGCCGGAAGCGATGATGGGCACAGCACAGCGCTGGGCCACGGCGTCCAGCAGCTCCAGGTCAAAGCCGTTCTTTACGCCGTCCGTGTCAATCGAGTTGACAACCAGCTCACCCGCGCCGTTTTTCACGCCCTGCTCCAGCCAGTCCAGCGCGTCAATGCCGGTGTTTTCGCGCCCGCCTTTGGTGAACAGCTTGAACTTGCCATCCACCCGCTTGATGTCTGCCGAAAGCACCACGCACTGATTGCCGTAACGCTGGGCAGCGGCGGAAATAATGGCCGGATTCTTGATGGCACCGGAGTTGACACTCACTTTGTCGGCACCGCATTTCAGCACCCGGTCAAAATCTTCCAGGCTGCCGATGCCGCCGCCGACTGTCAGCGGGATAAAAATTTCGCTGGCAACGCGGCGCAGAATATCGGTAAAAATCGTGCGGCCCTCCACGCTGGCGGTGATATCATAAAACACCAGCTCATCAGCCCCGGCCGCGTTGTAATAGCGGGCCATCTCGACCGGATCAGCCATATCCTGTAATCCGGCAAAGTTGACACCCTTGACCACACGGCCGTCTTTTACATCCAAGCACGGGATAATGCGTTTGGTAATCATGCGCCCAGCCCCCCCTTATTCCTGATACAGCGCCACAGCCTGTTTGAGGTCGATGGCGCCGGTGTAGATGGATTTGCCCAAAATTGCGGCGTGGCAGCCCATGGCCTGCAGCTCCGCCAGCTCTTCCATGCGGGCAATACCGCCGGAGGCGGTGATCTCCAGGCCGGGGATCTGCAACAGCTCACGGTACAGGTCCATGTTGGTGCCCTGCATTGTGCCGTCGCGGGAAATATCGGTGGCGATGATCGCCTGCACGCCAGCTTCGGCACAGCGGCGGCAGAAAGCAACGCCCGGTTCGGGGGTAACTTCTTTCCAGCCGTTCACAGCCACAAGGCCATCGCGCATGTCCACGCCAACGGCAATTTTGGGGCCGTATTTCTGCGCCATGCGGGCGGTAAAATCAAAATCCTTTACGGCAATGGTGCCCAGGATGCAGCGCCCCACACCGAGGGAAAGATACTGCTCAATGCGGGCTTCGTCACGGATGCCGCCGCCGACCTCGATAAACAGCCCGCCCTGCTTGGCAATGGCGGCAATGGTGGTCATGTTGGCGGTGGTGTCATCCTTGGCGCCGTCCAGGTCCACCACATGCAGGTACTTGGCCCCGGCAGCAATAAACTCCCGTGCCTGGGCGGCGGGGTCTGCATTGTAAACGGTCATCTGGTCGTAATCGCCCTGGTACAGGCGCACGGCCTGCCCGCCGCGCAGATCAATGGCAGGATATAACTTCATGGCTGCACCTCACAATTCTGCAAAGGCCCGTAGCATGCGCAGGCCGGTATCGCCGGATTTTTCGGGGTGGAACTGTGTGCCGTATACCAGGCCGTTTTTCACAGCGCCCGTTACCGGGATGCTGTACTCGCTGGTGGCCAGCGTGTTGGCGGCACAGTTTTTGGCGTAAAAGCTGTGTACATAATACACATACTCACCGGGCTTGGTGTACTTGAACAGCGGGTCATCCTCCCGCCCCGGAACAAGATCAAGCCGGTTCCAGCCGATGTGCGGCACTTTCAGGCTGGGGTCTTTCAAATCGTCTGCCAGCGGGCACACTTCGCCGGGAATCAGGCCAAGGCCGGTGTGTTCGCCGTACTCATAGCTTTTTTCAAACAGCAGCTGCATGCCCAGGCAGATGCCCAAAAGCGGTTTGTGCTCCACTTCCTGCTTGATAACGGGCACCAGGCCGGTGGCTTCCAGCTTGGCCATGGCATCGGCAAACGCGCCCACACCGGGCAGAATGATGTGGTCTGCTGCGCGGATGGCGGCAGCGTCGCGGGTCACTTCAGTTTCCAGCCCCAGGCTTTTCAGGCTGGAAGCCAGACTGAACAAGTTGCCCACGCCGTAATCAATAATTGCGATCATATACGTTCCCCCTTTTTGTATGCTGCTGTTGCAGCGCCCCTCTTAATACCTGGGGTTAATGCAGCCCCAGGGCCAGCCGGACCTCGTTCATCTGGATCTGGTCCGTGTCATATTGGTAAACCGTTCCATCGGCAAAGGTATAACGCACAAAAACGCCGGTGGGGTTTTTGGCGGTCTCTTCGGGTATTTCCACTTCCCACAAGTCCAGCACCGCGCCGCTGTGGTAGCGGACGGTGAGCGGCTCCCCCTGCGGGCAGCTTGGCTGCACTTTGCCCGCCCCGGCGGCGCAGATCAACCGGCATAACCGGCTGCTGGCGTCCGGGTCCAGGGTGGAAGTCTCGCCGTTGCGGGTCAGCGCAGCGCCGATCTTGCCCGCGTTTTCCACACTGGCGGCAAAATCGGTGGAAAACCTGCGGTAGCGCTGGTGGTAACGCGCCGCCCAGCCAATGGTGTCAATGCAGATTACCAGAACCACACAGGCCGCCGCCAGGAACACCGCCCCGCCCCAGCCGTGCCGCCGTTTGCCGGGTTGGATTCTATCGTACAGGTTCATGGCGTTCCCTCCTGATACAGCGGGTCCAAAACCCATTTGAGCGGGTTTTCGTCAATGTATTGCACAATGGCCCAGTAATCGGTTTCGGTGCGGATGATGTGGTCGTAGAAAGAGCGTTGGAATACGGAATGCCCGGCCCTGTGGGCAACGCGCCCTTTGAAAATGCGGACAACCTGGGAAATATTTGTAGGGGACGATGCTTGCATCGTCCCGTCCACTTTGGGTTGGATGCCCACCAAAAAATGAATATGGTTTGGCATAATTACATAATGCAGCAAACCATCCATTTGCAATAATGCCTGTTCAGCAATGCGGCCCAGCGGTGATAATTCAATATGCACATCAGGGTTGAGCCCGTCATGCGGGCCGATGCGAGCATCGGCCCCTACAACTGAACCAAGGTTACATACACGGTTTTGGGTGCATATGGTAACAAAATACACGCCGCAGGCACTGTAATCATACCCCTTTAACCGGTTCCCTTTACGGTCTGGTAATTCCGTCCCCATGCCACTTTATCCCAAAATCAAATCCAGCTCCTCAAAGAATCGCTGCATCTGTTCCGGGGTACCGATGGTGATGCGCAGATAATCGGAAAGGCGCGGGGCGCTGAAATAGCGGATCAGCACGCCTTTTTGCCGCAGGCGCTCAAAAATCTGTTTGCAGGGCATGCGGCTGGTGGTAACGAACAAAAAGTTGGTGGCGGAATCCGGCCCGGTAAAACCGCGCTCCCGCAGCTTCGTCATTGTGTCGGCGCGGGTGGCGCAGATCTTGCCCACCGTATCACGGAAGTAATTCTCATCCTCCATGGCAGCCACGGCGGCAGCCTGGGAGAGCGAGTTGACGTTATAGGGGCTGTAGCTGAACTTGATGCGGTTCATATCGGCAATCAGCTCCGGGTTTGCCACGCAGAAGCCCACGCGGGCACCGGCCAGATTGTGGGATTTGGAGAAGGTCTGCACCACAATCACATTGTCATATTTCTTGGTCAGCGGAACGCAGCTGGCGTTTGGCCCGGCAAAATCAATGTACGCCTCGTCCACAATCACAATGCTGTCGGGGTTGGTGCGCACCACTTCCTCAATGGCGGCCACCGGCTGCAGCAGGGTGGTGGGGGCGTTGGGGTTGGCAATCACGATGGTCTCATTCAGGCCGTGGTACTTGCTCAAATCCAGCGAGAAATCTTCCTCCACCGGGATCACATGCTGCGGAATGTGCAACAAATCGCACAAAACCGGGTAAAAGCTGTAGGTGATATCGGCAAATGCCAGCGGGTGGGTTTCATCGCAGAAAGCACGCAGCGCCAGCAGCAGGTTTTCATCGCTGCCGTTGCCGCACAAAATATTTTCCGGCTGCACGCCGCAGTGGCGGGCAATGGCGGCGCAGAGCGCGGCTTCGGTCAAATCGGAATACAGCCGCAGCCCCGGCACTGCTCCGGCCACCGCCGCCGCCACGCCGGGGGCAGGCGGGTAGGGGTTTTCGTTGGCGTTCAGTTTGACAAGGTCAGGCAGTTTCAGCTGCTCGCCGGGGGTATAAGGCTCCAGCGCAGCCAGCGTTTTGGTAAAATAACGGCTCATTTGGGTCACCTCTTTGTTGGTGCAGCAAGTGTATCCTGCGCCCATTTGGCGGGGTTGGTGTCGATGTAGTGCCAGATGGTGTTGTAATCGTCCGGGGAGCGGATGATGTGGTCGTAATATCCGCGCTGCCAGAGTGCATGCCCGGCAGTTTTGTTGGTCAGCCGTTTCAAAGTGGAGATAAACATCGGGATGACCTGGCTTGCGCGGGCGGATGTAGGGGGCGGCGTCCTCGACGCCCCGGATGGGCCTTGCTGAATGGCAATCAATAAATGGATGTGATTGGGCATTACAACATATTTTTCAATCCGCACATGGGGATAAAATGCAATCATATTCCCCAACTGCCGTGCAACAATTTTACCGGTTGGTGACAATCGGGTTCGCGGGGCGTCGGGGACGCCGCCCCCTACAATCGTTCCAAAGGTGCAACGCTTGTTTTTGGAACAAATCGTAATGAAATACACACCGGATTGGCTGTAATTATATGTTGCTAAACGGTTGGCCTTCCGCTCCGGTACCCCATCCTTCACTGGTCTTCAAAACGGATGGTAACGCTCTTGGCGTGGGCGTGCAGGCCCTCATGCTCGGCAAAATCGGCAATGCGGGACTGAACTTTGCCCAGGGCATCGCGGGTGTAATAAATGAAACTGGACTTTTTCACAAAATCGTCCACGCCCAACGGGCTGGAAAAACGTGCCGTGCCGCTGGTGGGCAGGGTGTGGTTGGGGCCGGCAAAATAATCGCCCAGTGCTTCCGGCACATTCTTGCCCAGGAAAATGCTGCCTGCGTTCTTTACGCTGTTCAAAACGGCGAACGGGTCGTCCACACAAATTTCCAAATGCTCCGGGGCAATGATGTTCACGGCGTCAATGGCCTTGTTCATATCGTCCGTTACAATGATCTTGCCGTTGGTGTCTACGCTGGCGCGGGCAATGGCGGCGCGGGGCAGCTGTGGGATCTGCACTTCCAGCTCGGCCTGTACGGCCTTGGCCAGCTCGGCGCTGTCCGTTACCAGCACGGGGCTGGCCAGCTTGTCATGCTCGGCCTGGCTCAGCAGGTCGGCTGCCACCCAGGCGGGGTTGCAGCTGCCGTCCGCCAGCACCAGAATCTCCGAAGGCCCGGCGATCATATCAATGCCAACCTTGCCGAACACCTTGCGCTTGGCGGTGGCAACGTAAATGTTGCCGGGGCCGACGATCTTATCCACCGCGGGAATGCTCTCGGTGCCGTAAGCCAGCGCGGCCACGGCCTGGGCGCCGCCGGTCTTGAAGATCTTGTCAATACCGGCAATCACCGCAGCAGCCAGAATGGAGGGATTCACCTTGCCGTCCGGCCCGGCGGGGGTGGTCATCACGATCTCCTTCACACCGGCCACCTTGGCGGGGATCACATCCATCAGTACGGTGCTGGGGTAAGCGGCGGTACCGCCCGGCACATACACACCGGCTTTTTCAATCGGGGTATATTTCTGGCCCAGCACAATGCCGGGGGTATCGTTCATCACAAAGTTCTTGTGGACCTGGTGCTCATGGAAGGCGCGGATGTTGGCGGCGGCCATCTTCAGGGTAGTCACAAAATCCTCACCGGCGGCTTCAAAGGCTTCGTCAATTTCCGCCTGGCTCACCCGCAGCTCGTCCAGCTGGGCGTGGTCAAATTTCAGGGCGTAATCTTTCAGGGCGGCATCACCGCGGGCACGCACATCGGCAATAATGGCATCCACGGTTGCTTCCACGCTGGCTTCCGCGCGGATATCACGGTTCAAAATCTCTTCGGGCTTCAAAGCGTCAAACTCAAAAATGCGGATCATTTGGCAAGCGCCTCCTTCATCTTGTTCAGCAGTTCGGTCAGCTGCGCGTACTTGAATTTGTAGCTGGCTTTGTTGGCAATGAACCGTGCCGAAATGGGCATGAACTCTTCCAGTACGGCCAGATTGTTTTCTTTCAGGGTGGTGCCGGTCTCCACAATATCCACGATTACATCCGAAAGCCCCAGGATGGGGGCCAGCTCAATGGAGCCGTTCAGCTTGATAATGTCAATATCGCGGCCAATGCTCTCGTAATGGGCGCGGGCAATGTTCACAAACTTGGTGGCAACGCGCAGGGCGCGGCTTTCATCGTCCACAAAGTCTTTAGGCCCTGCCACGCACATGCGGCACTTGCCCATGCCGGTATCCAGCAGCTCGTACACATCGGCACCGGATTCGGTCAGGATATCCTTGCCCACAATGCCAATGTCGGCAGCGCCGTGCTCTACATAAATGGCAACGTCGCTGGGCTTGACCAGGAAGTACCGCACCCCGGCTTCGGGGGTCTCCACCACCAGTTTGCGGGTCTCGTTATAGTTTTCGTTGGCTTCATACCCGGCGGCGGCCAGCAGGCCATAGGCTTTGTCGCCCAGACGGCCCTTGGGCAGGGCGATGTTCAGCCACTGGTGCTCGGTGCCCTGCTGCTGTACCGGCGGCAGGGGAGCGCTCAGGCGTTCCAGCTCGTCCAGGTAAAGGGCAAAGCCCAGGGCGCAGGCACCGGGGGTAAAGCGCTGGGCCAGCAGGTCATACCGGCCGCCTTTCAGCACGGCACGGGGCACCCCGGCCACATAACCGCTGAACACCAGGCCGTTGTAATATTCCATATCACCGGCAAGGCTCAGATCCAGCTGCATGCCGCGTCCGGCATCGCCCAGTTCATTCTGCAGGCTCTGCAGTTCCAGCAGGGCGTCCTGCTGGGCTTCGCACTGGCACTGGCTGCGGGCGGCGGCCAGCGTGGTGCCAAAGGGGCCGTGCAGGCTTAAAATAGCGGTCAGCGCGTTGGCGGCGGCTTCATCCAGCCCGCTTTGCAGCGCGGCGGCATGCAGCTCGTGGGCGTTTTTATCGCGCAGCAGCTCTAACAGGCGCGGACGGGCGGCGGCATCCACATGCAGGGTGTCCAGCAGGGCGGTCACAAAGCCCATATGGCTGACTTCCAGCACGGTGGGAACTTCCAGGCTGGCCAGGCTTTCCAGCGCAAGGCGCACAACCTCGGCCTGTTCGGCAGCGCCAACCGCACCGATGCACTCCAGGCCCATCTGGCTGATCTCCGAGAAGGTGTGGCTTTCGCGGCTGGGGCGGCAGATCTGCTCTGTATAATAATACTTTTTGCATTCCCCGGCGGCGGGCTGGGCGTTCTTGGCGATCGAAAGCGTTACGTCCGGCTTGATGGCGCGCAGCTTGCCGTCCAGGTCGGTAAAGGTAATGACCTGAGAATCCGAAAGAAAGCGCTCATTCTGCTGATAGAGCGAATATTCCTCAAAATGGGAGCAGCGAAATTTGCGGTAGCCTGCACCCTCGTATAATACACGCAGCTGCAAAGTGCTGCGCTCAGCCGGTGAAAACCGGGAAAGATCAAGTTGCATGAATATACTCTCCTCTTCTAATCTCTTCCGAACCTCTTCCATTCCTCTTCATCCACAACCCACCAACTTACGCGGGAATAGATGAATTTATTATACTTTTATGCATTAAAGATGTAAAGAGATTCCGCGCAAAATAATAGAATAAAAATACGGCCATTCCGCGCCCCAAAGGGCACAGAACGGCCGTATGCTCAATGTTTGGTGCGCTGAACGTTGTATGCTTTGACCATCAGCACGGTGTACCACAACAGCAGTACGGAAAATACCACAAAGCTGCCGGAAGAAGCCTTGCCCAGCGGCACGCTGGCAGGCGCAGCAAGGCTGGCAATGCGCAGCACCGTGTGGGCAGCCAGCAGCACCCCGCAGGCAACCAGCATCATGCGGGTGGAGCGGGTGTATTTCAGGTCGTCCACAGCGCGGCGGGCCGCAGGCAGGCTGCCCCACACAAGGCCCAGCAGCAGCCACAGGTCAGCCAGCCGCAAAAACGGCGCAGCAGCGGCCAAAACTCCGCCGGCCTGCACCCAGGAACCGCACAAAACAAGCTCCAGTGCCGTGGCCGCCAACCCGCACACAAGCGCAGCCAGCCCCTGCCGTGTCAGCAGCAGGGCGCCGATCACCAGCAGCACGGTCAGGCTCAGTTCCGCCATGGTAACGCCTTCCGGCACACCCAGGAACGCCCGCCCCGCTGCGCCGATCCCCAGCAGCAGGAACCCGGCAGCCGCATAATTGTGGCGCTTTTCCATCTTAACACGTCCTTTTTGAAAAAGTCTGTTGCATAAAACCTTGAAAGGTTAAAGGGTATTATATCACGCGGTTCCCTCTTGCGCAAGGTATGCGGCGGTGGTATAGTAATTACTATGCAGTCCAAAACGCAGCTTTTTAACTGTACCTCAGGAGGTTTCTTGTATGCATATCCCAAAAGGCCCCACCGCCGGGCTGGAACTGGCGCTGTTTGAACCCGCTTTGCAGGCGGCGCTGCAGCCTTCCCCGGATTATGATGCGGCCCGCTGGCTGTATGTGCCCAATACCTATTCCGAGTACCGTTACATTTTGGGCACCCGCGGCAAAAAGCCGCTGATCTGCGTAGGTATCAACCCATCCACCGCGGCCCCGGATGCCCTGGACCCCACCTTGCAGAGCGCCCAGCGCATTGCCCTGGCTAACGGGTATGACAGTTTTTTGATGTTCAACGTGTACGCCCAGCGCGCCACCCGCCCCGATGATATGGAGCATGCGCTGAACCCCGCCCTGCACGCGGAAAACCGCAAGGCGTTCCGGTATCTGCTGTCTTTGTCGGACCAGCCTGCCGTGTGGGCGGCGTGGGGGAACATCATCCTGAAACGGGATTACCTGATGGACTGTATGCGGGATTTTGCCGCCGACGGCAAAGCGGCAGGCGCAAAGTGGTACACGGCAGGCCCGCTGTTAAAATCCGGCCAGCCGCACCACCCGCTGTACTTAAAAAAGGATACGCAGCTGCTGGACTTTGATATTGATGCTTATTTGTGCGCCCAGAGCGCAAAATGAAATAGAGCAATACCAGATGATTCCCGCTGTATCGGCGCTTAGAATGATTTGGTATTGCCGGATAGAGGATAACCCCAGGCTTGGGAGAGGAGATAGAAAATCATGGCATTTGAAGTGGAATTTTCAAAACGGCTGGACCTGTTCGGCGCGGAAATTTTTGCCGCCCTGAACGATAAAAAGGTGGCCCTGGAGGCACAGGGCAAAAAGCTGTACAATCTTTCGGTCGGTACCCCGGACTTTGAGCCGATGCCGCACATCAAGCAGGCATTGTGCGATGCCGCCATGGTGAGCGAAAACTGGAAGTATTCCCTGCGGGACCTGCCGGAACTGCTGGATACCGTGTGCGCTTATTACAAGCGCCGCTTTGATGTGGACGGCATTACCCCGGACCAGATCATGAGCTTTAACGGCAGCCAGGACGGCATGGGCCACATGGGCCTTGCCCTGCTGAACGACGGCGATGTGGTGCTGTTGCCGGACCCCTGCTACCCGGTGTTCATTACCGGTGTCAAGCTGGGCGGCGGCGTGCCGTACTACTATCATCTGACCAAAGAGCATAACTTCCTGCCCAATGTGAAGGAGATCCCCGACGATGTGGCCGATAAGGCCAAGATTATGATCGTATCCCTGCCGGCCAACCCGGTAGGCAGCGTGGGCAGCCCGGAGCTGTACCAGGAGATCGTGGATTTCTGCAATGCACATAAGATTCTGCTCATCCATGATAACGCCTACAGCGATATCATCTTTGATGGTGCCGTGGGCCACAGCATCTTCAACATTCCCGGCGCCGAGACCTGCGCAGTCGAGTTCTTCTCCCTGAGCAAGAGCTTCAACGTGACCGGCGCGCGCATCAGCTTTTTGGTGGGCCG
>ERZ1034969.760-NODE-760-length-16447-cov-40.290691_pt1 | contig 16447 bp, 5 predicted proteins | sample MGYA00520624_ERZ1034969 | MGnify/ENA primary metagenome ERZ1034969 (study PRJEB33766, sample SAMN09781776) | gut metagenome | biome: gut microbiome | host: Homo sapiens | place: Madagascar | study: EMG produced TPA metagenomics assembly of the PRJNA485056 data set...
CCTTGACCGAAGACTCGCTGGGAATCTTGTGCTTGATCATGGCCTCGCGAACCGTCAGGCCGTTTTCCAGGCGATCCTTAACCACGGCAAGCTTGACGTCATACGAATACGTGCGGTGATGGGAACCCGCGTTGAGCACGGCTTCGGCACCGCCCACGGCATATGCGCGGGCCCACTGACGAGCCGTGGCCTGGGGAATGCCGAGCTCCGCAGCGAGGGCGCGATGACCGACCCCCTCTTGGAGGACCTCGACGGCGCGCTGCCTAACCTCGGGCGCATGCGTGCGAGTCCTTGTTGCTTCTGACATACCTGCCACTTCTTAGCCTTAACCGTTAATCTGTTTTCTAACGTGCATGTTAGATAGTAGCATTTTGCTGTTTGCGCGTAACAGTTAATTGAAAAACGCAACGGTGTCATCTGGGTATTTGCCATTACTTTGCAACAGTTCTTTAGGTTTTATTTACGCAGCTAGTTGGCTTGGGGCTCATTGACGGTGTTTTACCGACCAGATTGGTATCTTTTTGTTTGGCTGGTATGGTTTGTGCAATTATTAACCCCTCGTCAGCCCGCACCTAACATGTCAGCTTTCCACTTACTTTCCAGCTTTCCAGCTTACTTTCCAGCTTTCCACCTTAGGTGGTAAGTTAAGTGGAAAGTTGGAAAGATGGTGGGAAGTTGAAGGGGCGGCAACTGGATGGTTGCCGCCCCTCTGCGTGGCTAGTTGGTCCCGTGGGGAATGCCCTGGGTGTTGATGCGCGCTAGCGTATACGTCACGTAGTCGGAGTTCGTATAGCCATCGAGGTTGCTAACATTAACCGGCGTGTCGATTACGCCGCCATCAGACATATTGGCCGTTAGCACCAGGCGATAGTTGGCATAGGTCAGCCCCGCCTTCTCAACATCGGTGTTCACCTTAACGCGGAAGGCATGCTTAAAGGCAAGGCTGTTGCCGTCGCGCGTGGCGAACCCGCTGCCAGTCTTGTTGTCAGTAAATACATAGCTGCGGCGATCGTCGCTTAAAGTGCCCTTGGCCAGTTTGTCGTCACCGAGCACCGCAATGTACTCCGTAATGTACTTCGAGATATCATCGTCGACCGGATCATAACCGCCATCATCTTTGCGCCGCTGCAAGCTCAGCGAATAAGTCACCTTAGTGGCACTGGAAATCATTGCCTCGGCACCCGACAGACTGGAAAGATTATACGTTCCCACCAGGGCGATTGTGCCATCAGCGGACTTGAGGCCATCGATATTGATGCCCAGCTGCGACTTCTTGGAAGCCTCGAGCGCAATAGTCGATGATCCAACATCCATGCGGTAGTAGCCGGCGTCACCATCGATGTATGCCGAATTGCTACTGGTGCTGAGCGTGTCGGGATGCGTGGAAAGGTACGCGCGGTAGTTGGGCTTGGTGTACTTATCGTTGCCGCCTTTCTGCGAAGCGACAATACCAGCCTGGCACGCAGGCTCCGTCATGGTGAGAGTCGCCTTCATAGTGATGGTGAAGGCGTTGTCATTGCCCTTGGCGAACTTGCGCAGGCCCGACATATCGATAGCCTTGCCATCAGCATCGGCAAGCACCAGCGACATATCGCCGCCTTTCGCAGTCCAGCTAAGCGTAGTCCAGTTAGGGCCCGACACTACTGGCTTCTTTGTCGAGCCAACCGAAGTCCAGTCCGACCCGCTCCAGGTGTAGTAGTTCTCGCCCACCTGCACGTAGAACGAATACGTACCCTGGGTTCCAGTTGGGTAGCCATGCGCGCCCGCGGCATTGCCTCCTTCATAGTTCACCAGTGAGGAATCCAGCTGGTAGAAAACCGAATCGGAATCCGTGTACTCCTGCTCGCCAAAGCCGATGGTGTCCCTCACTTCCATATTGAGCTGATAGGTCGTATCGACCATCGTCATCTGCTTAGTGCCGGACTCCTTATCCTCCAAGCTATGCGTATAGTTTGACGCCACGCTGTACGTCGAAGCGGTGTTATGGTGATCGTCTTTATCTAGCTCATTGTTACCCGTTCGCAACGTGTAGTTGATGCGAGTGTTGACATTCGAGTTGCCAATCTCCGTGGCGGTGTAGCCATTTACGCTAGCAGAGTTACTCGGCGTTCGAACTACCAGATAGAAGTTCTCAGTCACCGGGCTCTCGTTGGGCACGCTCAAGGTATACAGCGTCTTCCTTGCATTAACGTCGGCGGCCGTCTTGGGGCGGTAATACTTGCCGCCGACCTTAGCTGTGGCGTCGGCGTCCGTCGTCTCGACCCACGCGCCGTTGGTGCTATCCTCGCTCGCCGTTACGCCAACCTCCTCGCTCAGCCAAGGCTCGGTGTACTTCTCATTCTCGGCCTCACTCTTGGCGTGTATAAAATCGGATAGACTCACCGAGTCAGTTCCATTTGCGCCGACCGTATAGTGATATTCCTTGTTGTTGTTTGCTGTGTCCACCAGCGTAAGCTGGGTACCAGCCGGCAATGTTCCCTTGGTACCATCGCCCAGGAACTTAATCTTTTTTTGCAACGGCCCCATGGAGCCGCCACTTGCAAGGTAGGTATTCCAACCGTAGCTCGTGGGCGTGCCGTACGCCTGACCGTATGTCCAGGTGAGATACCCCGTCATGGTTTCGCCGCCGCCGATCAGCACGTGCGCGTTAACACCACGCCCGTTATAGTTACTCGACTTAAAGTTGGATCCCTCGACAAAGGTGGCCGTAAAGTCGATCTCGAGCATACGCTTGACGATGATGGGCACCTGTACCTTATAGCTCTGCCCAGCCTCGGCAAAGGTAACGGTCAACAGGTTAAAGCGGCCCTTCTCGTTGTCCCATGCCGATCCGCTCGCGCGGAATTTCATTTGCGTGGAGTTCTTATTTTCAATTGAAACTGTGGGCGTTGCGGCCGCATCTTTCACAAAATGCTTGTTCTCGTTGAGCGTAAACGTCTCAATATTTGCGGTCACGCGTTTCGTCGTTGAGCTGTTTAGACGCTTCGCATCCGAATAGCCACCGTTTGTCACAATATTGAGATAGCTCTCCACCGTCGTGGTGTCACCACCGGAGAGGACGAGGACGTCGAAGTCCTTGTCCTCGGCTATCCGTTTTGACCCGTCACTGTTGTTGGAATTGAACTTACCGACCGATGTTGTCGTGTTAAACCCGGCTGCGGCGTTCTGATAGTCGCCGGCGTCGTTCCTGCCGCCAATGTTGTTGTAGGTATAGCAGCCGGCAACGCCGTTGCCTGCCTGCGTTTTGATGGTAGCCGCCGTGCCGACCGTTGCGCCATCGCCAAATAAGTAACGGTCAGTGGTGTCAGTGTCGGACACGCGTACCGTGATTTTGCTCGTAGGGCTTGTGGTGACATAGGGATAGGCGGCAACTGTCTTGTTATCGGAGGCATCGTCGTCACTGTATAACGTCGTATTTGTGTCGGGCTCGACAAGTGTGTCTTTGTAGTCACCAAACGCAACGTAGGAAACCGTATTGATTTGCTTAACAGTGCTTTGGTCCTCAGTCGTATCAAACAGCAACGGCGGCAAGTCATCACGAGTCTTCCCGCTAGCCGGTTTAATATCGATGCCCGCCGCATATATCTTCAGATCGCTCTTTGCGTCGCCAAAGAAGATGCCCTGGCCATCTTTGCCTTGGAAGTCATTGCTATCGAATAAAACGTTCGAGAGCTTGTAGGTGCCATTTCCGTCGCCACCAAGCCCGCCAGAACGGCTCTTGTTGCCACCGCTCTGATTCTCCCACGCATTTTTTTTATTCACGAACACATCGTTCTCGATCACCGTGTTCGTGATGTTGAACGTCGGCCTACTATACGTACCCAGCGAGCCGTTGATGCCGCCGGCATACGAACTACTAAACTTGTTACCACTAATCACAACGTTATTGCACGTCACGGTCGGCGCATTGGAAATGTTGCCCGAAATGCCACCGGACACTTCACGGGACTCAATGTCGATGTTGCTCACTTCGCAAGAATCGAACTTAAACTCGCTGCCGCTCGTTATATTGCCTGCGATTCCACCAACGTTTTTAAGATTGCTAGCGCTTAGAGCACCGAATATCGGCTTCGTCTCCGCATCGCTCGTCACAACAAGATTGCAGGCATATACGTTGTTCTCAGCCTTACCGACAAAACCGCCAACTCCGCCCGAAGCGCCAGCATTCGTGAGCACCTTTAAGGTGAGATTATTGATGGTCGCCTTTCCGCCAGCAGTTAGCTCTTTATCGACCGGGTCCGTATTCACATATAGCTCGCCACCGTTAACGCCGATTATGCCGCCAACCCTTGAACCGGCCGAGATCGATTCGATCGTAGAATCTTTAGCTACGTCTATATTTTTCGTTGTCCAAACGCCACCCTGCGAGCCTGTGTTGAGTTTGCCGACGAATCCGCCGACATTTTCGCCGCCGTTGACGGTTATGCCGCCATACGAACAGTCATAAAGATTTACCGGGGACGGCTGTCCGCCCGCTCGGTTGACCAGCCAGGTGGTATCGCTTTTGTCAATACTACGAGCCCCGTAGCCCGACGCGCCAATCAGACCGCCTACGTTGGTAGGCCCGTTTACGTTGCAACTCGTCATATCGACCTTGCAGTATTTGCCGTAGCTGGCAAGCGAATTCGCGTTTGTTGTGGTGCCCGCGAGCAGGCCGACGCCGGCCTGCTTAGCATTGTCCGGCATCGCAGACGATGGGATATTCTTATTTTCGCCAGTTGCAGTCGGGCTGTACGTTACATATCTAAACGAAATATTACAGTCGCAGAAATTCAGGTTCTGGACGGTGTAGCCGCCGTTATTTGTAATACTCTCCGATACGTTTTCCGAAGTGTAAGTCACGGTGCCGAAAAGGGCGCCCACGCCAGTTAGTTTATAGTCGTCGTCGGCGTACTCCTTGATGTCGTACGGATTCTTCACGCCGCCTTCGCTTTCGGCACTTCCGTTGCTGCCCACTTTGATAGTTGCGCCGTTGCCGTTGATGGTCGCGACGAGCGGAACGATGCGGTCGCGATCGGCACCCTTATTGGATGCACATGCGTTGGAGTAGTAACGGCCCGAAAGTCCCGTGTAACCCGTGCCGTAAGACGTCATATCATAGTCAATATTATCCTTATCCGAGTTCACGAATTGCAAATCCATGCCCGAAGCCTGCGCGGCGCAGATGTTGCCCGTCTGCCATGTGGCGTATTTCGACACCAGGTAAGGGGAGTTCACTTTGCTGCCATCAGCCTGATCGAGCGCGGCAGCATTCTGGCTGCCCGGACTCAGCGTGTCGTCCTTGGTCGCAACGTCAAAATCTGTCGCCGCGCTCGCCGGCTGGCCGACATTATCATATTTCGCGTTGCGTACCTTGCCGTAATTCTGATTGCCGAACTTGTATCCCTTTTTGTTCGTCGACGTATTTCCACCCAAATAAGCCTTCGAGCCAGCGTAGGTTCCATAGTTGTTTGCATGTGCATCATCTGGGGCCGTCGTATTCGCCGAACCGCCAGCCGCACCGCTGCTGATGATGGCCGAGAGCACGAGCAGGCCCTGCGAGTCCTTGACGGTCGTGGTTATGGCTTGGTTGTTCGTGACCCCATTGCCCCTATAACGGCCCTGCGTATCGCCCGTCACGATGCACTGGGTATCGTGGGTCTCCAGCTGATTGACCCTATAGCTGGTATCGCCGTTGTCGACAGTGCAGCCCTCGCTAAAGGCATAGCCATCAATGACGCGCCCCACATAGGGGTTGTCATAATAACTTCCCTTATCTTTCGTTCTGCTGCGCCAGCTGTCACCTGACATATTGCGGAAAATGACGCCGCCACCCGCAATGGCACCCACATACCCGCCAACGGGCACGAGGTGTGCGCCTTTATCGCCAGCCGTACCCGCAACGCTAAAGCCACCGCTCGCGCTCACCGACACGCCATCGATGATATTGTCGCCGCCCATGATGCACCCGATCACGCCGCCAAAGAACGCGCCCGGCACACCAGAGGAACTGTCTTTATTCTTATGTTTAATTGAAGCCGCATTGCCTGAGTATTCAATGTTCAGGTTACTCACAACGCTGCCATAGCTATACGGAATCAAGCCCGCAAGCGTGCCCGTTTCTTTAGAGTTGTTGATTTTGATAGTCGCCTGCGTAGTTGCCTTCGACGAGCCCCTCAGATTACCAACGATAACGCCGCGGAACGGGTTGCTCTTATTGCCCAAGCCCTGAAAATCGGCAGTATCGAGCTCAAGCGTGCCTGCGTTTTTTCCCTCGTCGTTCTCCGGCTCGATACTGTAGTAGGCACTCTGGAGATAACTATGCATCGTCGCGTCGTCAAGCGTTTTCGAGGGGTCGGTGGTGTCCCCGGACTTCTGCTCCCACGTTTTCTTCGCCTGATTGTAGACATACGTTACTTCGTTACCAGTATTGTTGCCAGGCGAGCGTCGCTGGCACAGCGTTTCCTGATTGGCCGCAATCGTAACTTCCCAGCCATCATTTGCATTCTGGGTATTGATGTACGCGGCAACCGTGTTGAGCTCGGAAGCCTTGGTTATGGCATAGGGATCGCCGTAGGTGCCGCAGCCCGTTGTAAGCTTGGGCACACGCTGGTTAACCTTAATCTCGTGGTATTGAATGCCGCTTGTTTTGTCATCGTCTCTGCCCGTTTTCACGTAGGGAAGATAATCGCCGAACTGCGGGTTATCCTTATTTGCCTCTTTGCCATCAACGGTGACAAGACCGGCGGGTTTCTCATAGGTACCCTCGTCGTAGTACCAGAGTTGCTTACCTATGTACTCATTTTTGTCGACGTTATTGGCATCGATCTCATTGCCAAGCGTGACCTTGTTGCCGGTATGATCGGCTTTGAGGAACGTGTAGACCGCCGAACCTGTATTGACGTAGCCAAAGCTCTCGAGCAGGCTCGCACGGGTGAATATCGTGTTGCTCTTTAGACTCGGGAGGTTAATGAGGTTAAACGTCGCCGAAACTTGGTCGGGATTCTTTCCAGCGCCAAGCTTACCGAACAGAGACGTCGCCGCCTTGGTGCCGTCCGCGTAACCCTTGGTCGAGATATTTTCCGCTTCAAGGCTCACGTACGTCTGCATCTCATTGATGAGCAAAGGCGCGTACCCGGTGCTATCGGTCACCCCATCGACGGTCAAACCATCGAGCGTTAGATTCTTGATAGAAATCTTCTTAACCGAAGTCGAAGAACCGTATATATAACGACACACCAAAGCACCAGATTTGGTACCGCCCGAAATAGTATCGCCATCGTTAACCGCAACTCCGATAGTGCCGCCCAGCGTGACGTTGTCTACCGTGAGGCTTGCGCTCATTGTTCGCAAAAGCCCGCAGTGCATGTTTTCATGCTGCGTACCGACCGCGTTGGATTTGTTGTTGGTGTACTCAGATTTAATATTTGAATAGCAGAACTTGATATTCACGTTTTGAACGTATATGTTTCCGCCAGGCTGCGCCGGATAGTAGCTATAACCGCTCAAATTGATTGTATTTTGATCTGAACTATTGCCGCCATCAATATAGACCTGGGAACTATTAAGGCCAACAAACGTACCAGTCATCCCCGGAGCAATGTACTTCTGTATATCCGCGGGCGCATAGCGACACGCAGACCACAGAAGCAGTTCTTGAGGAGTTGTGAGGTGAACAGGGGCGGTCGTATAGTTTTTCCCAGTGCTTTTCATGTCGCCGTAGGCACGGTCAAGGTTATAGTAGTAGCGGACATTTTTATTAATCTTGTGGTTTGCACCAAACTCAGAGCGATTCTTGTAGCTGTTGTCCTTCTCCGCGTCACCAGTCATATCCAGCTTATCGTCATGGGTATGCAACGAAACAACCACGTTCCATTCGCCATCCATGAGCTTACTGTTTGGCTTTACGCCTTTGCCCACCCATTCATCGAAGGCCGCTTTCTCGGGTGCCGTGATTGTGATTCCGGTAACTTTGTAGGCCGTCTCCCAATAAGCCGTATCTTCCAGGTACAAGCCCGTATAGGATTCGGAGCCATAGCGCGATGCATCCTCTTTATCTTTCACCTTGCTGCCACGACCAACGAGCAGGCCAAGGCTTGTGGCGCTCTTGGCATCAATAGTCGTGCCAGAAAGATCAATAGCGTAGTCGTTGATAATCCAGTGGCCACTTGCAGCGTATACAAGGCCGCCGAGTTCCTCGGAATTATCCGCGGTTATGGAAGCATTGTTCGTCTTGAGAGCATAGGAGTTTGCATCCTTGTTAATGCTGCTGACGCCGAAGGTAACGACGGCATTGCCCCAGCTGTAGCCCAGAAGGCCGCCCGCGCCGTTCTTCGCGTCGCCGCTCTTGCCCACGGTCATGTTGAATGAATTCGAATCGGACGAACCGAACGAAAGCCCCGTGATGGTAACGTTAGTCGTATTCGCCGCAGTGCCCTGAGCGATGCAGCCGATAAAGCCGCCGACCTGAGCTTTCTTATCGCTCGCGCTGTCACTCGCGGTAATCCTGCCACCGATCTCGAGGCTCGTCACGTTAACAACGACAGCAACACCCCCCACATAGCCGATAGCTCCGCCGATACGCGTGTTGCCTTTGAGAGTAGTGCCTGTGTTTATGGTCGCTTGCGCCTTTGCGCCGCCTTCAAAAGAAACAGTTCCGGCGCCTGTTATGCTGCCCGCAATACCGCCAATGTTGACATCGTTTCCGAACATATCATCGCAAGTAATCTTTGACTTGCATGTAACGCCGCTAAGCGCTGCGTTGCCCGCGATGGTCGCCGCAAGCGATCCGGCGTCAACGGCCACGCCGTTATCGAAGTTCATAACGCCATCGATATTGAGGTTGCTAACCTTCGCAGTAGAGTCATTCGCCGTCGCGCCACCACCAACGGCGTTGAAAAGACCCAGGCGGCTGTGGCGATAAATCTTGCCATTGCCTTCAGACGGATCATTTGCGCCGAGCGCAACGTCATTGCGTGTGCCAAATGGTTCGCCAATCGCCAGGGTAACGGTGTGCCGGTTTCCTTCGACAGCACCTCCGAAAGAATTGACTTGCCAGGACCCATCACACGCAAGGCCTTCAAGACCCGTACCCCGTAGATCAATGTTGGAAGTAATTAAGAAAGTATTCCCGCTATTGCCATACCAGTTTTTAAGGCTGCTACCTGTGCCGATGCCGAAGACGCCACCAAAGTAGCCGTGCGTTTGGACCGTCATGGCAATACATGCGAATGTATCCGCATCATTAATGAGGTACGTACCCGTCTTCACTTTACCCTCTTGGGGTTGAAGCTGTCTGCCCCATGAATAGCCCGCACTGCTACCAGCATCTTCAGCACCACTCAGGTTGCACAACGGCTGATAAAAGGTGCTTTTATCAAGTTTAATAAGATCCTTGCTGAGCTTGCCCTTCTCTCCGGTCAGACGGATAACCTGGTTATAGGTCAGGTCATCGATCTTCGCCGCAGCAGGACGCTTGTAAATCCAATAATCATTACTCGTCGTCTTAGCATCCGATCCCGAACCCAAAGCAAACACCAACGGAGAGCATCCATCCAAGGATCTAAGAATTTGGTTGGTATTACCGTTGGCCTCGAGCTTGCACTCAGATAAATCGGTAGTCCCACGCAAGCGCAAGACACCGTTCCATGCCGAACCCACAATTCCGGCGCCGCATGCGATTGGTGTATCGGCTGTAACGCGAATGTCCCCGCAATCCAAAATTCCAAAACGCGAACGCCCGCCCACGCTGTAGCCGCTATCCAAGGCGCCAACAACACCGCCAAACCCGCAGTTCTTTCCAGTTACTTGCGGAGAATGGCACGTGACACCCGCACCGTCAACGATTACAACGCCTCCGGTATTGTTGCTCTTTGCCACCCAGCCGACCAGACCTCCCGCCAGTCGCGGAGCGACGCTGCACGTAGTGTCGACCGAACAGCGATTGCCCTCACCATCTGTCTTTATATGAAGAGTATTGTTCGGCGTCTCTGTACTGGTCACATCCTGAACTCTACCGACCAGACCACCATAGATGGAGCCGGAGCCCGCCACCAGCTTGCTGGCATACGAGCCACCCGATATTGTGACATCGCCGTTCGTTGTATCCAGAAGACCGAACACGCCGCCCGCGCCCATGTCTCCACTTTGGCCAAGCTTCACGCCCATGCCAGTATCGATTTGGTCGTTGTTGGTGAATTCGACCGGGCTGGCAAAACTAACGTCGCCGATGAAGCCGCCGGAGCTTTGGCTGCTCGCATCACCAACGGTGGCGGGGCAGGTGAACTTCTTGTTGTCTGTGTCCAAGGTGAGCTTGGTTGCTTTGCCGATGAAGCCACCGCTGGCTGCTTTGCCAACAACAGTGAAATTGGATAGGTCGATCGGATTAGCGAGCGAAACAGTCACGCCATCCTCGCAGAAACCGATCAGGCCGCCAGCGCTAGCTCCATCTTTGGTGGTTGCAACAGTCTGCGTCCCGCTCGATGGCAATCCCTCGAGCTTAGCAATGGTAAAGGACGCACTGGCCTTTACAGTGTTCGCCAGCAAACCGACGTTTCCCAAGTCCGAGTTGATATCCACTGCAAGGGTCTTGCCCGCATCAACCGAATAAGCCGCTTGGAGCGTGAGAACCCCATCAGCCTCGCCCAACAACGGCGATTTGAGCGTCGCCTTTCCTCCATCCACATTGGCAACTGTTACATTGGCAACGAGCGTTTGATCATTGCCGCTGATTTTGGACGCGATGACAGGCTGGGCATCCGTGCCCTTCCATGTCACCGTCACCGTTCTATTCGCATCACTAAGTTGAATGTTGTTATAGAGGGCATGGCTCACGACAAGGGTGCTCCCCTTCATGTCAAGCGACCCCTTGAAGGGGACGTTTTCGCCACCGAAGCCTCTGAATTTCAAATTATTATCGACGATCGCACTGTCCAGCTTGAACTCGCTGCCCGTGTTTGGTTCTCTACTGATTACAGCATTCTGGTAAACAGTTGGATTGGTGTTAGATATCTTGATGAGATCTGCCTCGTTGGCAAACACGATCTGCGTAACGGTGCCGTTTTCCTCAGTAATTTTTGTGACTTTTCCTTTGTCCTTCAGCTCCTCAACCGTGTTGTACGCATAGGCGGCATCTGCCTGAGCGTCGGCATCCGCGTCCGTATCATCCGCCCGCCCTTCGTCGGTAGCGCCTTCATCGGCAGTCGCACCGTCTTGGGATGCATCGCCCTCCGTTGAGGCATCGCCGTTGGTGGCTCCATCGGTCGTGGAATCCTGCGAGCCATCGGTGCTGGTAGAACCGTTGCCGTCCTCGGTGGCACCCGCATCGGCACCCGGAGTCGTCGCGGCGTCATCAGATGCAGCCTGGTCAGCATCTTCCAAGGCAGTGGCCACGGCATCCTGTATGGAGCGCGCGGTGCTGCCCGCGGCGCGCGCGGCGGAGACGGACGCCTCCATAACGGCGTCGAGCTCTTGCGCGAACACCTCTGTGGAGGGCGCGAGCGCCTGGAAAATCATGATCGCAGTCAGGCATGCGGTTGTTATGCGCTTTGCCGTTCTCATCTGGTCCTACCTCGTTCTATCTCTTGCCCCGCGCGGGGTCTCAAAATCTATGCTTGCGGCTCGTTTCGGTTAGCTCGTCGCGGTCGAACACGAAACCTTAATACCGTCCTCGTCCCAGCTGGTCGGCTTCGAATTTTCCTTCCGGTAGAAGGTGATGATTTCCGAGCCGGGGGACGCGTCGTATGTGACCGAGTTTCCGTTGATGGTCGCCTGTGCATTACCGTTCTTGTGGTTCTGCTCAAAGAACGGATCGAGCTCAACCCCGTCTCCCCACTCGAGCTTCACCTTGGTCGTAGTGCCTGTAACGGTCACCCGATAGTTGTAGGCGTCGAAAGCTTTGATGTCCGAGTTCCTATCGACCCACTCGCCCGAAACACCCGAGGCCGTTACCTCCGCGCGCTCGGCGGGGGCAATCTTGGCCGCAAGCCACTTAAGGTTGGTTCCGGGGCTGTTGGATCCGACCTGAGCCTTGACCGTAAAGGACGCCTTGTTGAGGTCTGTCTTGGCAAACGTAACCGTATAGATATACATGGTTGCCTTGTTGGCAGGAAAGGAAAGGTCGACCGTGCCGCCCGCTGTCAGCGCGGGCGTACCATTAACACTCCACGTGCCCGGCGTCGCGTCCGTCGCTGTCACGCTCAGCGTCGCGTTGACGTCCTTGTCGTTAACCTTGTTCTTGTCGCCCAGCAGATGGTTGTAAATGCGGAAGGTAAAGGAGCAGGTTTCCCCACTCGTGTCGACGATGACGCTTCGGACGGCAATGTCGTCACCCAGGCTCTCACTCGTATACCCCGTAAGCATGTCCGAGGCAAACAGCGCCTGCGACGTGCCCGAAACGACAACCGATTTAAGGAAGTCGCCGCCCAAAAACGCCGTGTAGGTAAGGTAGGTGCCCATCACCATCACGACAACGCACAGCAGCACCGCGACTGCCCACAGGCGTTTGCGTGCTTTGGAACCCAGGCAAAACGGGCGCTTACGGCGGGAGGAGTCGACAGGAGACGCTTGCTCAGGCGCAGCCGTCCGATCCGGCTGGTCGCAAACCAAGTCCTCGGCAGTATCGAATTGTTTGTTCTTGTCCTCTGTCATGTGACGTCCTCCCTTCCTGCGTTAATTGCTGCTTGCGCTGCGAGCGATTAGGTAAACCATGTCGGTCTCTTTGATGTTTGAAACTTTGGTATTGCCCTCGGTTACGATGCCCGGATTCCACGTGCATTCGATGATGAAGTTCGTGGCGTCGTTGGCTTTTCCGTCCTTGTAGCCATCAAGCTCGCTCTTTGCGAACTTGTGGAACCGGTACAACGGACGAGCGTTCTGCTGAACTTTCTTGTATTCCTGATAGGTTGGGTCAACTTGTTCAAGATCTTTGGCTAGCGATTTATCTTTCTGATCCGCGTTGATCGGGTAAAAAGGCGTCACCTCCACAGCCCTGGTCCACGCATACTTTTTACCAGCGCTATCCAAACCGGCCACATCGCCCTTGCCCGACGTCGTCGTATCTTCAACCTTGTACACCTTAATATCGAGACCCTTGATATTGGTGGTATTTGCCACCTGCAGCTCAAATGCCTGGCCACCGTCATTGTTCTCGTCGCTGTTGCTCTTTACGCAAAACGCGCGACGAACAGACACAGTGCCATCTGTGTTTTTAACATCGCCCCGTGACTCGTCATACGATATTTCGATAGGCTCGATGCTCGTCTGGTTGGGGCCCATGATCTTGAGCCGCGCGGGCGTTTGAATCTTGCCCACCGTAGACAGACTTTTGCTGCTTACGAACCATGTCATGGTAAGGCCGATGATAAAAATGATGGCCGCGAGCAGCACCAAAACCGCAAGGGTCTGTGCACGGTGGTTCTCGACCCAATCGTGGGCAGCAGTCATATGTGCGCGGATGCTATCCATTGGTGGTACCCTCCTGCGCGGTTATTCTGAGTTGGATGGAAATGACCTCGTTGCCAATCTTCTCGTCCGCGTTGTTGTAGAGCGCAGAGTAGGCGTCCATGTCGGTATAGGGATCTGTGTCGGCGACGGCGCTCGACAAACCGTAGAAGTAGGTTGCTTTATTTTCGTTCACATCTGCTTTCAGCTCAGCGTAGCCTGCGTCCTTCGCCGAGGCAAACAGATTCTTATAGTAATTCGTGTTGCCCGTAAGGACGAAGTTCTGGAAGTACTCCGGCCACACCCAGTACAGGGTGACGGGGACGGGCCGGTTCGTTGGATTGGTCGTTTTCTCGTCCATACAAAATTTACTCTTTGGAATCGTGATTTTGCCGTTTGCCACGCGGCCCGAGTAATAGCCGTTCTCGCAGCCCGTAAAGAACAGCAAGTGGCCTTTTACCAGGCTGAGCAGCGTGCTCGCATCATTCGACAGATTGCCATCGGCTTCCTTATAGATATTTTCCTTGGCCTTAACCCTAAGCACGCGGGATAGGTTGATCGTGATATCGCCGAGGTTATCCGTGCGCGGCGTCACCGTAAACGTAATCTTGCCGCGAGCACCCGGATACAGAGAGCCCGCGGTCTCGTTGTTGAGGTTAGAGCCGAGCGTCACCGTCATGGCGTCGGCCGTATCTAGGCCGGCGATAGTTTGCTTCTCGGTGTCCGTGCGCTCGGAGCGCTCGTAATAGCCCACGTGCGCGTCGGACTCACCCTCGCCCTCGGCGGTCAGCGTATACCGATCCGCCTTCGCCCCGATCGTACTCCCCGTGGCGCTCACTCGGTTATTCGCGGCAAACCAGGCCAGGCATGCAAAGATGGCAACGATGGCGGCCAGCACAAACAGACCGCTCACCAGGAAATCCTTCCAGAAATCCTTGAGGGTCCGCACGTGCTCGTCGGCAGCTTGGCGGTATTCGGCCGCCGTCTTGTGCTGCTGGGGCTCGCTATGTCGGTCCATGCCACTCATCGTTTGCGTTTGCCCTGCTTACGGGCGTGCCATCCTTTCGGCTTGGTCGTGCTTAATCCGTTGTTCGCAGGTAGAGAATTCAGGCAGAATACAACACCGTACGATAAGGTAAAAGAATAGCATTGACCTGCGGCTTGCTCCACAACGCAAGCCTTAATGATGTCTTAAAGATTACGAATAGCGGCCTCCCCCATATGTCAAGGACTTGGTGCAAACAAACCTGACCCCCTTGCACCAATCCGTAGCACCGGGCAGCGGACGCACGGCGTGCCGTCCCTTAACGCCCCAGCGCGCGCACGGGTATCACGTAGATACCGTCCTCGACCTCGCGAGCGTACTCACCCACCCCCACAATCACGGCCATAAACTCCGGTTCGCGTGTGCGTGAACGAGGATTTCCACAGACCTTCTTGCGAACGCGCTTGAGACTCTCGACGCCGGCGCTCGCTTTATCTTCACTCACCTTAATCTCAAAGGCGGCCCACCGTCCGTCGGCTAGCTGCACGATAGCATCGCACTCAAGGCCCGAATCGTCGCGATAATAGCGCACAGGCGTGCTATCCAGCAGGTCGAGCGAACGTGCGTAGACCGAAAGGTCGCGTATGACCAAATTCTCAAACACCAGACCAAATGTCTGCCAGTCGGCAAGCAGCGCCTGCAAGGACATACCTAGCAAGGCGCAAGCAAGGCTCGGATCTGCCAGATAGCGCTTGGGCTTGACGGTAAAGCGCCGTTTGTCGCGCGCGGCGGGAACCCAACCGGGGACCTCCTCGAGAATGAACATGCCTTTGAGGGCATCCAGGTACCTGCGCACCTTGCTCTCATCGGCGAACGCTGCGGGTTTCTCCTCGGCACCGAACATATCCATAAGAATCGTTTTATACGTGGTTGCCTGTCCCAGATTGCGCGCGATCGATGCGGAGGCTCGACGAGCAATATCGGGGTCGAGACCGACCGCCGGGAAGCTGCTCGAAAACGTGGTGTTGAGATATTCGCGGGCGATGAGCTGGGCGTCAGCCGAAACCATATCGATCGCCTCGGGCCAGCCGCCGCGGCAAGCGGCTTCGACAAGCCCCGGCGTATCGCCATTGCACCGGCAGGGCTCAAAACGATGCTCAAACAAGCCCGCCAGGCTCACCTTGCCGTTGGACTCACCTGTCTCGGCAAGCGTCATGGGATGCATGCGGACGCGGCCGATGCGGCCGGCTCCACTATGCGCGGGCGCCTCCGCCTTTGAGCCAAACGCAGGCGTGGCGGAACCCGTGAGGATATAGGCGCCGCGCGTGCCCCGGGTGCGGTCAACCTCGTGTCTAACGTAGTCCCAAATTTGGGGAACGCGCTGCCACTCATCGATAATATGCGGACGGTCTCCCAGCAACATCATCGCCGGGTCGGCACGCGCGAGGTCGAGATTCTCATCGACATACGAGACGGACGCCCCGTGCTCAAGCGCGGCCCACGTCTTACCGCACCACTTGGTGCCCGCAATCTCGACCGCGCCAAAGACACGAAGGTAGCGCTCGATTTGCGCATCCACGATACGTGGGATGTATCCGTCCCGATGTAGCCTCTCGCCCGCCATGAGCCACCCCCGCAGATTTCCAGGTCCTGCTTTCTGATTCTTCTATTCCACTGTAGCAAATTCGGATTTTCGGGTGGTTGCGATTCGGATTTTCGTGTTCATATAATTCGGAATTTCATGTTCTAAAGATTCGGATTTTCTGATGCATGAGATTCGGATTTTCTGAACCCGCTGGTCAGCGGGCGCTCTTATTGGCAAAAAGGCGGGGAGCACCGATACGGCACTCCCCGCCCACTCAATACGCGATGGCTTTCTCGGCTACAGCTCGTTGGCCGCGTGATACGCCGTGCGAATGGCGCTCGCAATGTCGGCGGTGCGCTCGCCCGAGCAATCGCCCACGCAGGTCACGGGCACCGTCACGCCGTCCAGGTCAAACGCGTTGGCCTTGGAGCCCACGGCCATCACCACGTAATCGCAGG
>ERZ1034969.766-NODE-766-length-16329-cov-22.779095_pt1 | contig 16329 bp, 10 predicted proteins | sample MGYA00520624_ERZ1034969 | MGnify/ENA primary metagenome ERZ1034969 (study PRJEB33766, sample SAMN09781776) | gut metagenome | biome: gut microbiome | host: Homo sapiens | place: Madagascar | study: EMG produced TPA metagenomics assembly of the PRJNA485056 data...
ACCAAATCTTTTTCGATCGTATCTCCAACGTATAAACACTCAGAATTTGGTGCAAATCGCGGTGCAAATTCCTCGATAATGGCTTTTTGTAGCTCATTATGCTTGCCTGCTGAAAATTTAAAGTTTTCGCCATTTATATTTACTGGCATCATTGTCATCATCTTCTTAGAAGCGTACAAATCAATTAACTTTTCATGGTAACCAAGAAACCTTTTTATAGATTCTCTCCATATCGGTGTTTCCAGCGTTTTCAGCATATTAACTGTTTCTTCCGTCAATCTGTAGCGATAGTTCGGACTGTTGGTTGCTTTTCCATTATCCTCTATCAAAGCAGCAGTACGAAATCTGTGCAGAGCCTGCTTCCTAAATATTTCTCTGCTGTTTTCTGCATAACTCATACCGTAAAACGTATTAACAAATTGAATAATATCGTGAATACGAATCCAGTCATTTGTTGCTTCACTCCATGACATATTCGGCTTTATTCCTGCTATAGCCAGTATCGCATAGCAACATATATCCGCTTGCTGTGCTTTGGGCATACCAATTGTTTGCAGAAATTCTCTTGCTTCTTCTATTTTTTTATCCACAGTATTCCTCCAATATCAAATCACAATTTGCCTCGGAAAAGTCCTTACTCTTAAGCACTTTTCTTCCCATCTCCTGAATATCCTCTAACTCCGGTACAGGCATTGTATTAATTTCTGTTGAATTAACCTGTGTAGATCCATTCAAAATACGGTAATATTCATCATAAAGTGTAGAGTTAAACAGTACATACAATCCATACACTAAACACTCTGACATTTCCGTTAATACACCATCCACAAAATTAATTTTATTCTGTGTACTTATCTTTTGATACTGCGGAAAGCTTTTGGCTAAATATACTCCACACTGTAATCTTCGAGGTTCTTCCTTTGCTGTAAATCGTTTTACAAATAAATAGTTTTTGTTATCCTGCATTAATCCCTTTTGTTCTGTCATCACATATTCATGTTCTTTCTGTATAGGGAATTCTACTTTTCCCTGTTTTATATGCTGCGAATAAAATAAAGGGATTGCTCCTTCTTCTTCCTCATCTCGGAGTATTTCGCGATTACGGAAATCTACGGTCAATCCGGTTTTCATTTTTACACCTATCGCCGGAAGCGTCTTATCAAATTTATGCAACTTCTTTAATACTTCCACTTCATTTTCATCTGTTACAAGATAAACATAGTAGTCTGATCCTGCTACAACCAAATCATATGGAACTGTTAATGATGTCAACTCTCCAAAATCACTATTGGATTTCGATGATGTAATCGTAACTGTTTCCGGCTTTTCTCTCGTCTTCCTTACTTTAATAACAATTGTTTCCTGTAATACACTTTCTTTGTCGAAAACCTTATTCCTACTGACAAAAAGGTGAATATGTTCTAATTTTCCCTCTGTCAGAAAATATTCCCGGAATCGTTTAAAATACGCTCCTGAGGTCCATGATCTCGGAATGATGTAAACCATCTCTCCATTTTCACATAAATTAAATAATCCCATAGATGCAAAAATAAAATATAAGTTCGGTGCACCATAACATACCTCTGGCATCGCTGTTGCTTCTGGCGCATCTTTCTGAATTTTCATATACGGCGGATTTCCAATCACAAAATCATATTTCTTAGGCTTCGCATTTCCTCCCAACATATGATTAAAATCCAGATACTGGCTCAGAATGTAATTGTCTTCAATGATATTAACTGTAAGCTTTTTTCTTGTCTCTTCTTTATAATACTCTAGATTGCGTTTCAACAATGGTAATACATTATCATCATTCTCATAGCAGGTAAGTTCAATTTCCTGAATAGAATCTATCATTTCCAAATGTTCGATAAAAGCACAAGATAATATACCTGAACCTGCTCCTGCGTCAAGTATACTCACTTTGCCTGTTTTTTCTTCGACATCATAGAGTCCTGCCATGAACCGAGCCGTCTCCATGCTGGTAAAAAATTGTCCATATTTTTTACGCTCTTTTTTCGGCATACTTTCTATATATTCATTTGTAAGTTCTATAATTTTTTCTAGCATATTCCACCTACCCGCAAGCCTCTATTTCTTGTTATTATATTATATTATATTGTACTTCCGTTTTCAACGCTCTTCTGCAAACATACGTTCTGTTCTTTCATTTTGAGACCGTTCCAGAAAGAAGCTACAATACAAGAATTGCATTCTCGCATAAAACTGAACTTGAGGGATTCTTCAGATGGAGCTACTATAGATTTGTGGCGAAAACACTGTAATAAACTTAAGTAAGGAGAAATAGCAATGGATACTGATAGGTACTGCCTTGATGATTTTCTACTCAGCTGATGGATATCGTTATCTCACCGAAAAAACAAGACCTATCATTAGAGACAATTGCGATATTTCAATATAGTAGAATTTACCAAAGGCACAAACTAGCACATCTTAATATGCCACAAACACGAAAAGGACCGTTGAAAATTCAACAGTCCTTTTTGTATTAATGCTATTCCATCTCAATCGTCCCCGGTGGTTTGCTGGTCAAATCATAGAATACCCGGTTCACGTGATCCACCTCGTTTACGATTCGGGTCATCACCTTCTGCAGGACATTCCACGGAATTTCCACAGCGGTTGCGGTCATGAAGTCGGACGTCTGGACTGCACGGAGTGCCACAGCGTAATCATAAGTACGGAAGTCACCCATAACGCCGACGGAGCGCATGTTGGTCAGCGCCGCATAGTACTGGCTGATGCTTCCGGCCAGTCCCGCGTTGCCAATTTCTTCCCGGTAAATGGCATCCGCATCCTGAACGATCTTTACCTTCTCTGCGTTAACCTCCCCGATGATTCGAATTCCCAGACCCGGACCCGGGAACGGCTGACGGTCAACAATGTAATCCGGCAGTCCGATTTCTCTGCCCAGCTGGCGAACCTCATCCTTGAACAGGCTGCGCAGCGGCTCCACGATTTCCTTGAAGTCCACGTAATCCGGCAGTCCGCCCACGTTGTGGTGAGACTTGATGACAGCGGATTTGCCCAGGCCGGATTCGATTACGTCCGGATAGATGGTGCCCTGTGCCAGGAAATCCACCTTGCCGATTTTCTTCGCTTCCTCTTCGAATACGCGGATGAACTCCTCACCGATAATCTTTCTCTTCTGCTCCGGTTCGGTTACACCGGCCAGTTTATCGTAGTAACGCTGTTTTGCATCCACACAGATGAAATTAAGGTCGAACGGTCCTTCCGATCCGAACACGGCAGCAACCTCTTCCGCCTCGTTCTTACGGAGCAGGCCGTGATCCACGAAAACGCAGGTCAGCTGTTTGCCGATTGCCTTGGACAGGAGTCCCGCAACGACGCTAGAGTCCACGCCGCCGGACAGTGCCAGCAGCACCTTTCCGTCGCCAATCTTCTCCCGCAGCTCTTCGATCTGTTTTTCTGCGAAGAAATTCATCTTCCAATCCTGATCGCATTTGCATACGTCCAGCACGAAATCCCGGATGAACTCCGCGCCGTGTGCGGTGTGGTTTACTTCCGGATGGAACTGTACGCCGTAGAATCCTCTCTTCCGGTCTTCCATTCCCGCAACCGGGCAGTGATCCGTGTGCGCGGTCACCACAAAACCTTCCGGCGGCCGGCTGATGTAGTCCGTATGGCTCATCCAGCAGACATTCACATCGTCGGCACTCTTCAGGATGCCGTCCTTATCGTCGATTATCACGTCCGCACGACCGTATTCACTGGTCGGAGCGGAGTCGATTTTGCCACCCAGCATGTATGCCATCAGCTGCGCACCGTAGCAGATTCCCATAATCGGAACGCCCAGCTCGAACACGCCGGCATCGATGCTCGGTGCACCTTCGCCGTATGCGCTCTGTGGTCCGCCGGTAAAAATAATACCCTTTGGATCGAAGGCTTTGATGTCTTCCAGAGTGGTGCTCTCAAAGCCGCGGACTTCCGAATACACATTGCATTCCCGAACACGCCGAGCAATCAGCTGGTTGTACTGACCGCCGAAGTCCAGAATCAAAATTTTGTTCTGTGCCATTTTGATACCTCTTCCCGTTCATTTTACTGTTCTTTTGCGATTAATCTTAAAAGTGCATCAGCGCCAACACGCTGATGCACCGTTATTATACATTCTGCGTCTCGTTTTTCAACTATCGTCTTACGGTAGCAACGCTGTTGTCCTTCAGGACAACGTCGTGAGCGCCGCCCTCAACGATACTGGTTGCGGATACCAGAGTAAGCTTCGCTTCCGCCTGCAGCTGCTTAATGCTCAGCACGCCGCAGTTGCACATGGTGGATTTCACCTTGTCCAAGGACAGCTTTACGTTGTCGTGCAGAGAGCCGGCATACGGAACGTAGGAATCTACGCCTTCCTCGAACTTCAGCTTTGCATCGCCGCCCAGGTCGTATCTCTGCCAGTTTCTGGCTCTTGCGGAACCTTCGCCCCAGTACTCTTTCATGTAGTTTCCGTTAACCATGATTCTTGCGGATGGGGACTCGTCGAAACGAGCAAAATATCTTCCCAGCATGATGAAGTCCGCACCCATTGCCAGAGCCAGAGTCATGTGGTAATCGTGAACGATACCGCCGTCGGAGCAGATTGGAACGTAGATGCCGGTCTTCTCATAGTATTCGTCTCTTGCTTTTGCAACTTCCAGCACAGCAGAAGCCTGGCCGCGACCGATACCCTTCTGCTCTCTGGTGATGCAGATGGAGCCGCCGCCGATACCGATCTTTACGAAGTCCGCACCGTGCTCTACCAGGAAGTCAAAACCTTCTTTATCGACAACGTTTCCGGCACCCACCTTAACGGTGTCTCCGTAATTGTCGCGAATCCACTTGAGGGTGATTGCCTGCCACTCGGAGTAACCTTCGGAAGAGTCGATGGTCATCACGTCTACACCGGCCTCTACCAGTGCAGGAACTCTTTCCTTAAAGTCTCTGGTGTTGATTCCGGCACCAACTACGTAGCTCTTGTTGGCATCCAGCAGTTCGTTCGGGTTGGATTTATGAGAATCGTAGTCCTTACGGAATACCAGACTCTTGAGGTGCATCTCATCGTCTACAATTGGCAGCTGGTTCACCTTGTTGTCCCAGATGATGTCGTTCGCCTCGGACAGGGTGATGCCTTCTTTTCCGTATATCAGCTTATCCATCGGTGTCATGAATTCGGAAATCTTCGTGTCCGCATCCAGACGGCTGACTCTGTAGTCCTTGCTGGTTACAATGCCCATCAGCTTACCGTTGGCAGTGCCGTCCTCGGTAATCGCGATGGTGGAATGACCGGTTCTTTCCTTCAGGTACAGAACATCCTTCAGGGTCTGATCCGGCTTCAGGTTGCAGTCGCTGGTTACGAAGCCCGCCTTGTAGCTCTTTACCTTGCGTACCATGTTTGCCTGGCTTTCGATGGACTGGGATCCGTAGATAAACGCAACGCCGCCTTCCTTTGCCAGAGCTACGGCCATATGGTCGTCAGATACCGCCTGCATTACTGCAGATACCAGTGGAATATTCATGGTAATCGCCGGCTCCTCACCTTTCTTAAACTTGGTAATCGGAGTCTTAAGCGACACATTTTCCGGTCTTGCTTCCGCGCTGGAGTAGCCCGGAATCAGAAGATATTCACTAAATGTTCTGGATGGTTCCTGAAGAACAATTGCCATTGTACACCTCTTTCTTTCTCACTTCGCAACAGTATTTTAAATCATAAATTGTATTCTAATATAGCACAAAAACGTTGATTTTTAAAGGTTTTTTTGCACTCTTCTTCACTTTGTTAAATTGCACAACCGCATTATTTGACCTTGTTATTATTTAACAAATATTGCTTTTTATTTTCCCCCTAAAAGCACTTCCGCCGCGGCTTTCAGAGTTCCGTCCTCACCCACATTTCCCGGGAAGATGACGTACGGCGTTCCCGGGAAACGGCTTTCCGCTCCGGTCTGCCACACCGGAATTCCCGGCTGAATCTGTCCCAGCACGCGAGCTTTTTTTACCGCCAGCGCCTTGGTGCCCACATCGCTGGAAGTAATTCCGCCTTTTGCGATGACGAAAGCCGGTGTGACCGACAACCGTCCCACCAGAGACTGCACCGCATCGGAAATCCGCACGGAGAGGCGCAGCTCGTCCTCCCGATCGCCGGTATCCGCCGTAATCAGGCCTCGGGTGGTGTAGCAGCACACCGTCTGCCCGTTCCGGATGCAGCGTTCCTCCTCTGCCAAGCAGCGGGCCACTTCCTGCTCAAAGGCTCCCTCGTCCCGAACCAGCGTCGCATCCAATTCAATAAACGCAATGTCCTCCCGCTCCCGGAGCCGGCTCAGCTGCCGGGTGGTTTTGTCCGTGTGGGAACCCACCACGATGATTCCGCCGTTGGCGGTTTCCTTCTGTACCATATCCTCTCGGGTCAGAAGCGGCCGTTCCGAAATGCCGCCCAGCACCCGCACCAAGGATGCTGCCGTCCGGAACAGAAAGTTCTTGCCGGCAGCCATGGCCCGAAGCAGCGCAACGCAGAACACCTTCAGGTCCGGATAATCCACCGCGTTCACCACGACTTTATTAAAATCCTTCACGTCCATCAGCAGCTGCTGAATCCGGTCGAAATTCATTTCATGCAAATCTTCCAAAGAGATGCAGGTCACCGCTTCCTTTCGGAACTTTCCGCCGGTCTTCTCCTCCACGTACTCCGGCAGGGTCTCCGACACGTATCCGAAGGTGGGGTCCTTGGCGAACTCCGTTTCGTTGGCCGGCACCAGCTCTTCGCCGTATTTCACATAGTGGATGTTGTCCAGGGTGAACCGGCCCCCTTCCTTGAAAAACGGGCACAGAATCTCCCCGTCTACCGGAAGTCTCGTATTCTTCTCATATTCTTCCCGCAGAATCTCTGTCTCCAGCGGAAAATGTCCCCGCAAGGTGCTGTCGCTTCGGCTCACGAAAAGATATTCTTTGCCGGCCGCCTTTGCCGCCTTGTCGGTGGTCTCCGCGATCTCCCGGTGTGCTTTTATCGTTTCCGCCTCCGTAAAACCCCTGGAATTGGTCAGCACATAGAACAGATTCTCTTCCTCTTGAAAACCCGCCGCCAAATCCTCCGGCGTCCAATGGGTATACACCGACACGTCGTGCACCGTCTGCACCCCCGTCGGATCATCGTCCAGTACCACCAGCTTCTTCCGATTCCGGCGAAGCTCCTCCTGCAGCAGCGCATCCACGTGCGCTTCATTGATTTCCGCATACTGCGTCAAAATATCTGCCTGTTTCTTCATCTCTCTCTCCTGTCCCAATAGCAGAATCCCCTCGGACTTGCTATAATATTTCTGATTTATATTGTAATATATCGGCGGAAAGATTTCCACTCACTATGGCATTAAGAAAATAAAACACTTGACAACGGGCATCTCGCCGGTTCCCGCATACAGAAAGGATTTTTTTATGAAGATTGTAATCGCTCCGGATTCCTTCAAGGGATCCCTCACCGCATCTCAGGTCTGTGACATCGCGGCAAACGCCGCCCGGGAGGTATTCCCGGATGCTGCCGTTCAGAAGCTTCCCCTGGCGGACGGCGGGGAAGGCACTGCGGAAGCGCTGATGAACGTCCTCCCCGGTGAAATCCGCACCCTGCAGGTCCGCGGCCCTTTAGGGACTCCGGTAACCGCCCGCTACGGCATCGTTCCATCCGCACCCACCGCTTCTGTACGGGAAACGCCGGAGCATCCCCTCCCAAAAACAAAAATCGCCATCATGGATATGGCCGGCGCGTCCGGCCTGACCCTGGTGCCCGAGGCGGAGCGGGATGTCTTCCATTCCAACACCTTCGGCACCGGCGAGATGATTCTGGATGCCATCTCTCAGGGCTGCGGGCACATCTACCTGGGCCTGGGCGGCAGCGCCACCAGCGACGGCGGGATGGGCATGGCCGCCGCACTTGGCGCCGTGTTCCGGGACGAAAACGGCATGCCCCTGGATCCGGTGCCCGCATCCATGCATCGGATTGCGGCGGTGGATATCTCCCGGCTGGATCCCACCGTTTCCCGGGTTCCCATCACCGTCATGAGCGACGTGAAGAACCCTCTCCTGGGACCGGAAGGCGCGGTGTACGTGTACGGACCCCAGAAAGGTATTCCGGAAGAGCGGCTGGCCGAGATGGATAAAGCCATGGCTCACTACATTGACCGTGTAGAGTCCGCCCTCCCAAAAAAATCCATCCGCCACGCGCCGGGTTCCGGGGCGGCCGGGGGTCTCGGCGCCGGACTGCTTGCTTTTACCCGCAGTGAAATTTCCTCCGGCATCGAGACGGTATTGAAGCTTCTGGAATTCGATTCCTGCCTGGAATCCGCGGACCTGGTCATCACCGGTGAGGGGCGCATGGATTTCCAGTCGGCCTACGGCAAAGTGGTGGCCGGCGTGGCGGCGCACTGCAAAACCCACCAAATACCTTGCTTCGCCTTGGCGGGAAGCATCGAGGATGGCGCCGAGGCGCTGTACGATTTCGGAATTTCCGGGATGATGCCCCTGGTGGACCGCATTGAATCCCTGGATTCGGCCATCCGCGATGCGGAGAAGAATTGCTTCCGCGCGGCGGTGCGGCTGCTCCGCATCGTAAAAGCCGGGATGGAAGTGCGGGGGTAGCCGTACGCAAACCGTGCCGGCACCCGGGCACACAGAAAAGAGGTGAGCCGCACAGACTCACCTCTTTCTCATCTTATTCCATTTTCCCCAATTGTAATATCAAGTTGAACATGTAAATTTAAAAGTCCATAAAGCTTCTCTTTGGTAGAATGCATGTTACCAAACATCATTAAAAACCGCCTCAAAGATGGATGGACTCCCGGCCCATCAAGGTGGCCTTAACTGGCATGCTCGTCCTGTGCTTGATCCTCTGTCGGCAGCGCTTCCCGGAATTCCACCCGGACGCGGCTGGTTTTACGAACATTTTTTACCGTAACCGAATCGGCGGAAGGGTCGAATTCGATGGCTTTGCCGTTCACCGTCGCACCGGCGATTTCATATCCCTCTTCCGGTGTCACGGCGAACTCCGCATCCTTGCCCCACTTTACCCAGCGGGACCCGGAAATCGTTCCGTGTTCTCCGTGAGATGTGGTCACTTTAAATTTCTCCGTATAGTTCAGGCCCTTGATGCGGAGAATCATGGCAATGCGTGGATTTCCGTTGTACTGACCGTTCACAGTTCGCAGCATGCGGGACAGCTTCAGGTACCCGTTTTTGTCGCAAATGCTGCCGTTGTTCACCTGATACCAAAGCATTTTTCCGGTCTTCGGTTCTTTCCCGGCATAAATCTGAATATGGGCTCCCTTCCCGCCTTTCTTTACCACAGAAACCAGGTCGCCTTTCTTCAGTCCCTTCGTACCTTTCCTTTTCACGAGGGTCGATGCCAAGGTTCCCTTCTTAGAAATTCGAATTATTTGTATTTTTTTATTCTTTGTAACGAACTTTGCTCCCTTATTGCGGACGCCTTTTACTTTCTGACCGCGAACCCAGAATCTCTGTCCTGCAGGAATTATCTTGTATCGCTGAAGACACCAGGAAGCGTAATCTGCACAATGCAAACGCGTCTTACCTTTATATCTCTTTCGAGAAAAATCCCTGTCAAAATATGCCGTTGGGCAACCTCTGCTGGAATAGCGGGCCTTTTCGTCCGAAATCTTAATCGCAATAAGTCTGCACTGTTCCAACCAGTCGTTTACGTTCATGGTTCGAGTATATGCATATGTTTGATTTTCTGCCATCATAGAAAAGATCGGTCCCATAATGCTCACCATCATTACCACAATCAGCCCATGACAAATCCACCGTCTGCATTTCCTCTTTGAATTCATATCTCCCCCTCAAAACTGTACTGTATCAACACATCCAGTACATTGTCTCACCCCCCCCATTTTGTTTGTCAATAGATTTGTAGTCTAATCTCCATTTAGTTTTCTTAATCCGGTACCTCTGCCGGCACCCGCCGCACACAGAAAAGAGGTGAGCCTGACAGACTCACCTCTTCCTCATCTTATTCCATTTTCAGTACTTGAAACACCTTTGCGGAAATCTTCGAACTGCCCTTATTCAAAAGCTCATTCACAAAATATCCGGCAACAACACATACCGCCAACGACAGGATATACACGACTGCCAGCCGCATTCCATCCAGGCTTTCCTGGTACCCGTACAACAGCATGCACAGCTGAGCGTATCGCCGTCGAAACTTCGTACTTCTTGTTCGCACAACAGATTACGCCCCCCAATAAAAACAGTTTCATGCACCAGAAGGCACGGTTAAATACAATGTGTTTATGAATACTCCCATTAAAGCAAACTGAATGTACCGATTCAGCGTGTACTTTGCAAGGGATCCCTTCTTTCGCCCGGACTTTGCCGCAAAGTACCGAATATTATCGTAATAGAGTATCCTCCTCTTCATTCTCCCCTTAATCTCTTACTCCTTCTCCTCCGGATTTAAATTTCCTCCTTCCGGAGTCTGTTTCACTGTTTCATCCGGTACCTCTGTCGGCGGCGCCTCCCGGAATTCCACCCGGACGTGGCTGGTTTTACGAACATTTTTTACCGTAACCGAATCGGCGGAAGGGTCGAATTCGATGGCTTTGCCGTTCACCGTCGCACCGGCGATTTCATATCCCTCTTCCGGTGTCACGGCGAACTCCGCATCCTTGCCCCACTTTACCCAGCGGGACCCGGAAATCGTTCCGTGTTCTCCGTGAGATGTGGTCACTTTAAATTTCTCCGTATAGTTCAGGCCCTTGATGCGGAGAATCATGGCAATGCGTGGATTTCCGTTGTACTGACCGTTCACAGTTCGCAGCATGCGGGACAGCTTCAGGTACCCGTTTTTGTCGCAAATGCTGCCGTTGTTCACCATATACCAGAGCATTTTGCCGGTGCCTTCTTCCTTGCCGGCATAGATCTGGATGTGATGCCCTTTTCCGTTCTTCTTCACTACGGAAACCAGGTCGCCCTTCTTGAGACTCTTGGTTCCCTTTCGCTTCACCAAAGTGGAGGCATAGACCCCTTTCTTGGCAATCTTAATCTGCTGGAATTTCTTGTTCTTCCGAACTTTCTTCTTGTCCTTTCCTTCGATGCTCTGACCCTGCACCCAGAATTTCTGACCCACCGGAAGCACCTTGTACCGTTGGAGACACCAGGATGCGTAGTCCGCACAGTTCAGCTGCACTCTTCGGTGAATCTTCGTCAGATGTTTTCTATTGAAATTCTTATCGTATTTCTTCGTCGGTGAACCCGGGTCTCCGTGGTATTTAGCCTTTTCGTTGGAAACCTTGATGGCCACCATCCGACACTGCTCCAGCCAATCGTTTACGTTCATGGTTCGGGTGAACGCACAGGCTTGATTTTCCCGCATCATGGGATACACGCCGCACATCAGACCTACCATCATCACCACAATCAGCGTACGACAAATTCCTCTTTTGTATTTTCTTTTCGAATTCATTTCTCCCCCCCTGATAATTTGAATTACATAATTACACAAGATATATTGTGCTACCCCCCCCCCCATTTTTATGTCAAGTAACTGTTAGTTTAATATCTTGTTATATTATATATATTCGTCGCATTCTCTTCTTATGGGAAAAGGGAAGCCCGGGTTGCCGGAGGCTCGGCCGGGCCGATAGACGTGGTGCCTCCGGACGGAGGAATAAGTCTTTGCGGACGGTGAAGTACCACGTCCGGGTCGCCGGAGGCTCGACCCGGACGATAGACGTGGTGCTTCCGGACGAAGAAATAAGTCTTTGCGGACGGTGAAGCACCACGCCCGGGTCGCCGGAGGCTCGACCCGGACGATAGACGTGGTGCTTCCGGACGAAGGAATAAGGCTTTGCGGACGGTGAAGCACCACGCCCCAGCCGCCGGAGGCTCAATCGGACCAGGTGGCGTGGTGTTTCCGGACGAAGGAATAGGGCTTTGCGGGCAGTGAAGCACCACGCCCGGGTCGCCGGAGGCTCGGCCCGGCCGATAGACGTGGTGCTTCCGAACGAAGAAATAAGGCTTTGCGGGCAGTGAAGCACCACGCCCGGGTCGCCGGAGGCTCGGCCCGGCCGATAGACATGGTGCCTCCGGACGGAGGAATAAGGCTTTGCAGGGGGTGAAGCACCACGTCCGGCCGGCGGAAAGTCCGTCCGGGTTGCCGAAGGCTCGGCCCGGGCTGAGCGGCCCGGATTGGGCTGGACAGAAATGTTTTCTTCATATGGAAAGGCACTCTCCATGGAATTGAAAAAACAAAAAAACAAGAATCGGGCCGGCGCACAGTTGTGCGGCGGCCCTTTGCCTTCCCCCATTGAAGATGCGTGATATGCTCTACACCTAGCTCCACATCTCACAGAGATTTTAACATTCTTTTTCCGGTATGAAAAGGTCGGCATAGTTCAATCGTCCCAAAGGGGAACTTTTTTACCCAATTTTTCCGTCAGAAAGCCTTTTTCTCGCCAAAAATGCCGTTTTCCGCCGTGAAAACGCTTCGGCATCTTTAAACCATCGGAATATCTGCTTTTACGGAAGCGTTGTCGATCTCGACAGAATATTTTTTGTGAATCAAGCAGTTCACCGGATCCTCGGTTCCGATGACCACTGCCAGTCGGTGTCCCGCTTCCACGGTGTATCTGGCCGGATTCAGGTATACGTTGTAGGAGTGCTTTTCTCCCGGAACCAGCTGAATGCTGTTCTCGGAAGTCTCCGGTGCATAACCGGATTCCGGATTGCACAGGTCGATATATGCCCGGGTGATGACGCAGTACTTCCGGTTCACGGTTTCGAAAACGGACTGATCGAAGTCCGGCAGATCTCCGCCGTTGTGAATTCCGCCCTTGTTTCGAACCACTACCGGAATCACATTTCGTTCCGGATCAACAGTCTGAATGCTCGGGAACTCCTCGTCCGCCACGTCGCACAGCAGCACCGTCAGTTTTACATCATCCATCTTGCCGGAGGCGCTGCCCAGCTCAAAGCTCAGGCGGTCCGCATCGTTGATGTTCTCCGGCTCAAAGTTCTTGGATGCATCGCCATCCTTCAGCGCGGCATCGAACTTTACGCAGACGGAGCCCTGAATGGTCAGATTGTCCGCGGCTTTGTTGCTGAAGTAGCGTTGGTTCATGTTGGAATCCAGCAGGCTCATTCTTTCGTCGAAGTTCTCCTTGTTGATTCCGGCTTTTTCCCAATCCGTATCGATTACCGTTGTTCCGGTGAGGCTGCTGCAGAATTCGTAATCGCATTCGGTCTCCCAGGAATCCACTTCAGCCCACTGATCCTGGTCCACGTTGTTCTGCACAAGCACCGCCGGCATATCCTCTGCATCGTTCTCCACATCGTACAGATAGTGAGAAATCCACTTGTTAACGATATCATCGTAATTCCGGCCGTTTATGGAAATTCCATACCCCTTGTTGGCCATGGTCGGCGTAATATGCGGGCCCTGATGAAGGATTACTTTTACCGTCCGATCGGCTTCCTCGAAGGAGTGGAGCATCATCTCAAACTGCTTGGTGGACACGTTCTCGTCGTTCAACCCGTGAATGATAAGTGCGCTGCAACGGATGCCGTCCGCCTTCAGGGTGTAATTTCCTTCCTTCCAGAAATCGCTGTAATCGAATCCGGTCTTCATCTGTTCATAGGAAAAATACTGGTGGAAGTCCAGAATCGCCTGACGCTGTTCTTCCGTCAGTGCCGGATCGTTGTAACGGCTGGCGCAAAAATATGCCAGGAAGCTCATGAGCATTTCCGCCGGCCAGTACCGCTGCGCACCTTGCTGATTCAGGAAGCTGTACCAGTCACTGATTCCCGCTACCGGCACGATGGTCTCCAGACCTGCAACTCCGGTAGTTGCCACGGCGAACGGCATGGTTCCCGCGTAAGATCTTCCGGTCATTGCCACCTTTCCGTTGGACCAGTCTGCCCGAATGGCTTCTTCCCGATTCCGGTCCGCATAAGCGATTCTGTCGCCGTGGAGCCATTCCACGATGCAGCGGAAGGAATCCCGTTCGCAGTCGGATCCGGTATATTCAAAACCGTCGGAACCCAGCGTGCCCACGCCGGCACTGAGAACCACCGCAAAACCTCTTACCAGGTAATAGTTATAGGCATCGATATTCTCGTAGCACATTGCATCGCCGTTTCCGTGATCCGGAAAGTGCCAATCTGCCGGGTCGGCTTTCTCCGCCGCTTCCATCGTGCTGATGTACTTGCTCGGATTTCCCGGTTCCGGAGAATAATTGATTTTCATGGAATCCGGTCCCGGACAAGCGTTTCCTTCCACTTCTTTCATGTGGTCGTAGCCGTCGGCATTTACGCCGGCGCAGTACGGACGCGCCTCGAACACGGAAGCGGCTTTGTAGTTGCCCTCCACCGCACTTCTCGGAACCTGGACGAACGCCTTAATCAGATCGCCCTTGCCATCTCCGTTCGTATCGAAATTCGCCTCCACATACACGCAGAACCGAACGATATCGGACGTCTTCGCATCGTATGCGTCTCCGGTCTTTCCGTCCGTAAAAGGAAATACCGGCTGTGCCATGCCATTCTCGAACATCGGCATAAGTTTCTTGCTGTTCATCGTCATATCATTTCCTCCCATGATTCATTTCAGCTCCTTTGATTATACTATCCCCCGAGCATTAAAAAAAGTCTTTCCACCCTACAACTTTTTCCCGCTATAGTTTCTTTGTATTTGTAAAAATCCGCGCTACCCTCTATAATGTAGTGTATATTTTCACAAACAGGGAGACCCCATATGCGAATTGCACTCATCGGAGCCGGACAGCGGGGCAGCATCTACGCCGCCTACCTCCGGGAAAAAGGAATTGAAATCAGCGCCGTCGTGGAACCCATTGCGTCTCGGCGAAACCGCGCCGTGGAAGATTACGATATTCCACAGGCTTTTTCCTGTCTAGAAGATTTTCTGGCGCAGGGCCGCATCGCCGATGCGGCGGTGGTGGCCACCATGGATCGGGATCACTTCCGCTGCGCCATGCCCCTTCTGAAGGCAGGCTACCACCTGCTCTTGGAGAAACCCATCTCACCGGATTCCGAAGAATGCCTCCGAATTCAGGAAGCCGCCGATGCCCGGGGGCTTCTGGTCATGGTGTGCCACGTGCTGCGCTACACGGAGTTCTTCACCCGAATCAAGGACATCATCGACTCCGGCAAACTGGGCCGAATTCAGACCATCGAATACGCGGAGTACATGGGCAACTTTCACATGGCCCATTCCTTCGTGCGGGGCAAGTGGAACCGCACGGACACCAGCAGCCCCATCATCCTGCAGAAATCCTGCCACGACATGGACATCCTCACCTGGCTGGTGGGCTGCCGCGCCGCCAAAGTCTCCTCCTTCGGGAACCTGTCCTACTTCCGCCCGGAAAACGCGCCGGAAGGAAGTGCTCTTCGCTGCAAGGACTGCACCCTGGGAGAGCGCTGCCGCTTCAACGCCTACCGCACCTACCTGCCCATGATTGGCAAATGGCGTGCCGTGGATGTCACTGACGATATGACGGAGGAAGGCATGCGCCGCGCCCTGGATGAGGGGCCCTACGGCCGCTGCGTTTTCCACTGCGACAACGACGTGTGCGACCAGCAGACTACCGCCATCCAGTTCGAAAACGGCGTGACCGCGGCGTTCCAGATGAGTGCTTTCTCCGACCACATGCATCGCCGAATCAAAATCATGTGTGAACACGGCTCCATCCGCGGCGACGATGCGGAGAATCACCTCACCATCACCCGCTTCGGCTCCTTCGCCGATGTACCCACTCCACCGGAGGAAATCGCGCTCCATCCGTACCGAGGCAGACACGGAGGCGGAGACATCGGATTGGTAGATGCCTTCGTGCAGGCTCTGGCAAAAAAAACATCCCAGCGGCCGAGAGTTGCCGGCACCCCCAACGGGGAGATTCCTTCCGGCGATTCCGAGATCTCCCGCTCCATCGAAAGCCACCTGATTGCCAATGCGGCGGAGGAATCCCGCCTCACCGGCGAAACGGTATATATGAATTCCTATAAAGAAGGTCTTCACGAATTTTTGCAGAGATAGTTATTAAAAACTATCTCTTAAATTTCCTATATCAGTGACTTCTTCCAGCGGTGGTTCGCGCTCGACTCCCTGCCAAGCCTTTGTTTTCCGTTTACGAGCGCGAACTACCGCCCAGTAAATCAGCCCCAGCCGGCCCGGGCTCCGCTAAAGTTCGCGCTCGACTCCCTGCCAAGCCTTTGTTTTCCGTTTACGAGCGCGAACTACCGCCCAGTAAATCAGCCCCAGCCGGCCCGGGCTCCGCTAAAGTTCGCGCTCGA
>ERZ1034969.769-NODE-769-length-16291-cov-8.765398_pt1 | contig 16291 bp, 13 predicted proteins | sample MGYA00520624_ERZ1034969 | MGnify/ENA primary metagenome ERZ1034969 (study PRJEB33766, sample SAMN09781776) | gut metagenome | biome: gut microbiome | host: Homo sapiens | place: Madagascar | study: EMG produced TPA metagenomics assembly of the PRJNA485056 data set...
CCCCCCCTAGAACCCAAGCTAATTCCAAGAAACTATTTGTATACTGCATTCGACAAATTACAAACAATCATTTACCAGTAAATTTTATTGGACTATCAGCAAGGAGAGATATCAGATGTCTAACTTCAAAAAAGTACTTGGCGTCGCAGCCGGCGTGATGATTGCAAGCCAGTCAGCAACTTTCGCAGCTGCCGCCCCAGCAGAAACTTCCACCGAGAATACTCCACAAAACTTAAATGTGACTACAAACTCCGCAAACACGACCGTCACAGCAGCAGACGTGGAAAAAGCACAGCGAGAATTAAAAGCTAGCGAAAGATTCTTAAAAGAAACTGCAGTAGCTCAAGGCATCGCCAGCGACAATCTAAAATCTGCTGAAAAAGATCTTAAAGCAAAAGAAAAAATGGCTGCCGAAGCAAAAGCTGCAGAAGAAAAGCTCCCAAGAGTGCCTGAAGCAGATCTAATGAAAAAACTTGCAGAAAAGCAAAAAGCTGATCAAGCATTAGAGCATGCAAAAGCGAATAAAGAGCAAACTGCTACTACTTTAAAGAAAGACAGCGAAGAATCGGAAAAAGCACAAAAAGCTTTAGCTACCGCGCAAACTGAGCAAAAAGATCTTGAAGCAAAAGAACAAGACGCAATAAAAAATCTTGAAGCAGCTAAACAAGCAAAAACCGAAGGCGATTTGCAATTTGCGAAACTAAAGCAAGAAAAAGAAGCAGAAATTCAAGCAAGCACAGCTAAAGTTGTGGAAAAAGACAAGCAGATTCAGGAAAACAATAACCAGACAGCAGAAAAAGAACAAGCTCTCAAGGTTAAAGAAGAACAATTAGAATCAAAGAATGGCGAACTGAAAATTAAAAATTCTGAACTTGAGCAGCAAAAGCAAGAAAAACAAAAAGCCGAAGCTTGGATCGCTACTGAAACAGGAAGAACTGAAGCTCTTCAAAGAGGATTAGATACAGCTAAGCAGGGAGTAGAAGACGCAAAGCGCGATGCTGGTGAAAATTCACCAGCTCACAATGCTGCAAAAACCATCTATGAAGATGCAGAGCGTAAACTGAATGAAAATAAGCAAAATATCGAAAAAGGTAAAGCTAATAAAACTCAAGCCGAGCAAAAAATTCAAGAGATAGAAAAAGCGATCGAAAATATCAATAATGATATCAAACCGATACAAGAAGCAATTCAGACCGAAAAAACTGCTCTTGAGAAATTACGCCAAACTGGTACTACTCTTGAAACAGAAAAACAGAATTTGATGACTGCATCAGATAAGTTATCTGCAGAATATGACGCCATCAAAAAAGACTGGAATGCCAAGATTAAGACACTAGAAGGCGACGTCAAGGCTGCAGAAACAGCAAAGCAAGAAGCGACGAAAAACAACGATGAAAAGAAGCAAGAAGTCGCTAGACTCATGGCAGACGCTGATGCGAAAGCAGATGCACGCAAAAAGGCACGTACAGCAGATCAAGAAGCTACCACTAAACTAGCAGCTGCCGAAAACGAAGCAAAAACTGCTAACGAAGCTTACCAAGCAACGACAGAAGCTCTCAACAAACTAAAGGCTGCACAAGCTGATTTAGCGAAAGCTAATGCTGCTTTAGCAAAAGCTAAGCAGAAGAAAGACGCTGCAAGCGGAGAACTCGGTGATTTAACGGCAGACTTGCAAAAAGCGACCGAACGCGTAGAAAAAGCACGCGCTAATTACGCTAAGCTAATGGCACAATATCAGGCACAACTCCAGATGAGCCAAAACCACAATATGAAGCCAAATCCTGCGGCGCCAAAACTAAAGACTCCAAATGCGATGCAGCAGCCAAAGCACTTAAAGGAGTTGTCACAAACAGGTGGAACTCTTGGTGCAGATGCTTTTGCACTGATCAGCGCAAGCTTAGTGCTAGGTGCAGGTCTGCTCGGGATGAGCAAGAAACGTCGCGATTCATAAGAATTGCAATAAGCATAATTTACAATAGTTAAAAAATATTGGTGACCGTAAGAAAAATACGGTCACCAATATTTGTATTCTTGCATTTATCTCTGTTTAATTTTTGCGTATTTTCTTTTTGCACGTATTTTCTGCAAATTTTTACATTTTACTTTCGTTTTCAGTAGGAATTAAGGAAGAGGCAGAAAATATTTTCAGATGGGCGGTTCGCACCCCGTCCGCACTTATACTGGCACAATTTGGCACAATTTGCTGTGCCACGAATCGCAGGTAAACGAAAAACACCCACAGACATACCCGCCTTTTCTCTGTGCCCTGCTCCTTCTTCTTCGTGTGGCGAGCGGCGCGGCAGCGCCGTGAGGCACGCGCTCTCTCTTTATTCTTGAAATCTTGCTTTTCCTGCAAACAAAAAAACGAGGGCTGCGTTAGCAACCCTCGAATTTATAGACAAGCGCAAACTCATTCTTGAAAAAGAATAGAGTTCGACGCTTCGCGTTCTAGTGGAGCTGGGGAGAATTGAACTCCCGTCCGATAATGCAAAACTCAAGCCTTCTCCGAGTGCAGTTTGCTAAGCGATATTTTCGGCTCGGGCACTCACGCAAACAAGTTGCCCACAAACCTAGTTAGCTAAAAGTCGTATGCGAGCCACTAACAAGCTCGCGAACCAGTGGCTTATAAAAACGACGCCGCGAATCCCACCCATAAGCATGGCGGGTGCAACGGACTTCATTTAAGTGCGCTCGCGCAATCAGGCAGCGAGGGCGAAGTCAGACTTCTGCTTATTGGCAGTTATTTTTTCGCACCGAGTTTTAAGAGATCACCGTGCGTTCTCTACTCGCTTCTCTTCAGCAGTCATTACCGTCGAAACCGATCAGCCCCATATGAAATTTTCATTCAACAATGCTGCTTTCCCGTCAGCTTATACCATTTTCCAATAGCATTCGTGACGCCAAAGCAACAACTAACACGAGCTTGCCGAACGTCTTCCACTAGCAACAGCACTATTTGTGACGCACAACTTGCTCAGTCTCAAAATTCTAGCACACTCTCATTTTTAGCGCAATCACTACCTTATGCAGAGCATTTTCTTCTTTTTATTGCTTCTACTATTCGCAATCTTCACTCTGCTCGCTGCACTCACGCTGCGCTGATTTTAACGAACATAGATGAATCGTCGTGCCTATAGCAATAACTACCATCAGCACGACAAGCCATATTTTTTCGCGTAGCAGCCACATACATATTCCCATACCCAGCCACATTACGATAAGTGTGCGCCCTTTATTTGCGACAGTCATCTCATGGTTGTAGTAATCGCGAAGATATTGACCAAAAATTCGATGATTAAGCAGATAATCATGCCAGCGCTCAGAGCTTCTGGCAAAGAAAAAACCAGCAAGTAAGAGAAACGGAGTTGTTGGTAGTACAGGCAAGAAAACGCCCAAAAAAGCAAGACCCGTAAAGATAAAACCCAAGGCGCAAAAAATCGCGTTTTTAAGCCTCAAATGCGCCCCTCCTCTCATCGCTTATTGACGATCGAATTACTTTTCTCAGCGAGAAGCTCTAGATAGAGCCTAGAGAGCCAAGCAAAAGCTCTAATCAAAATCTTAACCATTAGGCTACCCTAAGCACGAATAGGCTCAAAATGGATAGGTAAAATTCTACACATCGAGTTTCACAGGTCAATTTTTCCCCAGGTCTATCCAGCGCATTAGCAATACAGAACAACACCAACCCCGCCTTGCGAATAAGAGAAATTATTTATATTTAAAATTCACTCCCCCTCCTCCAATAATTGCTCTACATCGAGATAAATGAGAGTTATGCCGAGTTAGGTCTAAATCGAGTTAGACCGAGTTATGCCGAGTTAGATCTAAACCAAGTTAAACTAACTTAAACTTAAACCAAATGCACACTACACAAATCACACAAAGCAAACTAAAAGTACGCTAAAGCGCGTTAGACCAAAATAAACCTAGTCTAGCCAGCAAGATTACGATCACGAAAACGCACAAAGCTAATGCCAATCTCATTCAGCCACACAGCTTCCAATAATTTCACGCATCAAATTTCTTTATATTTTGCAAGCAGAAAGCTGAAGCATCACTCTATCCACATGTAATGCCAGCAAAAGGAATAAGGAGACCATTAATCCTATAAAGACAAAAACTAGCGGCATTGAACGAAGCAAAGAAGCATCATAAAGACTATAAGCACTGGCTCTGTATCATAGTAATTATTGCCACTATCGCAGAATCAAGCTCGCTCCAGCCAAACTATAAACGCCGCAAAACAGATTCCCTGAGCCCCCTCAAGGCAAATCAGATACACACGAAACTTTATCGGCAGGCATAGACATATCTACCACTTCTCCCCACAGCAAAGAGGCATCTCGCGCTGACGTTGTTTTGCCGTCTCAGTACGCTCCTCCACACAGCAAGGAGGAATCTTGCCGCACAGCAAATCAAAACGCACCGACCGCCCCCACAAAAAAGGAATTACTGAAAATACACATATATGCAATACATCCCCTGCAGAAAGATACAGCTCACTGGAGTCGCACTCTATAAACACAACAAAATCCTCACTCAATAATGCCCCTAGCATCAACATTTTCTGCGCACCTCGGAATATCCTTAGAGAGTACATTTATTTTCTCAACTGATTTCAGGAGACCCCATGGCAGAAGTGAAATATAAAGATATGCTCCCTATAGGGCCGGATAAAACGCAGTACCGCCTGCTCACACGTGAGGGCGTGCACGTGGTTGAAGGTCCTGACGGCACAAAGTTTCTCAAAATCGACGAGAGTGCGCTCACACTTCTTTCTGAGACCGCATATCACGACATTTCTTTCTACCTGCGCACAGAACACCTCAAGCAGGTAGCAAAAATCATTGACGATCCCCAAGCGTCACCAAATGACCGTTTCGTAGCAAAAACGCTCTTGCGTAACGCAAATATCGCGGCTCATGGAGTGCTCCCTATGTGCCAAGACACAGGCACAGCAATTATTAAAGGCGAACGCGGTCAGCATGTGCTCACAAACGGAGTAGATGAAAAGCCTCTTTCTCAAGGTGTACAAAATGCCTACGAAAAACTCAATTTGCGCTACTCGCAAAATGCGCCGCTGACGATGTATGAAGAGAAAAATACTGGCACTAACCTTCCTGCCCAGATAGAACTCTATGCAGACACTGAGCACGGGCACGAAATGGACTACCACTTCCTATTTATGGCTAAAGGCGGAGGAAGCGCAAATAAGAGCTACCTCTATCAGATGACGAAAGCTATTCTCAACCCTGATTCGATGATGCCATTTTTGGAAGAGAAGATCCGCTCTCTTGGCACAGCAGCCTGTCCTCCTTACCACTTGGCAATCGTCATCGGCGGTACGAGCGCAGAATTTGCTCTTAAAACAGCAAAGTACGCTTCCGCTCACTATCTTGATGAATTGCCTGGGCAAGGCGGAGAAGAAGGCTATGGCTTCCGTGATCGTGATATGGAAGAAGCCGTGCTGGATCTCACCCGTAAGATCGGCATCGGCGCACAGTTCGGCGGCAAGTATTTCTGCCACGATGTGCGAGTAATTCGCCTCCCGCGCCACGGCGCTTCCCTCCCCGTTGCTATCGCCGTCAGCTGCTCAGCAGACCGCCAGTGCAAAGCAAAGATCACCCCGGAAGGCGTCTTTATCGAACAGCTCGAATTTAACCCTGGGCAATTCCTGCCAGCGACGACAGACGCAGAAATCGGGCACACTGAAGGCGATACCGTCGTCAACATCGATCTCAACCGCCCGATGGACGAGGTACGCGCCGAGCTGACACGCTACCCTATCAAAACTCGCCTTTCCCTCACTGGCACAATTATCGTGGCACGCGATATTGCCCACGCAAAAATTCGCGAGCGCATCGATCGCGGCGAAGGAATGCCTCAGTACCTTAAAGACCACCCAGTTTACTATGCTGGACCTGCTAAGACGCCAGAGGGCAAGCCTTCTGGCTCTTTCGGACCAACAACTGCTGGGCGCATGGACCCCTACGTGGATCTCTTCCAAAGCCTCGGCGGATCAATGGTCATGCTTGCCAAAGGCAATCGTTCCCAACAAGTCACAGATGCCTGCCAGAAGTATGGCGGTTTTTATCTAGGCTCGATTGGAGGCCCAGCAGCCCAGCTTGCTGAAGACTGCATTAAGCACGTTGAGCTGCTCGAATATCCAGAGCTCGGCATGGAAGCCGTATGGAAGATCGAAGTAGAAGATTTCCCAGCCTTTATCGTGGTTGACGATAAAGGTAACGATTTCTTCGCCCATTCGCAGGAAGTCAGCATTACCCTCGGCAAGAAGCCATGCCAAGGATAAAATACGATCTAAGGCGTAAACGAACTATTCAAGCATAGCCGTAGCCCTAGAGTGAGGAAACCAGCGACTGCTGAAATATTTTCTCATTCTAGGGCTGCATTTTGCGTACACTTTACACCCACGCAACAGAGCAGCAATACGTAGTAGCACAGCGGCACGCGAGAGCTAAAGCCACAATAGACAAGCATCTCAGCCTGCTTTATTCAGTGCGTTTCGACCTAGTGTATTCAGCATATTATTCAGCATATTTCGGCACTCAACACATTTCCGACGCTTCACGCACTGAGTCGCTCCACGCCTAAAGCATTCAAAGTACTTTCTATACCCAACGCATTTCCGACACTATCTACACTGATCCGACGCTCCCTACACCGAGGCGCTCAACGCCCTGAAAACTTAATACACTTTCAGCACTCCGCGCACTGAAACGCTCCACGTGCTCATCCAATAATTAGCTAAGCCGCGGAGAAAACAAAAAGGAAGTTTACCCTCTGCCCGTGACTATGCCGACGCGCTGAAATTCTTTAACGTCTGAGTATCCCGTCATTGCCATCGCTTGTTTGAGTGCACCCACAAAATTAGTAGTGCCCGCAGAATCGAGGGAAGGACCGTTAATAATCTGCTCCAGCATGCCTGCCTGCTCTACTTCCGCACGCTCACCGCGCAGCAAATGACGATTATATGCTTCATTTCCCCAGTGATATCCTCGCCCAGGCGCATCAATCGCTCGAGCTAACGCAGTCCCCAGCATAACGGCATCAGCGCCGCACGCAATTGCGCGAATCATATCGCCAGAGGTACTCACCTGCCCATCGGCAATTACCTGCACGTAGCGCCCGCCCGTTTCATCCATATATTCACGGCGAGCAGCAGCAACTGATGCCACGGCAGTCGCCATTGGCACAGCAACTCCAATTGTGCGGCGGTTAGCGCTCGTCGCTCCTCCGCCAAAACCAGCAAGCACGCCTGCAGCTCCTGTACGCATCAAATGAAGCGCCGCTTGATAAGACGCTACACCGCCCACGATTACTGGCACATCAAGATCATAAATAAATCGTTTCAGATTGAGCGGCTCACGGTTGGAACTCACGTGCTCAGCGCTGACCGTAGTTCCGCGAATCACAAAAAGATCAACGCCAGCATCAACAACTGTTTTCCAGTATTCTTGCGTGCGCGCAGGAGACAACGCTCCAGCAACCGTCACGCCTGCATCACGAATTTCGGCAAGGCGATCGACGATTAAACGTGGTTTTATAGGCTCGTTGTATATCTCTTGTATACGCGCATGCACGCCCTCATCTGGAAGGCGCGCAATCTCATCGAGCAGCGGTTCTGGATCGTCATAACGAGTCCACACGCCTTCCAAATCCAGAACCCCAAGCAACCCCATGCGCCCGAGCGCAATGGCTGTAGCCGGAGACGTCACCGAATCCATAGGAGCACCAATAATCGGCGCTTCCAGCAGATAGGCATCGAGCTGCCATGCAGTGCTCACGTCTGCAGCGTCTCGAGTTCGGCGTGAAGGGACGATAGCGATATCGTCAAAACTGAAGCCAACTCTTGCCAAACGCCCTTTTCCAATTTCAACTTCATTACTCATAGCACAATAGTAATGCACCCAGCTGAGGTAGGCGCGAAAGTATCCGCAATCCTTCCCGAGCTGAGTGCATTATCAGCGATCTGCACGATAGAAAATATCCGCGCAGTAGAATATATCTAGCGCAACAGATCTGCTTTTGTCTCGCAGTAAAGGCAACGATATAAGCGCTCTTGCGGATTAGAAAGCGTAAAAATGTGCGCCAGCTCCTGCTCAACTGAGGTGATACACCGCGGATTTTTGCAGGTAATCACGTCGGTCAACGTTTCAGGAAGTGCAAGCGTACGCTTTTGCACAACTTCTTTCTCCCGAATAACGTTCACAGTAGCGCTAGGATCAACGTAACCGACCAGATCGAGGTTCACGGGAACGTTTGCATCAATTTTAATAATGTCTTTCTTCCCTATTTTCCTGCTGGGAACCCGCTGTATAACTGCCACCGAAGCATCGAGTTCATCAAGTTTCATCAGTTCATAAAGCCGCATAGCACGGCCAGCTTTAATGTGATCGATCACCACACCATCGCGAATCGAATTGACGTTCATCGAAGTATGCTCCCTTCAAGCTGCCCTGCCTCAACAAGTAATTTCAAAATTAATGCCATGCGCATATATTTTCCGTTGAGCACTTGCTCAAAATACTTTGCGCGAGGATCGTCATCAATTGCTACGGAAATCTCGTTTACGCGCGGAAGAGGATGAAGCACAATTGCGTCTTTCTTAGCCAGTTTCATCTTCTCCGGCGTCAAAATATATGTATCTCGCAACCGCAGATAATCCTCTTCGTTGAAGAAGCGTTCACGCTGCACACGAGTCATGTAAATCACGTCTAACTCTGGTATCACTTCCTCCAGGGAAGAGGTCTGCACATACGCAATCCCCTGCCGTTCAAGCGTCCCTTTCTTCACGTAGCTCGGAAGCTTAAGCTCCTGTGGAGAAATGAGCACAAACTTATTTCCCGTATAGCGGCTCATCGCCTCAATAAGGGAGTGAACTGTGCGCCCAAATTTCAAATCGCCCACTAAGCCGATCGTCAAATTTGAAAAATCGCCTTTATTGCGATGAATCGTCAAAAGATCAGCAAGAGTCTGAGTCGGATGAGCATGCCCGCCGTCACCGCCATTGATCACAGGAATCGACGCATTATTTGCTGCAACAAGCGCAGAGCCTTCTTTAGGATGACGCATAGCAATAATATCTGCGTAGCATGAAACAGTTTTTGCAGTATCAGCAACCGATTCACCTTTACTGGTCGAGCTGCTGGCCCCGCTGCTCACCGACAGCACATTTCCGCCAAGCTCATACATTGCCGCTTCAAAGCTCAAGCGCGTGCGAGTAGAAGGCTCAAAAAAGAGCGTCGCTAATTTCTTTCCTGCACATATATGCGCATATTTTTCTGGCGAAGCAATAATATCTTCTGCTGTTGCAATGAGAGAATATAGCTCATCAACTGAGAGGTTGAGAATATCGATCACACTGCGTGGCCGCGATACCGACCTTATATTCATTCTGATTCCTTTCTATCGTTTGAATCCGTATCCGTAAAACAAAGAGAAATTTCGCGCGCTACCCAGAGTTTTTGCGCTCATATCATCGATACAGCAGCGCCTTACTTTTACCTAACTAGCGCCTCGCTATTGCCTTTCCAGCACACCGACACTAGCATCTCACTAGCGCACCGCTGGCACCCCACTAGAGCACACACCGCTGCTATCACCTCACTAGCACCCCACTAGCGCACCGACGCTGTACCACGGCCGCTGTACCACCGCTAAAACCGCCTCCTATCAGAGCAGATTCACCCAACTTTCATCTGACGGGTCAGCTCGAAAGGCGAGCAAACGCGGCACATCTTCCTGTGCGATATAGCCCTGCCGCGCAGCAATCTGCACAACCGCATCAAAATCTGTGAGTGAATGGTGAGCAACTCCAGCAGCAGCGAGGCAATCAAGCCCTTTGCGCATTCCATAGGTAAAAATCGAGACGATACCGAGCACCTCGGCACCAGCTTCACGCAATACGTTTACTGTTTCAATCACAGAACCAGCCGTAGAGATAAGATCTTCTACTACCACAACTTTGGCACCAGCTTTCAGTTCACCTTCGATCTGGTTGCCGCGCCCATGATCTTTTGCGCCTGAACGCACATACCCCATAGGCAGATTCATAATGTGTGCAGTAATAGCAGCATGCGCAATCCCAGCAGTTGCTGTACCCATAAGCACCTCAGCTTCGGGATAGAACTGTTGAATCAGGTATGCCAACCCATGTTCTACGTGGTCGCGCACCTGAGGCGCAGTGAGAGTAAGCCTATTATCGGTATAGATCGGGCTTTTAATTCCACTCGCCCACGTGAATGGCTCGCTTGGCCGTAAAAATACCGCTTTAATTGCTAATAAATCGTGCGCAATTTGTTCATTTAATTCCATCTGTCTTTCCTCTCCATCAGCATTTGCCGCTGGTGTCGTTATTGATACACTCACATTTCGCCAAGAAATTCGCCAATAGCTCTCTCATATGCCGCCACAGGATCCTCAGCTTGAGTGATCGGACGCCCAACCACAATAAAATCACTGCCCAGCTCACGCGCACGCGCAGGAGTGGTCACCCGCTTTTGATCGCCCACTTCCCCATCTGCAAACCGCACGCCAGGCGTCACCGTCAAAAAATCTGCTCCACATCGGCTATGGACGCTCTCGGCTTCCAAGGGCGAGCAAACCACGCCATCAAGCCCTGCAGCTTGTGCCCTGCTCGCATAGTGCATCACCACTTCATCGATAGGCTCGCGGATCAAAAGATCTCGCTCCATTGTTTCTTGATCTGTGCTTGTGAGCTGCGTGACGGCAATCAAGAGCGGGCGCGTGCCGTCTGAGCGCGTCAGCCCTGTAAGCGCCGCCTGCATCATTGCAGTGCCGCCAGCTGCGTGCAGATTACAAATATCCACATCGAGCCGAGAAAGCACACTCATAGCGCACTGCACTGTATGCGGAATATCATGCAGCTTCAAATCGAGAAATATCTTATGCCCGCGCGCTTTTATTTCCCTCACAATCTCCGGCCCTTCGGCATAATAAAGCTCCATGCCGATTTTTACGAACGGTTTGCGCTCGGAGATTTCAAAAGCGCCAAGAAAATCACGCACCTGCTCAGCGTTTGAAAAATCGCATGCCACTATCACGTCTTGTGCCATCAGTGAGCTACTCCAATCATATCTTTGAGGTTATCTATTCCAAGTGCATCCATCTGCCGAAGCAGATCTGCCACAATTTCTAGGCTCGCATACGGGCGCACAAGATTTGCGGTACCTACTTGCACTGCCGAAGCTCCAGCCATCATCATTTCGATGACGTCTCGTGCACAATTCACTCCTCCGATTCCTACCACAGGTATGTGAACTGCCCGTGAGACAATATCCACCATACGAAGCGCCACAGGGAAAATCGCTGGCCCTGAAAAGCCGCCGTCACGCCGTGCAATCACAGGCTGGCGAGTGCATAGATCTATTCGCTCACCAAGGAGCGTATTGATGAGGCTGATTCCGTCTGCACCAGCTTCTTCGCAAGCGCAAGCCATAGCAGCAATGTCTGTGACGTTTGGCGAAAGTTTCACGATAAGTGGGATCGTGACGGCGGCGCGCACAGCTCGCACAACTTTTGCAGCTTGCTCGGGATCCTGCCCGAAAGAAATTCCTCCGCCGTGCACGTTTGGGCAGCTCACGTTGATTTCTAACCACCCAACTTGAGGCTGAGCCGCTAGGGAAGTACTCACTCGCACATACTCCTCTATCGAAAAGCCGCTCACATTTGCCATAACGGGTTTATGAAAAACTGCACGGAGAGCAGGAAGCTCTTGCTCTATCACAGCCTCTACTCCAGGATTTTGCAAACCCACGGAATTTATCATTCCTGCCGTGCATTCTGCGATGCGATGCTGTTCATTTCCGAAGCGAGCTTCGCCCGTGGTGCCTTTGAAACTGAACGTGCCTAAGAGGTTGATATCGTAGAGTTTCGCAAATTCATATCCAAACCCAAATGTGCCGCTCGCAGGAATAATCGGATTGTCTAGTTCGCACCCACAGAGAGTGACGGCGAGGCGACGGCTTGTATTGGCTTTTGCAGCTTGCGCTTCAAGCGCATTTACTCCCATACGATTTCCTCCTTACGCAATACTGGCCCTTCCACGCAGATACGCTTATAGGAGATATCCCCATGAGCAGCGCTTTTCACTAAAGGCTTTACTCGGTGTGAACACCCCATACACGCACCGAATCCGCATCCCATACGTTCTTCAAAACTCAGCTCTCCTGGTGTATCCCCGCTGGCAGCAGCCACAGCGCGGAGCATAGGAATCGGACCGCACGTATAAAAATAGGAGTATTCGCTCTGCTGCGGCATGCAGGCAGTGACGAAACCAGCTCTACCGTAGGATCCGTCGGCAGTCGTCACGCAAACATCACATCCCAAAGCCGCAAATTCTTCCTCATAAAACACATCTGCTCGCGAATTAAAACCGAGCACTACACGTACTGCCAAGCCTTGCGCACGCAGCTTGCGCGCAAGCCAGTAGAGCGGAGGCACGCCAACGCCTCCACCTACGAGCAGCACGGGCAACGCTCCGCGCCTGATAGCATCTGGCAGCGAATATCCATTGCCCAACCCCGTAAGAATATCCAGCTCACTTCCGCGAGTAAGCTGCGCCAACACACGCGTGCCTTCGCCTACTGTTTTGTAGATGAGCGTGAGACGATCTCCATCAACGTTTGCCACCGAAATCGGGCGGCGCAAAAAAAATCCCGGCACCTGAACATTCACGAACTGGCCGGGATTGGTAATAGCAATGCAATCACCTGTGAGATGCATTTGCCACACATCTTCAGCAATTTGATGCTGCTCAGAAAGAATAAATATGCCTTGTTTGAGCAAGGAGCGTGATGTGAGCGAGGAGCACGAAGCGCTGAATGAAATATCAGACGAATGGGAGTGCATCATCATTGACTCTCTCCTAACTGCACAGCATATGGCTGCACGCTGTGTGATTGCTGAGTATACGACTGCTCTGCGCCCAAAAGCCTGACATCTGAAAGGAGCGTGCCGCCAGGAATCTGGAGTTCTGGCGCAACATACGCCACTCGTCCGTCACATACTGTCAGCACACAGCGCCCGTACACACTGCGCCCCGTGAAAGGCTGCGCAGATCCCATCGAAATAAAATCTTCAGGATCGATTTTTCCGTACCAATTAAGATCCCATACCGTAAAATCTTCGCGTCCGTCTGCGCTCTTCCCTCCAAGCGCAATTGCGAAGCGTTCGCGCGGATTGAATGCCATCAGATCGAGCAGACGCTCAAAAGATATCATTCCTGTGCGCACAAACTCCGTGTACATCAGTTGAAATGACGTCTCAATTCCCACAATCCCAAATGCGCTATTAGCAAGTCCTAAGGATTTTTCTTCGGCGCTGTGAGGCGCGTGATCTGTGGCAATTATATCGATTGTGCCATCAATCAGTGCCTCGATCAGCGCCTCTCGATCTTCTGGCGAGCGCAGGGGCGGGTTCATCTTAAAACGCCCGTCTTCTTGAAGCATGGAATCATCGACGAGCAGATAATGCGGTGCAGTTTCGCACGTGACGTTAATACCTGCAGCTTTCGCAGCACGTACGAGAGCCACGCTTTCGGCGCACGATACGTGGCATATATGATAGGTGACGCCCGTGAGGCGTGCGAGTTCGATGTCTCGCTCAATCTGCTTCCACTCTGCTTCTTTCGGTATTCCTCGATGCCCGTGAGCGCTGGCATAAGAGCCTGCATTGATGTAGCCATCAGCTTTGAGCTCTTCGATTTCACAATGCGTTGCTATAGGTTTTTTGGCTGCTGCGATGCGCCGCATTGCTTCATACATCAGTTCATCGCCTTGAACGCCTTTTCCGTCGTCAGAAAATCCGATGACCTGCTCTCCCAGAGCCTCAATATCTACGAGCTGTTTTCCTGCTTCGTCGCACGTGATCGACGCATAAGGATACACACGAATCACTGCATCGCGAGCGATGATGGCTTCTTCTTCAGCCAGGTGCTCGCATGAATCGGGCACAGGATTGAGATTAGGCATAGCACAGACATCTGTAAAACCACCATGCGCCGCAGCGCGAGAACCAGATGCAATAGTTTCTTTATATGAGAAACCCGGTTCGCGAAAATGCACATGCACATCGCACAAACCGGGAAAAACTGTGAGAGGCGAGGATTGAATAATCGGCTCACATATCCGAAATATCGAATCAATATCTGGATTAAAATGAGAAAAGCGAAAAGGAGAAATGACTGTGAGATGATCGTTCATTGCCATCGAGCAGCGCTCCCGTCTCCCGAAGTTTGCTGAGCCTGAATTATTGTGCCATACAGTATACAAATTCAGCACATCGTATCCACATACTGGCTAGCGCATTTTAAAAGATGAAACGCACATAGTAATTTCAGTGCGGTATATGCGCAAGGGCGCAGGAATCCGTATATACAGCCCGGAGCAATGCTGCGATATATCCATACGATGATGAAGGGCACAGCACATATACACCTAGAACGCATCGAAAATAGATAGGATGCATATATTACACATATTGTACATATCGCACATATCGAATGCATCTGCCGCAGCGAAATTTTACGAGATTTCCCCCATGCTTGCCTTTACACTTATTTTTAGAAGCATCACAATACGCACATCCGATAGCGGATCAAGCGTCATCACAACAAGAAGCGAGAGCGATAATGGAAACAGTGAATATAGAAAAGCCATGGCCCCTACGCCCTATTGTCGGTTTCGATACGGAGACGACAGGGATTGATCCTTACGATGATCGGCTCGTCACCGCATCTATTGTTGTCGTTGAAGGCGATGGCGTGAAAACGCATTACTGGCTCGCTGACCCCGAAGTTGATATCCCGGCGCGCGCTGAAGCTGTGCATGGGATCTCAACCGAAAAAGCTCAAAAAGAAGGAGAGCCAGCTAAAAAAGTACTCGACGAAGTAGCGCAGCTTTTGCATCTGCATATGGAGCAGATGCATCCTATCGTTGCTTTTAATGCCGCATACGATCTCACTCTTATTGAGCAAGAGCTGGAACGGCACGATCTGCCGATGCTGCGGGAGCGGCTCGGGCGCCCAATTGCTCCTGTGCTCGATCCGTTCATGCTGGATAAAACAGTTGATAAATATCGGCGCGGAAAAAGAAATTTAGAAACAGTTGCACAATTTTATGGCGTGTGGGCTGACGACGATTTCCATAATGCCGAAGCTGACGTTTTAGCAACTCTGAGAGTATTAGGAGCGCTTTTGCGCCGCTATCCAGATATTGCTCATAGCGATCTTTCTCTTCTCATGGATCAGCAGAAAGAAACCTACGACGATATGCAGGCATATTTTGCGCGCAAAGCACTGGAAGGAGGTAAAGCGCCTGCAATTCAAGGGAGCTGGCCGGCAGGTTATTTAGATATGTAGTGCGTTAGATATGAAGCGTGCTAGATAGAACTGCATTAGATATCTAGCGCGCAGCTATACAGTGTGCCAGATAAGCAGCACATTAAATAGAAGCACATCAAATATGAAGCATATAAAATAGCAGTGCGTTAAATGCGCAGCACACTAGCTATTTCGCACGTCGATATGCAGTGCATTAAATATGCATCGCATAGATATGCAGTGCTTTAGATATGCAGCATGCTGCATATCTGGATATTGAAATACCAGATACGTAAGGCACGGATACGCAAGACATAGAGCCAAAAATGTCACGGCAAAACATAGCGTCAAAAGAGATATCGCGAAGCGATACTTGGTTGTTTTCGTCATCACACACATTAGCCCCTGCGGCTTTCAGGGATAATATCGACTACGCTGCACGCTGCTTTCTTTGCGAATAATAAAGTGAAAATACATATATCACCCACGCCAATGTGAAGAATAAATCGAAAATGCTACGTATCTACGTATCCGCCAATGCGGCGATCACTGCAGAGCCGACGCGTACGTATCTTCAATACCCTGCTCACCAATGCTGCGAGCACTACTCTGGGCAAAGCACTGCAAACTAGGGGCAGAGCAAGGCAACTGCACGGCAAACTACAGCAAACTACGGCACGAATATTCACCGAATACTCACGTACTTCATAAGCGAAGCGCCTAGGTTTTATTCCTAGGCGCTTCAGCTCTATCCTAAATCTATTCACGCACGCAGCTTAGAAAATTCCAGCACAAAGAATTTCCCTCATAAAGGCACGCATATCTCTAGAGCTTAGGATTTACGGCCACGAAGATACGCAGCAGTGCCAGCAGCCACGAGGGCGAGTCCTGCAAGAGCGAAGATAATCACGCCTGTCGCACCCGTCTTTG
>ERZ1034969.772-NODE-772-length-16265-cov-19.681431_pt1 | contig 16265 bp, 14 predicted proteins | sample MGYA00520624_ERZ1034969 | MGnify/ENA primary metagenome ERZ1034969 (study PRJEB33766, sample SAMN09781776) | gut metagenome | biome: gut microbiome | host: Homo sapiens | place: Madagascar | study: EMG produced TPA metagenomics assembly of the PRJNA485056 data...
ACGTGGTGCCCCGCGACGATGGAATAAGGGTTTGCGGGCAGTGAAGCACCACGTCGTGCCGGTCGAAGTCCTATCCGGTCCCGTGGACGTGGTGCCCCGCGACGATGGAATAAGGGTTTGCGGGCAGTGAAGCACCACGTCCCACCGCACTTCCCATTTCTATAATTTCAAAAAGAAAGAATTGACGACGAACTCTCCTTCTTCTCCCTTTCGTCGTCAATTCTAACTATATATGCAAAAAGACGGTCACCCGAGGGCAACCGTCTTCTTCTTATTCAATAAGCAGTCTGTAGAATGGAATCCGGAATTCCTATTTCCAGAAATCCGTATCCTGCTTCAGCTCGATATCTGCAGCCACGAAATGCGGATCCTTTCCTTCCGCCTTCTGCTTCTGGTAATCCCGCAGGCATTTTACCGCGGTTCCGCCCAGCAGCAGGATGGTCGGCATATTCGTGATAACCATCAGACCCTGCATCATATCTGCGGTGTTCCATACCAGTCCGGCCGAAGCGATGGAACCCACGAATACCAGTGCGGTAGCGAAGAGACGGAATGCCAGCAGCTCGCCCGGCTTGATGTCTCTCTGAATGATGAACCGGATGCATCCTTCACAGTAGGAATAGTTTCCGATCAATGTGGTGAATGCGAACAGGCACATTGCAAATGCGATGAAAATCGGACCGAATTTTCCAAGTGTGGATGCCGTAGCCGCCTGAACGTATCCCGCTGCATCCGCACTTCCATCCGCACCCAAATAATTCTGCGGAATGATGTTGGTGCTGAGGCACATGAACGCGGTAGCGGTGCAGATCAGCATGGTATCGATGAATACGGACAGCATCTGAACCAGACCCTGCTTTACCGGGTGGGAAACGTCCGCCGTTGCCGCCGCATTCGGTGCGGAACCCATACCGGCCTCATTGGAGTAGAGACCTCTCTTGATTCCGAACATAATGCAGGATCCCGCAAAACCGCCGAAAATTGCCTGGAAATCAAAGGCATTCTTGAAGATGCCGGCGAACATTGCCGGAACGTTTCCGATATTCAGCACCAGCACAATCAGAGAAATTGCCACATATATAATGCCCATCACCGGAACCAGAACGCCGGTTACCTTTACCAGACGGTGTGCACCGCCGATGACAACGGCACCGAACAGCGCGGCCAGGATGACACCGATGATTGCCGGTGTGCGGTCCCCGTAGAAGCTGAACACCTGGAAGGTGGACTGCAGGTTGAATGCCGCCAGCATGTTATATCCAATCGCATAGGTGAAGATAATCAGTACGGAGAAAATCACGCCCAGCCATCTTGCGTTCAGCGCATCTCTCATGTAGAACGCCGGTCCGCCATAGCTGGAGCCGTCCGCATTCTTCTTTTTGTAGATCTGCGCCAGCGTGGACTCGATGAAAGCAGACGCTCCGCCCAAGAAGGCACTGAGCCACATCCAAAAAATCGCACCGGATCCGCCGCAGATTACCGCCGTTGCCACACCGATAATATTACCGGTACCAACTCGGGATGCGGTGGATACCATCAGCGCCCCGAAGGATGAAATGCCGTTCTCCGTCTTCGGCTTTTCCGTAACCACCCGAAGACACTCCTTGAACATCCGAATCTGAACACCGCCGGTACGAATCGTGAAATACAGTCCGCCCACCAACAGGATCACCGGAAGAATGAATGGCTGGTACAGAAAATTGCTGACCGCCAAAACCACGTTATTAATTGCTTCCATAAACTCATGCTCCTTCACATATAATTTCGAAATAAATTGTAAAAAACAACATGTCCATTTTACATGAATTTTTTTTGTTTGTCTATAATTCTACACAAGAAATTTAAAAATTGTATGAGCAGTATACAATTTCTACCGTAATTTCACCCATTTCCCATAAAAGAAAGATTGAATCCGCCGGGTTTTCCGTTTATCCTATATATGTTGATGGGTTTGCGGGAAGCCGCATTCTCCGCAATTCAAGAAAGGATCATCTGCATTTAATGAAAGAAATCGAACTGAAAGCACAATATGACAGCTCGAAACGACCGGAGCTGGAACAACATCTAAAGGAGCAAGGCTTCCAAGAAATTCGCGCCTTCACTCAACAAGACGAATACTTCAACCATCCGAAACGGGATTTTCAGAAGACGGATGAAGCCCTGCGAATCCGCCGGGAACAGCATAACGATGGAACCTCCCATTGCTGTATCACCTACAAAGGCGCCAATGATTCCCACATCGGGCAGAGCCGCCGAGAGCTGGAAACCCGGGTGGAAGACGAACACAAAATGCGACGGATTCTGCTGGCGCTGGGTTTTCGCTCCGCTGCGGAGGTGAAGAAGCGCCGGAAAGAATACAAGAAAGAGGACCTTACCGTCTGTCTGGACGAACTGGACGGACTGGGAAATTACATTGAACTCGAGGTTGTTCTTCCGGAAGACCGATTAAATGTGAAATCTGCCACAGAAAATCGCCTCCGGGAATTTCTTTCTGAGCTGTCATTTATCCAACCGGTCATCGAGTCTCTAACATACCTAGAACTGGTGATGGGGTTCCGAGCGGGCTCCGCCACCGAAAACGCCTCTCCGAACGACTAGAAATTATTTACAAAAAAATGCTTTTCAACGGAAATTGTTTTCCATTGTTTTTTTCACAGCCGGGTCAAAAACCCCGGCTGTTCTTTTTTGCTCTTACCTGTTCTTTACAATTTATTAACATTCCGCAAAGTCAGTTTTTTCAACGGATTGGGAATTTTCCACAAGAATTCGAGAAATTGTATACAATCTCGTGAACAACTGATTGTGGATAACTAAAACATCGGATACCCTTTGATATTCGCCTTTGAGCGTCTTTTTTTCTTTTGTCAAGAAAAGTTTTCCACAGATTTGGAATCCTTTACCTCCGTCATTTTGTTCTTTTCAAAAAGAGGGCGGATTGTTTCGATTTTGAAACAATCCGCCCATTTTCGATTTGAAAGCGTTTCTAAATTTCGGCTGCAGGAGCCCCATCTTCATTTAGAATCTTCATAAATTCCTCGCCGGTAATGGTCTCCTTCTGATACAGGTACCGTGCCAGCTCATCTAATTTCTCTCGATTTTCCAGCAGAATACCGGCTGCCTTTTCATGCTGCTCACGCACCAACGCGACCACCTTTTCGTCGATCTTCTTCTGGGTCTCCGCCGAGCATGCCAGGGAGGCATCTCCGCCCAGGTATTGGTTGGACACCGTCTCCAGCGCCACCATATCGAAGTCCGAACTCATTCCGTATCGGGTAATCATGGCACGGGCCATCTTGGTGGCCTGCTCGATATCGTTGGAGGCGCCGGTGGTCACATCCCCGAAGACGATTTCCTCTGCCGCCCTGCCGCCGGTAAAGGTGGCAATTCGGTTCTCCATCTCCTTCTTGGTCATCAGGTAGTGATTTCCTTCCTCTACCTGCATGGTGTATCCCAGCGCTCCGGAAGTTCGCGGAATGATGGTAATCTTCTGAACCGGTGCAGAGTGGCTCTGCTTTGCGGCCACCAAAGCATGACCGATTTCATGGTAGGAGACGGTCCACTTCTCCCGATCCGTCAGAATGGCATTCTTCTTCTGATATCCGGCGATAACCACTTCAATGCTTTCCTCCAGATCCGCTTCCGTGGCAAAGTGCCGCTTGTCCCGAACCGCCCGAAGCGCCGCTTCGTTTACGATATTGGCCAGCTCCGCACCGGAAGCACCGGAGGCCATCCGAGCGATTTTCTCATAATCCACATTCGGCTCCACTTTAATCTTCTTGGCGTGAACCCGCAGAATCGCTTCTCGTCCCTTCAGATCCGGAAGTTCCACCGGTACTCTCCGGTCAAACCGTCCCGGTCTCGTCAGTGCCGGATCCAGGGAATCCGGACGGTTGGTCGCCGCCAGAATAATGACGCCGTTGTTTCCTTCGAATCCGTCCATCTCCGTCAGCAGCTGATTCAGGGTCTGCTCCCGCTCATCGTTTCCGCCAACCTGGCCGTCTCTCTTTTTACCGATGGTATCGATCTCGTCGATAAAAACAATGCACGGAGCCTTCTCCTTCGCCTGCTTGAACAAATCCCGAACCTTTGAAGCACCCATGCCCACGAACATTTCCACGAATTCCGATCCGGAAATGGAGAAGAAGGGCACATTGGATTCCCCCGCTACGGCTTTTGCCAACATGGTCTTACCGGTTCCCGGAGGGCCCACCAGAAGCACGCCCTTCGGCATAGAGGCACCGATGGTCTTGTATTTATTCGGGTCGTGGAGATAATCCACGATTTCCTGCAGGTTCTCTTTGGCCTCATCTTCCCCGGCTACATCGGAGAACTTAATGCCGTTGGTGGACTGCACGTATATCTTCGCATTGGACTTACCCATTCCGAACATCATGGAACCGGCACCGCCGCCGGACTTATCCATCAGGCTCTTCTGCATCCGCTTGCCCAGCCACATGAAGAACAAGATAGGTAAAATCCACGTCAACAGGAAGCTTGCCAGCGGAGACATGGTTTCGTTAATCTCTCCGGAGAACTTGGCGCCGGATTCCGACAGCCGGTCGATCAGCTCCGGATCGTTCATCTTTGCGGTTTCGTAGATCTTGTCATCGTCCTTCAAAGTGAACACGATTTTATTTTCCTGCACCTCCACCTCTTTCACTTGCTTCTTTTCGGTCTGGGAGATAAAGGTACTGTACTTCACATCTTGAATCTGCATCTTCTGAATATACGGTCTCAGAAAAATATTAATGCACAGAAGTACCATCAATGCACCAATCCAGAAATTAATCACCGGTTTCTTCGGTGTTTTTACCTCGTTCATAATCTACCTCATTTTCTGTGCGAATTAGCACTCTACGTATGAGACTGATAATAACACATCGATTGCCGTAATTCCACGACTTCACCAACTCTTCATAGGAAAACTACCCAATCGACGAAGAGTAATTCTCCAACAGAAAAAGGAATCCGATTTGCACCGGATTCCCCTTTCCTTATCCACCATTTATTTTTTCGTTACATTGCGGCCGCTTCATCCTCAATGTTGTCCACATGCGGTCCGGCAGCGGCGATTTCTTTCTTCATGTCCGGATACTTTTTTTCAAAGTTGTCCTGGAACATTTTCGCCAGTTCTCTGGCCTGAAGATCGTACGCCTCCTTGTCCTTCCAGGTATCTCTCGGATTCATGATTTCTGCCGGTACATCCGGGCAGCTCTGTGGAATGTCCAGATTAAAGAGGGCGTCGTGAACGTACTCCACATCGTCCAGCTTTCCTTCCAGAGCCGCATGAATCATTGCCCGGGTGTACTTCAGCTTCATTCTGGAACCGGTACCGTACGCACCACCGGTCCAGCCGGTATTCACCAGATATACTTTTGTGCCGTATTTCTCCAGACGCTCGCCCAGCATCTCCGCATAGCATTCCGCTCTCAGCGGCATGAACGGTTCCCCGAACAGCGTGGAGAATGTCGGCTGCGGTTCCTTGATGCCCCGCTCCGTGCCGGCCACCTTTGCGGTAAAACCGGTGACGAACTGGTACATGGCCGCATTCTTGGACAGTCTGGAAATCGGCGGCAGTACGCCAAAGGAATCCGCCGTAAGGAAGATTACCACCTTCGGGATTCCGCCCTTTCCCGGAATCTCCGCATTATCGATAAAATCAATCGGATATCCCACACGGGTATTCGGCGTCAGCTCCCGGTCGGAAAAATCCGCTTCCCGGGTCTCGTGATCCAGAATCACGTTCTCCACCACCGAACCGAATCGAATCGCATGATAGATTTCCGGCTGCTCTTCTTCTTCCAGGTCGATGCACTTCGCGTAGCATCCCCCCTCAATATTGAACACACCGTCGTCGGACCAGCCGTGCTCATCATCCCCGATCAGCTTCCGCGCCGGGTCGGCCGACAGGGTCGTCTTTCCGGTTCCGGACAATCCGAAGAACACCGCCGTCTCCCCGGTCTCCGGATCCATATTGGACGAGCAGTGCATCGGCAGTACGTTGTCTTCCACCGGCAGCACGTAATTCATAATAGAAAATACGGATTTCTTAATCTCTCCCGCATAGCTGGTTCCGGCAATGATGACAAAGTGCGCCTCGTAATCGATGATAATCACCGCTTCCGAATGAATGCCGTACTTCTTCGCATCGCATTTGAACCCCGGCACCGCCAGGATGGTGAAATCCGCCTCGCCGTATTCCTCCAGCTGTTCCTCCGTCGGACGAATCAGCAAGTTGTGGATGAACAGGTTCTGCCACGCTTTCTCGTTGATAACCCGAATTTTTCGGGTGTACTTGCTGTCTGCACCGGCAAAACCATCGAAAACGAACACTTCTTTCCCGTTCAGATACTCGATCATATCCCCCTTAATCCGGTTAAAAATGCTCCGGTCAATCGGGCGATTGACGCTTCCCCAATGAATCCGATCGTGCACCGCCGGGCTGTCTACAATGTATTTATCGTAAGGAGATCGGCCGGTATACTTTCCCGTTTCCACCGAAAGGGCGCCCGTCGAGGACAGGGTCGCTTCCCCCCGCTCCAGGGATTTCTTCACCAGTCTTGCCGCGCACAAATTGTGGTGCACCTGACTTGCCTGAATACCCAGCTGATCGATTCCGTACATTTCCATAACTCTCTTCTCCTATAAAAAAACCTTATATCTTCCAACCATTTCCGACAATGCGAAGAATTCGCTGTGCCGGCTCACTTGTAAAGTATATGTAAATATTGTATTATAATCAAATACTTATATTTTTATATAAACTATAGCTTTGAAGTTATATAAGGAGAAGTCATGTTTCAGGGAATGGAATACGTATATGAAGTTTATAAACAGAAGAGTTTTTCCAAGGCGGCGGCCAAGCTGTACATCTCTCAGCCTTCGCTGAGCGCCAATGTGAAACGGATTGAGAAGAAGGTGGGCTATCCCCTTTTCGACCGCAGCACCAAGCCCTTGGAACTCACCGAATGCGGCAAGCAGTATATCCACGCGGTGCATCAGATCATGACCGCCACCACGGAATTCGAAACCTTTATCAATGACTTTGGAGAACTGCGAACCGGCTCCCTGCACTTCGGCGGGAGCAACTTCTTCTCCTCTTGGGTGCTCCCGCCCCTGCTCGCCCGATTCTCCGCCAAGTATCCGGACCTGGAAATCTCCCTGGTGGAAGCGAAATCCCGAGAACTGGTGAAGCTGCTTCAGGACTCTCAGATTGATTTTATCCTGGACAACAAGGAACTGGACTTGAAGGTCTTTGACCGGCACCAGGTGGGCCGGGAAGATCTGGTCCTGGTAGTGCCCAAAAATTTCGCCATCAACATGGGACTGCGGGACTATCAAATTCCTCAGAAGGCCATTCAGGACGGATCCTTCCGTCAGGAACAATATCCGGCCGTGGATCTCGCTCTTTTCCAAAAGGAGCCTTTCATCCTGCTCCATTCCTTTAACGATACCGGAAACCGCGCCCGGCTCCTCTGCCAGGAATACGGATTTAAGCCTCGCGTTGCACTGGAACTGGATCAGCAGCTCACCGCCTACAACGTGGCCGGCTCCGGCCTGGGAATTGCGTTCACCGGAGAACTCCTAATCGGCAGAGCCACCCCGGATCCCAACCTGGTGTATTACAAGCTGGCGGGCGAGAATATCACCCGAAATCTGTACTTCTATTGGAAGAAAGGCCGGTACCTCACCCAGGCCATGCAGGTCTTCATGGACACCATCGTGCGCCACACCCACTTCTAGACACATGAAAAGAGCGTGCATCGCAAAGATATACTCTCTCTATGAGAGACAGAGAAATATAACACTGTTGCTCATAGAGAGAGTTTTCATAATAAATCAACTATAATACTATTACGCTTCCTTCTTTTGCTATTACTGAATCTTTACTATCCAGTATAAACCGAATAACCTTTTTAGCATTAGTTGTAAGCGTTACAGCTTCTTTTGATACAATAATGTACTGTCCGTCAAAAGAGTTCCTGTCGAGCTTATCTGTAAGGCCCTTTTTAAGCAAGGCATCGTTATATTCATTAAACTTTATTACATCTAGTGAGTAAATGTTGGGATCATCTGTCTTTACAAGCTTAGCTATAGCATAATACCTACTCTGATAGATAATATATACTTTATTCTCTTCTATTGTAGTAATGTAATCTGGATATACCACATTATCAAAACATTATCAAAACCAACATTATTTCCATCATCAGAACAGATATATGTTCCCTTAAATTTAAATCCATTTTCTGTGTAATAGAAAGATTTAGTCAACAAACCTAATAACACAAGCACCATTGCAATGAGTATTATTGTAATGCAAGTTAATCTCTTGATTTTCATTTGTATGACCTCCTTACATACTCGGTTCTTTTTCAAAACAATTCTCATTGCTTGCATAAGATGCGAAACAATTCAAGCAAAGAATAATAATGAATAATGTTACCGCCCACACTGTACATCCGGCCGAAGGAACCTTCGTTTCTACTATAATCATTATACAGAAAAGTATTACAAAAATGTTAAGATTTTGCACACTGAATTATTAGGATTTCTTAATATTTACATTTTTTGAAAATTGGCGGTAACAAATTAAACACATTTAAAATTATTAGCGTCGGGCGGTTCAAACGGTTTGCATGGATATGTATTCACCCTACATTTCTCTTGTAAAGGACATGAAACGAGAGTGCATCACGAAGATGCACTCTCGATTATTTTACCCGATTCGTATTGTCGAAATCCTATTTGCAGGCAGCCAGGATTGCCTTCAGGTATTCCCATGTTCTTGCGGTGGATGGGATGGACAGCTTCTCGTTCGGGGAATGAACTTCCATCATCTCCGGTCCGATGGATACCGCGTCGATGGCACCCCACTTCTCCGCCCACTTTCCGCATTCCAGTCCGGCATGAACCGCACCCACTTCCGGCTTTCTGCCGAAGTGCAGTTCGAAGGTGTCCACGCAGATGTCCAGCAGTGTGGAGTGGTTGTTGAACTCCCATGCGCCGTAATCGCCGGAGAACTCGCACCTGCCGCCGTATGCTTCGGAAACCATCTCTACGCGCTGGCACAGGTTCTTTTTGCGGCTGTCCACGGAAGAACGAATCATCGCACCGGTCTGCATGGTGTCGCCTTCCAGACGGATAAATCCGATGGACATGGATGTCTCTACGATGCCCGGAAGCGCTACGCTCATGTGGTGAACGCCGGTCGGAATCACGAAGAGATACTTCATCAGGTTCATCTGGCATTCATCCGCAACGACTTCCGTTTCCATCTCGCCAACTCTTTCCATGGTGATTTTCAGGCCCGGATCGGCAATTTCGTACTCTGCCTTCAGCTCTGCCGCAACTTCGCGCATTGCCTTCTCGAATGCGATGCAGTCATCCGGATGTACCAGAACTTCACCGGATACCTTATTGCAGATTGCGTTGGTAACGGCACCGCCGGTGAGGCTAACGATATTCATTCTTGCTTCTTTCAGGCAGTCCAGGAAAACACGACCGGTAAGATCGATGGCATTGCCTCTCTCTTTGTCGATATCCATTCCGGAGTGACCGCCCTGCAGTCCGTCCAATGCGTACTTGTAGCAAACGCCGGACTTCGTTACTCTCGGAGTCTCAAATGTTGTAATGCAATCTACCGCACCGGCACAGCCTACGGTGATAACACCTTCGGACTCGGAATCGATGTTGATAATTCTGCGAGCGGAAATCTTAGAAGGATCCAGGCCTTCTGCGCCCAGCATACCGATTTCTTCATCCACGGTAATCAATACTTCCAATGCCGGGTGGCTCACCTGATCCGAAGTCAGTACAGCCAGTGCCATTGCGATTGCGATACCGTTATCCGCACCCAGGGTCGTTCCTGCTGCGGTTACATAATTTCCGTCTACGTAGATTTCCAGCGGCTGGGTTTCGAAATCGTGTTCGTAACCCTCTGCAACAGCGGCAACCATATCCATGTGGCCCTGCAGCATCACCGGTTCAGCGGTCTCATATCCCGGAGTCGCGCCTTTATAAATAATCACGTTGCCCAGCTCATCCTGATAGTATTCCAGATTGTTTTTCTTCGCAAAATTCACCAGATATTCGCTGATCTTTGCGTTGAACTTGGATGCACGCGGAACTGCGCTAATCTCATCAAAGTACTGGAATACAACTTTTGGCTCCAGCATACTTACATCACTCATTACCATAATCCTCCTTGTTCCATTTGGAATAAATCATCAACAATATTATACATTTTTTATACAAATAAACAAGTCGATTACTATAATTTTCTAAATAACAATTATTGTTTTTTCCGATTCGGACTAATCTCGAGGTAAAAGAATACAGTCGTACCGCACGGCTTTTCCGGAGATGGAATACCCCGGTTTGCGCCCCGCCAGCCACGGTCCCTTCAGCGGCCGCTTGATGAGGATTTTCCTCGGGCCGGCCGCAATTGCGGCGTTCAGCAAGGTCTCCTCCTCCATGCAAGGGGACTCCAGCCGGTGAATCAGCTGGAATTTCTTCTTCACCAGGGCGCTCTTCTGCCGTTCCGGGAACATGGGATCCAGCAGCACCAGGTCCGGAATACCCCCGATGGAATCCTCCGCCCGATTCATTGCCTCGATGCTGTCCCCCACGTGAAGCTCCATGCGGGAAACCGGCTCCCGAAGCTCCGGCACCTCCCGGGCCCGCTCCATGGCATCCAGCAGTAAAGCAGCGATGACCGGGTTATACTCAAAGAGGTGTACTCGGAATCCGGCCGCCGCCAGGAGCAGGGAATCCTCCCCCAGCCCGGCGGTGGCGTCGATGGCCACCGGACGCTCTATGCCCTTCATTCGGCCTGCTTTTACCAAAAACTCCCGGTTCAGATTGGAGGGGCGAAGCCGCGGAATCATGTGGATGAAATCCCCTCGCATCGACAGCTTTCCCTCAACCAGGGAAAGGCCCCCTTCGTCCGCCTGCAGGTGGAGCCGGTCCGGAGACAGCTCGGCGGCATCCGTAACCACCGGGAGCCGCAGCATTTCGGCCCAGCGCTCTCCCGCCGCCGTATATTCTTTGGATGGAATAAATAGTGTTAAATTCATCGTTATAATCCTATTCTAATATTAAAAACACTTTTCCAGCATGTCCTCGTCCGGCACTTCCTGCGCAGTCGCACTGCCCACCGCGAAATACACGATTCCGCCCAACACCAGAGCCGCCACGATTTCGTGAATACCCAGCGGCAATATTTTTACCCGGTTGAAAAAGACAAACGTAATCAGCCCCACGGTAGTGGATGCCAGGCAAGCTTTGCTGTTTCCCTTCCGCCAGTACAGACCGCCGATAATCGGCCAGAAGAACGTGGCCTCTAGACCGCCGAATGCGAAGAGGTTGATCCAAGCGATTACGTCCGGCGGGTTCAGCGCAATCAAGCAGGTAAGGATTCCGATCACCGCCGTAATGCCGAAGCTGATTTTCGGCACGTTGGCCGCCGCTGCCGGATGCGTTTTCATCAGCTCTGAGGAAACGTCCCGAACATCCTCTTCCTCCGGGCACACCTTCCGCTTCACGATGTAATTCAAATACAGATCCTTCAGAATCGTGGCCGAAGAAAGAATCAGCAGGGAGTCCACCGTGGACATCACCGCCGCCAAGGGTGCCGCCAGGAAAAATCCCGCGGCCCATCCCGGCATGTATTTCATCACCACGTACGGAATCACCTGATCCGTGCTGGCCAGATTCGCGTTCTCCACCAGGGGATACGCCAGCGTTCCCGCCAAATGCATGCCGATCATCAGGATGCCAATCACCACCGTTCCGTAGATCATCGCCCGGTGCATAGAACGGGTATCCTTGAACCCCATGCAGCGCACCGCCGTCTGCGGAAGCCCCAGCACCGCAATGCCCACCAGCACCCAGTAGGAAACCATATACCCCGGCTGAAGGACCGCAATGTCCTTCCCGTAGGCGCCCTTCCCCATCAGGTCCCAGCCCGGATTGGACACGTTCAGCTGATTCACAATGTCCTCCATGCCGCCGCATTGGCGAACGATAAAGAACAGCATCAAAAACGTTCCGCATGTCATCACGATTCCCTGCAGGGTATCCGTCAGCACCACCGCCCGGAATCCCCCAAAAGCAGTATATAAAACCACCACCGCGCCGAACAGAAGGAGTCCGGCCCAATAGGGAACGCCCGTCACCGTCTGAATCAGGGTGGCTCCGCCGATAAATTGCCCAATCATCTGGGTGATGAAGAACACCACCAACGCCAGGCCGCAAAGGACCACCACCGCCCCGGATTGATACCGGGCCCTCAGGTAATCGGAAATGGTTACCCCCTGAATCCGCCTGGAAATCAGCGCAAATTTCTTTCCCAGCACGCCCAGCGTCAGGAACGTGGCGCCAATCTGCACCCCGGCAATCCAGGACTGGGAGAGGCCGAAGGTGGACGCCAACCCCGGTCCTCCCAGGAAGGAACTGGCGCTGGTATAGGTAGCCACTAATGTCATGGCCAGAACCAGCCCGCCCATGCCTCGAGATCCCACGAAATAAGAGCTGAGGAAATTTTCCTCCCCCGCCGTCTTTCGGTTGATATAAATTCCGATTCCCAGATTAATCAAAAGGTAGGCACTCAGAATTGCCAGCACGATTAAATGCTTACTCTGCATGATGGGCACCTCCCTCCGATTCTTCATCCAGGTCAAAGTCCACGAAGACTTTGCGCACCAAGAAGATTACTCCCACAACGGCAATTACGAACACCCCCGGAGTGCTGAGCACCCACCACAGGGGGAGCCCCAGTACCCGGACGCTGCAGCCGGACAGGCCGTAGGCGCAGCCTACATTCCACACAAAACAGATCAGAAAGAGAATAATAGTTGCTTTCGCTTCCCGACGGATCTGTTTCTCCTTTTCACTTTTGGACATCTTGTTATTCATTTTTTCTCCTTTCGGTATAGTTTCAACAAAGAATACCATCCGCTGACTATTTTCCCATTATTTCGGCCCGTTGTAAAGAAAAAATAAAATTAGGGAGCAGCCTTTTGGCTGCTCCCGGTGGATTCACGTATACTATTTTGCTTTCTTCATAACCACGGTGGAGTATGCACCGTTGTACGTCTTTTTGCCGGACTTTACGAAAGCACATACCTTATAGTAGTATTTCTTGTTCTTCTTCAGCTTCTTGTTGGTGAAGGACGTTGTTTTGGAAGATGCGGTCTTGACGCATGTGTACTTTCCCTTCTTGGAAGTTGCCCGGTATACCTTGTATCCGGATGCTCCCGCCGTCTTCTTCCACGCAACCTTCATGGCTTTTTTCTTCGCGGTCAGCTTCACGCCGGTCACCTTGCTCGGCAGAACCACCAGCGTTTTGGACATGGACAGTCCGGAACCGGCCGCCGGCTTGACGGTTACCTTTGCGACGCCCGGGTATTTTGCCTTCAGGATGCCCTCCTTAGTGGCGGAAATCACCTTGGTGTTGGAAGACTTGGTGGTCTGAGAGTAGAACAGATTCACATCCATCGTCTCTTTCGCTACCCGGTTGTAGTTCATCACTACGTAATAGTAGGTGGCGCCCTTTGTCAAGGTGTTCTTGTTGTAAAGGTTAGCGTTCTTGTCGCAGAGCAGACCCTTCACGTTCAGGCACTTATCCATTACATTGAAGGCCAGCGTGTTTTCCTGCTTTTCCGACTGATAGAAATCCACGGCAACATAGCAAAATCCGGCTTCGCTGCGGAAGACGCCAACCCATCCGGACTTCCACTGATCCTCCAGAAGCAATTTCTTTTTATCCGGATCCAACTTGTTGAACCAGGTGTCGATAGTTGCACCAGAGTCTTCGTCATAGAATCCAATGATAAAATCCGGTCCGGCCATTCCGGAAGGACGCATGGCATTGTAGTATACCGAGATTTCTCCCGCACGGGTAATCGCCATTTCCTCATAAGTGTTATTCCATACAATTCTGCTTTTTCCGTTCGCGTCCCGGTACTGATTGATCAGATCCATAGCCCGGCTTCCGGCGCTTGGACATATATCTCCCGCAATCTTCACCTGGTACAGGCCGGAATCCGCCACTGCATTTACGGAAGCTTTCGCCTTCCGTGTCTTCCCCACACTTGCTTTTGCGGAGGTGACTGCGCCGGACTCATTCTCTGCAATCGCGGTTGGCACACTGCTTTTTCCGGATGCGGATTGAATTCCGGCGTGTGCATCCGCCGATACCGCCAGAGTACCGAAAAGCATGATTCCTACGGTCGCTAAAAGGACCGCCAGTACATTTCCTTTTTTTATAATGTTTTTCCCTTCCTTGAATTATGATTTAAGAATTACCTTTAAATGTCGCTTCTCAGAAAATAATCATCCAACTTCTCTTTTCCGATAAGCGGAACGATTGGGCGAACAGGCTTTTTGCTATTTCTCGGTCTTGCAAATTTCATGCATCTTAGAAAACGCATAAATCCAAACTGCCCTTCGCTGACCCAGAAGGCCGGTAACCTTTTTCCCTTCATATACACATATATTACCGGATAAACCCCCATCCTATACGACTTCATCTTTACCTTGCAGTATTTAATATCGCTAATATTCCAATACTTCCGTCTGTTCAATATCTGTCTGCTGATTACGTCTCCCTCTAACGTAATCTCATATAAATACGGTATCAAACTCAACAGAAAAAACAGTAATTCCACCATAATTGTAAGGAAATAGATTTTCGTTGTTAGCGGATGATTGAAATACTTACTCATAATTATAAAAACTATCGCTGCTATAGCTGCCAGTATTCCTACAGCCGCCGTACCTGAGTCCTCACGCATTACACAATAGATTGTTCCTTTTTTTCTCTGCGTGTGAGGTGCATTCTCTCTCCATCCATACCTTTCTTTTCTACACACTATTTTCCAATTCACAATTGATAGAGGTAGGAATGCAAATACTATTATGAACATGGTTATGCACCTCGCTTTCTATCCATACGATTCATGATTGCCTGTGCTGCATTTAATAGAATAGAAGGAATAACAGCATATGCGATAATCAGGCGACAAGAAGTCTCTCTAAAAATTTCTATTATTTCGGCATCTTTCAAATTGCAAAAATACATGCCCCAAATATACTGCTTTATACCAACCAACAACAGGCTGCACATCAGTTGTATTCCCAAAATATTGATTATTCTCGATTTATTAATTGCACGTTTAAACTTTTTATACTCCGGTTGATTTACCGGATAGTATCGGTCATACCACAAATATAAGAGACTATATAGACAAAATGGATGCTTACTCTCATATTTCTTCAGCCCCTTCCATTTCCCATATTTCCTTAAAAGAAATCGAGCTTCATTTGCTCCACAAACCGATGAACCGAGCACAGAAATTGCGAAACCAATGAACATGTAGTAAACTTCCCAGCTCAGTATTTCTTTCCACAATTCGTAGTTCATTATCGGTTACCGAGAAACAGGACTATCATCTTCGTCCCATTGTTCCAGGATTGGGATGTTTTCTTCGGATATTCGCTGACAAAACAAATCATATCCTTTCACACCACAATACACTATAAACGCTTTTCGATTTCCTTCTTTGAGATATGCAGCTATTGCCTTTTTGGGTACTTTGTCTTCAACCGTCAGTATACCCTCGAAATGATCAATATCTTGGAAACGCCACTCCTTTTGAATAACAAAGAGTTTTGTCTTACGAATCACATCACCATCCACCTCAAGCTGCTCCATCCCCGGAATTCGCAGCGCGCTCATATATATCGCCCATACCTGCATCAGAATAAACACAATACAATTTTTTATTGGGGGATCACTGTTCAATAAGAATGGCAATATTGTAGCCACTATAGCACATCCAACCCCTGCGAAACATGCTGCCTTCGATAATCGTATAACAAAATGATTCGCATCATATATATCTTTCGCTTGAAGTCCTTTCATGCAACATATTATAGACAGCACCAGATTAATTAAACAAATGCATTTTAGTATCATAAGTATCATAGTATTCTCCATTCGGGCCACAGGGGCTGCGTCTTTCTCTCAAATTTTACCATATGTACATATTTCTATACAAGGTCCCAAATAGTATGGTTCTTCACTTTTTTCTCAGGGATTGCCTTTTGTATAAGGTAAACATTCTTTTCTTAATGATGGACATGAGCGTGTTGGCGTGGGCATGCCCGCAAACCCTTGGTCCTCCGTCGGGTCACGCCAACAATTGAATCTCATTAGCAGGTATCCGGCTCAAATGTTGGCGTGGGCATGCCCGCAAACC
>ERZ1034969.773-NODE-773-length-16254-cov-10.788012_pt1 | contig 16254 bp, 14 predicted proteins | sample MGYA00520624_ERZ1034969 | MGnify/ENA primary metagenome ERZ1034969 (study PRJEB33766, sample SAMN09781776) | gut metagenome | biome: gut microbiome | host: Homo sapiens | place: Madagascar | study: EMG produced TPA metagenomics assembly of the PRJNA485056 data...
CATATTATAGTGTTTCTTTTTTTACGGGCAAATCTCAGTTTTTGACCTTTTGCCCGTAAGCGATAATTTTGCCAAATCCAGCGTTGCGCATCGCGGGCTTGCCAAACAGCTACGCATCTGTTCAACCTGACCACCATCAGCGTGATGCGGGCACTGCATTTTTCAAACAAAAAAGATTTCCCCCGCACGCCGAAAAGACGGGAAAAATCTTTTCATAATTATAACAATTGCGCAAACAAACGCATGATCATCTGACTCAAGCGATGAGGCGCGCTCCACTTGACGCTGTACTTTTCAGTAACTTCGCGACACTGCCTGAACGTTTCGTCAAAATCTTCCTTAATCGAAAGAACGGCCGGCACGTCCGTCATAAAACAGCCGTTTTCAAAATGATGATACAAGCTGCGGTAATCAAGATTGATCGTTCCGCACGTCGCCAGGCGATCGTCTGCCACGCTCATTTTGGCGTGGCAAAAACCAGGCGTCCATTCAAAAATGCGCACGCCGTTTTCTGCAAGAACGTTGTAAAAAGAACGCGTCACGCGGTAAATCGGCTTTTTATCAGGAATCCCAGGCGTAACGATTCTGACGTCGACGCCGCGCTTTGACGCAAGCGACAGCGCATGAGCAAGCTCATCAGTGATGATCAGATACGGCGTCATGAAATAGCAATACCTTTCAGCCTTGTTGACCATGCTAATGTAGACTTCTTCACCGACCTGTTCGCCGTCAAGCGGGCTGTCGGCATATGGCTGAATGTAGCCTGCGCAATTTTCAGGATAATTTCTGTCCTTGAGATAAAATGCCAAATTTTCTTCACTGTCACGTTCTTCCTTTGAAGAAGCATTCCACATTTCCAAAAATGAAACCGTCAAAGACCTGACCGCCTGGCCGCAAATTCTTATGCCGGTGTCTTTCCACTCACCGTAAGGATGCGTGAAGTTGAAATACTCATTTGCGAGATTATACCCGCCGGTATAGCCGATTTTGCCGTCAATCACCGTGATCTTGCGATGGTCGCGATTGTTCAAGAACATGTTGAGTCCTGGCATGAGCGGATTGAAAACGCGACACTTGATTCCGACCGCTTCGAGTTTTTTGGCAAAAGACATGTTGACGAACCCGATCGATCCCATATCGTCATAAAAAACGCGAACCTCAACGCCTGCCTTGACGCGTTCTTCCAAAACCGTCTGAATCTTCTGCCAGGCTTCCTTGTCCTCGATTGCATGGTATTCCATGAAGATGAAGTCCTTGGCAAGCGCCAGATCATGGAGCTGCGAATCAAGTCCCTTGATTGCTTCGTCGAAATATTTCACCTCTGTATTTTCATAAACGGGATACCCCGAATATTTGCGAATATACTCGGAAATTCCTCTGCCGTCAGGATTTTTGACGCCCTCGCCCAAATACTTGAACAGCTTTTCGTCAACTTCATCGTAGCGTCGTTTCATTTTCTTCGTTCCGCCGTTTAATCCGACCAGAAAATACAGTGCCACGCCCAAAATCGGAAATGCCAGAATCAAGATAATCCACGGCACCTTCATCGTCGCCGTCTGGTTTTGACTGTAAATAAAGAGCACCAGCAAAATTGCGAGCACTCGCGTCGTCCAGTCAATGATGCTTGCATATTCATTCAGTCTGGTAAAAATCAAAACCAAAAAGACGACTTGAAGCAGAATTGACAAGACTGAAAAAATCAGCCTTTTGATTCCGTTTTTCGATTTCTGTTTTCCTTCATATGTTTCCACGTCTGAACCCCCATCCATCAATCTTTAACAAACAGTTTCCGGCCTGCTTTTTTGCCGAACGTCAACAGGAAAATCCCCTGGACGTCAAGAAGAACAAGTCCCGCGTATCTCGTCGCAAGCAGGACTGACTCAAGTTCCTCGGAAGGAATCTTGTGAATATAGGCACTGATCGTATAATTGGGATCGCGTACCAACAGCTGTGATGAAACGATCATTGCGCCGATCAAAATGAGCTGCCCGATAACGGAACCGACCCCGTTCATCTTTTGCTTGGCAAGCTGCTGTTCATAAGTCGGAAACTTGCCGATGTCTTGGCAATCAGAGCCGGCTTCCCCCATTCCGATCGAAACGGCATAAACGGAAACCGCAACTCCCAAAAGCCAAAGTCTTTCCGGAATCATCAAAATGCTTGAAACCATCAGCATCAGAATCATCACGTTGCCGACAAAATAACGATTTTCAAGCGTCATGACGTATCTTGCAGTGAATTTGGCAGTCAGATTGACCGCAAACAGAATGCTGAACGCCAAAACGACCATTTTGACGTCTGCCATCCACATATACAGAAAAACACAGTACAAAATGACAAAAGTCATGTATTCGCTGAAATATGCCTGATAGAGTTCATAGGGCTGCTTTGCTGCATAAAAATGCGTCATCATTTCAAAGAAAATCAAAATCGTGGCAATGATCAAAATGGCGAAGATGTCGCTGACGTCTGACGTTTGTTTGAACAGTCGCAAAGAAAAAAGCAAAGCCAATAAGATGACCGCACTCATCGCTTTCTTCCAATCATACTCTCTTTCCTTAAACAAAGGTGCCGTAAGTTTGGACGGATCCTTGACCATTGATCTGATCGAAAACAGCGCAATGACTGAAAGAATCAAATAGCATGACAAAACGAGCTGCTCGCCGTACTCGGATCCGATAAACAGAAAGGCCGTAAAAATCAACATTAAAATAAAGCCAAAAAATTCTTCTTTTCGATATTTTTCTCCGGTTCTTTCCGAAACGATTGCCTTGACCGTTCGATACATCGGAACGAAAACCGAAAGCCCGAAGCCGATCAAAAAGGCACCCAGGTCAAGCATAAGCAGCATTTTTTTCTGAAACAAAATCAAAACGGATCCCAAAATAACGGTCAACGATGCAAACTGCGCAAGACGAAAGGGATTATTGACTTCGCCAAAAACCGATACTGTAAATGCGCCGATTTTAAGAAATGAATAGAAAATCACAAACGGCAAAATATAATCGAGCCTGCCATTGTTCCGAATAAAGGTCGTCACGAAAACCATCATCGGAATCATCGGCGCTCCGCTGATCCCAGCTTCGGTCAATGTTATTCCCAATTTCTTCAAGTTAATCGCTTCCTAATGCATAATATAAGCCAATATTTATATTATACATCAGTGCGAACTTTTTTATGTAAATAAGGTCTTACGGTTTTCTGGCCGTGATGTTTAACATCAATCATATCTCATTTTTGCGCACAAAAAAAGTACCTTACGAACGCGCAAAGTACTTTTTCAATCTAGGTCTGTCTCAAATCGAAAAACCGGATGATCTGCAATCAATTGCGGATCCAATCCGGTTTTTTTCGCATGCAAGACGACCGCCTTCAATGATGGAAATCGTTGAAAATAGTGTGGCGGCAATTTTGACTTAGAGTTTGCATGACGATTCAGCGGACGCTGCATTTGGCAAAAGCGCTGCCGTTTACGGACACATCGATGAAAATGGGCCTTCTGTCCGTAATTGGCCTGCTCGAAAAATGGCGATTACGGACAAAATGGTCAAAAACAGCCGTTTGTCCGTAAAAATTCAGACGTTTTTAACCCGGTTTTACGGACAAATGCTCCAAAAAGACTGCTTTGTCCGTAAATCCTCATCATAATGGCCAAAAATTTACGGACAAATCACCGGAAAATACCGGTTTGTCCGTAAAATGCGTTTTGGTTACGGACAAATCGATAAAAATGGGTACTTTGTCCGTAAATTTGAGTGAGATCTTGGCTGGATTACTGACTGCAAGTTTGATTTTCATATTCTGAACATTGATAAGTGTTTCTTGCTTACATTTCGGACAGTAAAGAGGAAAGTTTTTCATCTCGGTATCTTTGTTCGGGTTTTATTGCCGCAGACAGGCAAAGTATCCGTTGTTGCCTACTCATTTCCATTATCATTCGTTTGAAACAATTTCTCATTCATTTTTCTTACATTATATTTGCCTATACCAAACTGTATTATCCATATAACTACAAAAATTAAAGCGAAAATTCCAAAATAAATTAAAAATCCAACTGCACTATGTTCCATCCAATATGCAAAATAAGCGATTGGTAACATTATTACTGAAATAATTGAAAAATAAATTCCTGTCTGCTTTACAATGCTCCAATTATCCATTTCCCATATTACTGAACTTGCTGCAAATCCCACACCTAATATTCCACAAAGAATTGTTTGCAAAATAACAGCGTTGATTTCATTTCCCATAAGCGATATGAGTTCGGGGACACAAGGCGAGTAATATCCATTTGCCAAACCAAGAGAAATCAAGATTGTAATTAAATAGCCGATTGTGATTCCAAGCGGAAAACCTAAAAGACTACGCTTAATAATTTTCTTTTTCATAACATTCACCTCATATTCCCAAGATCTTTTTTAATTTTGGAACATAACGTCTGGATACATATGTTGTTACTCCATTTGATAATTTAACGCAAATTGTACTTGTAAAACTCAAGTCAAAATTATTTACTTTTTTTAAGTTAATAATTTCCGAATTTGATATCCGAATGAATTGATTCGAAGGTAATCGATTTTCTATCTCATATAACCTGAGTCGAAGAATATATTCCCCTTTGTCAGTAACTGCATAAACTTTTCCAGAATTTGCATAAATACGAATCAAATCTGTCTGTTCCAATATTTCAATTTTTTCATCTTTATAACCCGAAATTATTTGTGAGGAATTTTCTGAAAGTTTCTTTATAATATTGCTCACGTCTTCTGTCATCGAAGCAGTCAGTATGATTACTTTGGGGTCGATACATGAACCGTCAATTTTAATCTCGACCTGCATGATAATCACCTCTTTCTTTTTCTTTACAATGCCATTATAGGTAAAGCAAATAATAGTTTCAACGGATTTGCGATAGTTGGTTGATTTCAAAACACAACTGGTCAGAAATCATTTCTGAGTTCCTGATATGAATAGCGGCAGCGAGTTCGACGCGTCTTTGCTCAAGGACTTTCCATGCTTGAACGAACCTTTGACTTTTGCCTGATCAATCCGGTAGTCTTGCTACATTTCAAGCAGTTCCGTAATCGAATCTTCGGATGACGCCAGTCCGATTAAACTGATCACTATGCTAATCACAACATGCATAGCGGTGCTTTGCCAAGACGAAGGCAGTTTTGTAAAATGCAGTGCACGCAGCCTCAAAGCTCTGCATTTTTCATCAGACAACGTCCGCAAAAAGTTGACCCTGGTGCTATAATTGGAATTGTTGACTAAAAAACAAGAAAGGCCAAAACAATGTCAAAAGAAGATTTTGAAACAATCAAAACGAAAGACGGCATGGTCGATATAAAATACTATCATGACCTTGCACAACAAAAACATCAGGAGCACGAAAAATTTCTTGCGACTTTGCGAAAGAAGAAACCTAAGCACCTCGACAAAATCGTCAAAGAAACGCACCAGGAAATTTTTGACGTCGTTGACTGCACGAAATGTGCCAACTGCTGCAAAGATCTGGGGCCGCTGTTCACCGAGGCTGATATTGAAAGAATCGCCAAGGCTTTCAGAATGCACCTCGGTCATTTTGAAGATGAATACCTTCGCGTCGACGAGGACGGCGATAAAGTTTTCAAATGCATGCCGTGTCCGTTTCTCGGCTCAGACAACCTTTGCACGATTTACCCGATTCGTCCCAAGGCATGTCGCGAGTTTCCGCACACGGATCGCAAAAAGATCTATCAGATCAACCATTTGACGATTCAAAACACGCTCTACTGCCCCGCAGCCTACCTCTTCGTTGAAAGACTGAAGGAAAAACTCGGCTACTGATGTCCGCATCGTTGAAATTAAACGCCAAACTGACGGGACTCGATTATTCCGGCGAAATCGTCGCTTGCGGCGTATCCTGTACGCTCAGAAACGATGCCTCAGATTGAAAACTCGGATGATTTGCGATTTATTGCGAATCATCCATTTTTTTGCGTACCAAAAGGAGTCGAGGGCTGGCTTTAGGGGCATATTTCAAAAATTGACGTTTTGACCGTAATCCCCGCTTTGTTGCACCGTTTAAGCGGGGGATACGCAGCACTGCATTTGGCCAAAAGAATCTTCCATGCAGCAAAATAAAAAATGCCGGACAAAGTCAGTCACAGGTCGACCTTGTTCGGCTTTTAAATTTCTCCCAGCCTATTTCTTGTAAAATGCAGTGCTTCTAAGGCTTCAATGAAGTTTCTATCTGCTTCTTTTTTTAGCAGTAAAATCCGACATCGTCACCTTGATGACGCTGACGATTTTGGTCATCTTTTCGGTAATTTCAAAGTCCTTGCCGGTTTGGTTTTGCATCAGATCTTTCAGCCCCTGAATCTTTACGGAAACATCTTCAACGATTTCGGCATTTCCGCGACCCATTACGGATGCAAAAGAAGAACCATACTTGCAGGGAACGTCTCCGCCTGAAATTTGGGAAACGTCACATTCAAGTTCAACGAAGACATGCGGATTTTTCTTTATCAGATCAAGTTTGTGCCCCTGCTTTGCCCCGTGCATGTAAAAAGTCAATTTTCCGTCGACCAACTCGTAGCCGTAATGCAATGGCACAACGTATGGATACCCTTCATCCAAAAGTCCCAAATGCAAAATTTCTGCTTTTTCCAAAATTTTTTTAATCTCGTTTAAATCCGTAATTTCACGATCATATCTGCGCAAAGCAATCACCTCTTGTAAAAATTATACCATGTAAAAGAAACTGGAAAAAAGTCACGTTTCTTGCTTGAATTAAACGAAATGCCGAACGAAGAAGGTCGATTTGCAATTGAATTCGTAAGGATTTTTTTAATTTTTCGGAATTTTGTTCTACTTTCGAGGCCGCGCGGGCCGATTTCAGGGTTTCAGAGAGCCTGGTAGACAAAAATGAGGCATTTACCCCTGTTTTTGTCTACTTTCGGTTCCTCGTGCCCCGATTTTCAGAGAGTATGGTAGACAAAAATCGGGCTTCCCCCTTCTGCTTGCTCCGCTTTTGGATAATTCTCCCGTCGACACTGGATTTTCCCGCATGACAAATGTTCGATTTTTAAGCTTTGCCCGTAAATGGCAATCCTCGGTTACATACAATGTCCTATTTTGGAACGTTTTGATACATGGAAATAAAAACAGACTTTTTTGCTTATTTCCATCATAGAAAGAGAATTGTCATGCATACGAAAAAAACTGGATTATATTTGCAATTAATTACAAATAATCCAGTTTTTCAATTTAATGATTATTTTTCGATGATTGCATCAGTTGCATTAAAGTTTTCAAGCGACCCCACCTTTGTTTGAATACAATAAACAAGGCTTCTTTCAGCCAGCTGCTTCAAATCTTTTTCATTGCAATTCCCCTTTGTGTTTATGTATTTAAATTTTTAATTAATTAAAAAAACAACCTGAGAAATTGCAATAAGTGATTCGATCACGGTTAAGCGGGACCGTCTGCTTGCAAACTATAAGAATATTTCTATTATACATATAACAGAATCTCCAATGCTTTTAACGCTTTCACCGCCGCCAATAAGACCTACAATCAAACACATTATTAATATAATCACAATTGTTCCCACAACAAACATTATATAACAACCGGGCATTTCCAAAAAACCTAATAATAAAGGCATGCCGAAATAATAGCGCAGAAATGAATAAAAAAGACTATGGTTGGCAATGAATACCAAGACAATTGAAGATAAAATAAACATACAAAAAATAGCAGTGGCGCAACTTGAGTCATTCAGATATTTAACGTAAAGCGCATGTGAAGAATAAAATTCTTTTTTACAAATCCGCGAAAGTTTCGAAGCTTCAAAACCGCTTACGATAATCCCAATTGCTGAAATTGCGGCAAATATTTTCATCTTGAGCGAATTTCCTTTGAATATCTTGAAAAAAGTAGCAACGGCGCATACAAAGATCAAAGCAAAGACAACAAGGATAATGGGATTGCACCAAAAGTCTTCAACCGTACACTTTTCACAGGTAAGATTGAAATAATTCTTGACAAAATTTTTATATCCGCCCTTTGCAATAAAAAGAAGGTACAGATATACGAACATCATGCCAGAAATTTTATTGATGATCTTCGGAATGCTTTCAATCGCATAGCCGATTCTCGTCCAGCTTTCCCCTTCTTCAGGTCCGTGTTTCAGTTTGCCCACGAAATTTTTGCACTCTGACAGATTTTTCGTTATTATGTTATTCTTTTTGAGTTTGATCATGAATTCCTTGAATTTTGACAGACCTGTCGTTATTTTGCTTTCTTCTTCCATTTTTACCACCCCGTAATCTTCTTGATGATTCAAGAATAAATCTCATGGGCGACAATTACTGTCGCGCGCAAAATTTTTTTCAAAAAACTTTAAAAAATTACGGATCTCCTTATTTTCCTCGCGTATCTTTCGAAATATTTCTAATGAAGAAATATGCGATGATCGTTTCGACAATGACGAAAATTCCGAGATATGACCACATTCTGAGCAAGTGTTCCGCCGTTGCATCATAGATTTTTTCCGGTTCGTGCGGAACGTTCGGAACCGTTTTTTGAATTTTCAGCTGCAAGTCATTGAGCCTTGCGATGCTTCCCAATGCTTCCATTCCGAAACGACTTTCCATGATCGTCGAAAACGGCTTGATTGCGGGCCCTAATTTAAACAACGTTCCCGACAGGATCAATTCCGCAATCAAAATATACGGTGCACATGCGCTTGCCCAACTGTCTTTTTTGACGATTGAAGAAATGGCCAGGCCTAAAATATCAGCCACGTAGATCAGCAAAAAAATCGTAATCGCAAAATTAAGCAAAGTAGAATTGAGCACCAATCCTCCCCTTGCGTATCTGTGCGGCTCGATTCTGAAGACCAAAGACAAAATCAAACTTTGAATCAGACAGATCAAGAAGTGAACGATCAGTCTTGACCCAAGATAGCTTATGTAATAAAAATTCGGCGTGGCGGCACGCTGCTTGATATTCGCCCTTTCAGACACGACTGCAGAAATGGAGTTGAACAAACCGCACCAAACGGCGGCGCACATGATGATAAAACATGCTGAACGCGTGTCTTCATAATTGACGAACATGTTTTTTCCGGCAATGACCTTGATTGCGATTCCGGCAATAATCGGAAAGCCGAAAACCTTTAAGAGACTGCCGCTTTTGTTATCTATAAAATCATAACAATATTCTTGCGTGAGACTTTTTAATTCGCTTAACCAGCTTTTTCGTTTAAATTCTGGTTTATCCATAATTATGCCACCACCGTTTCATTGATTTTTTTGAAATCTTCGTATGCCAAATCATAAAGATCAGCAATCTTGACGCGTTTATCATCGCTAAATTCGGCAAGCTTTCCTTCCTTGACCAATTTGTCCATCTTCTTCAAAATCGCCTTCGGATTGGCAAAACATCCCAACTCTCCCGGTGACTCATCATCTCTTTTGGCAAGAAAAACGACGGCATCGAACGAATCTTCAATATAAGTCGTATCATGAGTAATGACGACGATCGTTTTATTATCTTCTCTCGTCAGTTTGCGCAGCGACTTGAACAGTTCTTTTTTGGTAAGTTCGTCAAGTCCTGCTTCCGGTTCGTCCAAAAACAATAATTCGCGTTCGCCGACGAGTTCGGTCGCAATCGTGATTCTGCGTTTTTCACCACCGCTGCAGCCCCCGATGACTGCATTTTTACGGTGTGAAATTTTCAGTTTTTCCAAGGCACGCTCGATGTTTCCTTCGATGTGTTCCTTGCTCGTTCCTTCCGGGAGGCGATCCTTGGCCGCCGCAAGCAGTTCGCGATAAACGGTGCGCTCTTGGTGCAGAATGTTTTCCTGCGGGATGCTTCCGATTGATTCCCTGACCTTTCTGAAATTTTCGGGATTCAAAATATTGATGTCGCTATACGTCACTTCGCCTTCAACGCCTGAAACGTCCATCCCATTCAAACAGTTCACCAACGTTGATTTTCCGGCACCTGTTGCTCCTAAAACCGCAACGAGCGAGCCTTGCTTGATGTCAAATCTGATGTCTTTCAGCAAAGCCAGCTTTTCTTTTCCGTTCGGTACGACTTTTTGCTTAATGTCGATTGAAAGAATCGTCTCCTTGTCTGCAAAGTACTCCTCCGCACTGATCTTATCCACTTGTTCGGCTTCCAAAGCTCTGGATTTTAAAGCAGCTTCGATCTGATTGCGCTCTTCTTTCAGCTTATCAAGCATTTTGACGTACTTGGCTTCTTTTCTGTTGAGAATCAGATTGAAAATCGCGCACCTGATAAGACCAAGACCGACCAAAATAACCAAAGAAACCAGCGGATCCACGAAAAAGCTTGAGCCAAGCAAGTTTTCGAACGGTTCCTCAATCATGTTAAATACAGAGCGGTACAACTCAATGTAACGATCCGTAATTCCGAGATCGGTACCATACAAGAAGTTGACCACTAACGTATACAAAACGTAATGAACTATTTCCCGGGAAATAATCGCCAAAACCAAAATCGGCACGATTACTGAAAGAGGACCTGCAATCAGCAGCATCAAAGCTTTTGAAACAAAGTCATTTTCTTTCCTGAAAAATCCTGGAATCGCCAAAACATTTTTGACGCTTTTTTTGCACAATTCATAAAAAATCGGGAATCCCAACAGTTTATACTTTTTGCGCAGCCTGTTAATTTTGTTGTTGACGCGCTGTATGTCGGCACGATTGCCGTCATACATCTGCAGACATTCTTCACGGCTGTATCCTTTATCATCATCCACGCCAAAATCCCTCCAAATTTAAAATTTCCCCAATTTTACAGATAGAGAAAGTATAGCAAAAAGCGAACCCTGTCTTTCCAGTCTGATTTTCTTTTGTGGTAAAAAGTCTCTTGATTGCGCTGCCAAAAATTTTTATAATTATGGCGAAAAATTATATTGTGAGGCTGAGCCATGAGCATTATCCCGAACAAAGGAAGTCGCAAGTCAATTGAATTTGTCCGAAATTTTTCATTTTTGATACATGAAAACAGAATTTTTTGCTTATTTCCATATAGCAGGGGATACGCATACGCAAAAACCCGGATGAAAATTGCAATTTTCATCCGGGTTTTTGGTTTTAGTCATAGCTTTTGCAGAAGCTGTTTCAGCTTCTCCAGCTCATCATCAGACAAGGTTATGCCCTTGCCCATCTTCGCATGTTCAGGTGACCAGTCGCGAATGTCGTATTTGGGAGTGCCACCGTTCCATGAAATTTTGTTCAGTTCCTTTGTCCACCCCTTTGGACTTTTGGAAACAACGCCAAGATGTTCAATGATTTCATATTTGAATTCTGCCATTTTGATCACCATCCCTGGCACAAGCATATCCTAATTTGAACTAAATTGCAAAACCGAATTTACTGCATTTATCATCAAAAAAAGGCCAGGAATCCCTGACCCAAAAACTTGAACCTTCCTCCAAATCGGCTCAGATTTTTATGCGTGCTCACGCTTATAATCGATTGCTCCGTGCCCGCTTTTAGCATAAGCATTCAGAATCGTTGCCGATTCGACCTTCTTTATAAAATCCATTTTCTTCCCCGTTTTCCGCACTTTTTGCCAAATCCCCCTTTGATCTGACGTTTGCGCTGAAATCAACCTAATAATTGCCTGGTCCTGATTCTCCCTTTCCCTGTCATGTTCGCTTCTTAATGCCCCCGCATCAAAGAAACGCCCCGTTTAACCTTGTTTCCCGCAGCAAGACTGATATCCTCTTTTCCCCAAATCATTTGGATAAAGTCATCGCATTGAATACATCTTCAAACCTTTTTTGAAAATCACTCCTTCCTTGTAGCAGGGATTCGACATGTTCATTTTGCCCAGTTGAATCCAACTCCCTAAAAGAGCAAACTTAAACGAATCAATCGTTTGATCTCGTTTTCTTTCTTGTATCGTTGCTACATTTTGAGTATAATATTCTTGCTTATTTTAATATATATTCACTAATCGGAATTAAATGTTCTTATTTCACTATTATGGGGAATTACGGAGGAAATCATGGGGAAAAAATCAACCAGAGAAAATAAAACGATTTTTCAAATTTGCAGAGAAGAAAAGAATCTGACCCGCGAGACAGCCAGCGAAAAAATGGCCGGAGTTTCAGCGTCTCGCATCGAAAAGATTGAATATGAACAACAGGAACCAACGCCTTACGATATTTTGCAGATGGCGCATTGCTACGGTCGCCCTGATTTATGCAACTACTACTGTTCGCATAAGTGCAACATCGGCAAAAAGTACGTTCCTGAAGTTTCAATTACCGAGTTGTCAAGCATTATCCTGGAAACCGTCGCAAGCCTGAACGAAATTGAGCCTTTGATGGGACGACTGATTCAAATCACCCGTGACGGCAAAATCACTGATGATGAAATCAAAGATTTTGCATTTATCAGCAACAAGCTTGACGGAATTTCGCTTGCGGTCGATTCGCTCAATCTTTGGGTCGATAAGACCGCCAGCGAAAACAACATCAACATCAAATTGCTCGAGTTGGAAAAAGCAAAGCTGAAGTAGTCAGTTTCAAAATGTCTGGAAACCCAGGCATTTTTATTTTTGCCATTAAATGCAGTAACTCACATCAACAAAAAAGACCGATTCCAACGGTCCTCTTGTCGGCATCAGTCCTTTTATTGATTATTCAGCTGCTTGTCCGCTTTCTGCCTCGACAAATTCTGCTTGCGCTTCTTTTGCCAGAAATTTGTCACCTGCAAGTTTACGATAAAACAGCGCATTTGTCATTTGGATATATGGAGCTATCCATAAAAAGCCAATTCCGAGCGTGACGAATCCAAGCAGGATCCATCCCAAAAATGACAGCTGAAGGACAAAGTATTCCATCTTGTGTCCTTTCATCAATTCTTTGCTGGCATTGATAGCTTGCGTGCCTTTGACTTCGTAACCGCTGTCGACAATGTCTTTTGCGATATAAAATGCCTGTGAATAAGACAATGTTTTAATAATTCCAGGGACTATCAGCAGTATTGTCCACAATGTAATGAAGACCCAGTTTAAAATGTAGGTCAAAAACACCGAAATGAATCTGCCGTTGGTAAATCCCAAAAACAGGGCATTGAAAATATTTTCTTCTTTGTTGTCGTCAACAATCTGCAAGAATGCGTACGACGGTCCTATGACCACCAATCCGACAACTGCTGTCGTAATAAATGATGCCTTTGGATCAATAATCCCCATAACGATGAAAACTGCCGCAATCAACAACGTCAGGATTGCTCCATAGCTTCTGTTTCCTTTTAAAAGTTCTTTAGCCTGCTTTTTTAATTCTGCTCTTGTCATGTTAATTTATCCTCCAATTAAAACCTAAACATCCCTAATTTTATCCTTTGCTAAATGCAGAGCTGCTTATTTATTGTAGCTTGCATCGTCTGAAACCTTGTTATTGGCAACTTGAATCATTTTTCTACTTTCCGTTTCAGAATATGCTTCAAGTTTTTCAAGCGATTTATTAACCCCTTCTAATAATGAAATTGCATACCAAATATTATGACTAATATTCTAAGTTGCCTCTTGACGTCTCATCTGCTCAAAAGAAACGAAATCCTTGACATCATCCTTCCTGTCAGCATTCATCATAGACATCACCCCCCTTCAATGCATCTTTTTGACTTTGGTTGATCAGATCAACAAGATACTTCGTCGTTATCCTTTCCCATGTCTCGCTTGTTCCCGAAAACGGCATGAACAAATCATTTTTATCACGCAAGCATAAATTATCGGCAAAAAAATAATGCTGCTTGTAGACGGACAATTCAGAGTAATCAACGCTCGTATACGGGATATGAAAATCATCATTTCCAAAAACAAAAATGAACCGTTGGTTTGTCACAAAAAAATAAACCGATGTAAAATCCACAATGACATTATGTTCAACCTTGTCTGATCCGATTTCCTCTTCATCTTCAGAAAAGCTCGAAAGTGCTGTTTGATAGTTTTCAACAAACTCAGCCGGAATTCCATCTTTTTTTATTTCTGCGTGTTTTGGCACCTCGGACAAGGTCCAATCGAGTTCTGGAATGCCGTGTTCTGCAAGAATTGATTCCAATGTTTGTTTTTTATTCTTTTTGATATCCCTAAATGAAGTAATCAGTTTTCCGTCAGATATTCTGAAATAATCTTTTTTGTAATCAACTTCATACCATTTGAGCGCTTCATATGAAATTTGCGGCACGCTCATATTGAACGTATTATCCTTATACACCGGATACATCTTTTTATCGGTACAAATCAAATATACGTTTTTGCTGCCTGCTGATATATCGAACCCGGCAATCACCGTTTCGCCACGCATATCCACATCGTTTATTCTGGCAATGTCATTTATATAAATTTCATAGTCGTCAATTTTGGCACCTTTAAGTTGTTCTTTTACAGGAATAGTTGCAAGGTCAACACCGTGCTTTTCTCTCAGTTCATTGGAATAGTACCATCTGGTGACGGGAATATTGAAATATTTCCGAGTTTCCTCGGGATATTTCCTGGCGTACCAACTGACAAGAAAATAATTTTTCGCATGCCATAATAACATTTTGTCTGACACAAGATATAAGTAAAACAAGAATTCCTTGTTTGCCTATCACGTTCATCAGTAGCCCTTCAAACACCCCATCAAACACCCCATCAGAAGAACATTCTGATAGAATCGTTGAAAGCTTAAAGTTGTAGATCATCAACGCAACAAATACTATTCCGAAAATAATATCAGCGTAATGGATGCTTTCTTCACTTTTACCGGCAAGTTCATATTTCCATTTTTTGATGGTCTGCGGGATATCCAAAATCAAGCAAAGCAAAGCTATGACGGTCTGAAAGACGGGTTCCCATTTCGCTGTATTTTCCCGCACCAAATATACGCCAATCATAATTGAAACAATGGCCCAACATGTACAAACCATTAGTTCCATCAAAGAGTTGTAGAAGAAATAACTCCCATAATCCTTATGACGAACGAATTTAGCCGCAATCGCAATTATATAAGGAAATAAAAATAATCCCCAGCAAATCCATGCAAGAACGGCATAAATCATTTTAACTTTTAACACGTACGTAAAACCATATGCCATAACCGTGAATATAGCAGCTGGTGTTATAAAAACCATGCCTAAAATCGCCACTTTATATATATCCACAGATCTTCTGCCCTTGTCTAATTCCGAGTTGCTAAAACGCTTTTTATTCATTATGTTTAAAGCAGACTTAAAATCTGCATTCAGCAAACTTTGTTTCATTTAAAATTCCTCACTAATGTTCCAACGCATTTTCAGCACCGTTGTACAGTTTTTTAAATGTTTTACTTTTGTTTAAAAAACCTACACCAATCCCAGCTGCAATGCCAATTGCCATACCAACTGGTCCAAGTGACGCTCCTAAAAAGCCTAATTGAAATGCAAGATCAGCTGGACCAACGTCCCTAAGGCTGTCAATGCCTGAATCTGTGCACTTCTTAAATTGCTGACAAGACTTGAAAAATACATTTTAACGCTTTGACTGCTAAAAAGCTTGATTATCGAATCAACTTTTCCCTGAATAGCCTGATTCGTAACTTCGTTTTGACCCTTGCGCACACGATATGTAATTCCTGCTTTTTTAATCTTAAAAAAGCCTCTCGGCAAGATTAGATTCTCCAAGAAGCTCAACAAATTTTAATTCTATTGCAAACCAAAGGCATTACTGTCTTCTCTGTCACGTTGTTCAACCGTATCCGCATATTTGACAAGCTGACGATTGATCGTTTCAAGCAAATCAGTCATTTGCTTAACGTTTGACTTGAGCTGCTCAAATTGTTGTTCGTATGATTGAAAAGCTTGGCATTTCCATTCCTGATTCATAACCTGATTTTCGCTTTGAACTCGATTAATTTGAGCCGTAATTTCATTAGAGGCATTAATATAAACCTTAGCGGAATCACGAAGTTGTTCTGGCGTAACCGAAATTATAGATATGTCTATACCCGCCCTATAAAATCTTTATGCTTATTTAAATTATCAACGATAATTATTATAGCACCAACTTTTTAATATTCAATATATATTCACATTTAATTAACTTTTATTTCAACGGTTATTTATATTCGACTTTTATTTATTTATTATTTGAATATAATATAAAGAATTACATCAACGAACATAATGGCTTTTTACAGGCATTTTTAATTTAGTAAAAGGTTTTAATTATCTTCAATTTAAATGAATATAAATATAATTA